>OJBS01000009.1_pt1 | contig 294839 bp, 246 predicted proteins | sample 1590941 | NCBI WGS metagenome assembly OJBS01 (sample SAMN05416785, study PRJEB24817) | seawater metagenome | isolation source: Sea water | place: Canada:Atlantic | collected 2013-11 | reverse complement strand
ACAACGGCGCCGAGCTGGTTGTGGCGTGGCCCGACGGCACCGAGGTCGTCTTCAAAGCCGGACGGGACTTCGGAGACGACATGCGTCTGCACATCGCGTATCCAGACGTTCTGACCGTCACTCGCGCGCCGTAGGCGGTCGATTCCCAGCGACAACCATAACAACCACCCCATGTCCGGTTGTGAACACCAGCTACGCCGGGGTTCGGTGCCGAGCCGATCTGCGAGACCATTGAGACCGAAGCGTGCCTGCCACAGTCCCTACCCGGCCGCTAGACCGGCCCTCTTCCACGAAGACTGCCCTGCAACCCGTCGCGCCACAATGGCGCGGCGGGTTTCCGCTTTTGGGTAACGGGGTTACGCGCCCGTCCCCGCGGATGTTCCCGCACTGGAGGCCGAATGTTGCGCTGGACCCACCTACTTGCCCTGACCCTCGTTGCTTGCGGCGGAACCGCCGACGTTGAGCCGGCTGCCGCACCTGCTGTTGAGCCGGTTGTAGAGCCTGTCTTGGTCCCCGGAGCGGAAGAGCCAGCAATGGCTGACGGCGTGATGGTCACCAACGAAGCCGACCTGACCGGTACCGCCGTCACCTCCCCGGTCCACGTGGTCATGGGCGTTCACGGCAAGACCGTTCACCCAGCCGGCGAGATCATCGAAGGCAGCGGCCACCACCACATCATCGTTGATGGCGAGCCCGTCCCCGAAGGCACCGTGGTCCCAAGCGACGAGACCCACATCCACTTCGGTGGCGGACAGCTCGAAGCCATGGTCCCGCTGACCTCAGGCGAGCACACGCTGACCCTTCAGTTCGCCAACGGCATGCACGAATCCTACGGCCCGGACTGGTCCAAGACCATCACCGTGACCGTCGCTCCCAGCGAGTAAGTCCAGATGTCTCAAGCGTACGATGTCATCGTTATCGGCGCCGGCCATGCCGGTTGTGAAGCCGCTGCGGCCGTCGCACGCTTGGGCAAGCGGGTGGCTGTCATCACCCTGCATCTCAAGCACATTGGCCGCCTGTCGTGCAATCCCGCGATTGGTGGTTTGGCCAAGGGCAATCTCGTTCGCGAGATCGATGCCCTCGGCGGAATCATGGCCAAAGTAGCCGACGCCACGTGCATCCAGTTTCGCCGGCTCAACACGCGCAAGGGACTCGCCGTACAGGCCTCTCGCGCACAGGTAGACATCGACGCCTACCCCCTCGAGATGCAGAGGGTTCTGGCTCAGACCCAGGGTCTGACCCTTCTCGAAGGCGAGGTTGCAGCCATCCGCATGACCAGCGGACACGTCTCTGGCGTCATCCTAGGAGACGGCTCGGAGCTCCACGCACCCGCGGTCATCCTGACTGCCGGCACCTTTCTCGCCGGCATCCTGCACACCGGAGACGTCAAGACCATCGGCGGACGTGTTGGAGACGGCGCCGCACACGCACTGTCCGGCAGCTTGGCCGACTTGGGCCTGCGACTTGGCCGTCTGAAGACGGGAACTCCGCCACGACTGGACAGCGATACCATTGACTGGGACCGCATTGATGTTCAACACGACACCGTGCCCGAAGGCCGTTTTTCCTTCGCTGAACCTGGGCCCCGACTGCCGCAGATCAACTGCCACATGGTGTACACCAACGCCAAGACGCACGACATCATCGCCAAGCAGATTCACCGCTCTCCCCTGTTCAGCGGAGTGATTGAGGGCACCGGTCCACGCTACTGCCCAAGTATCGAAGACAAGGTGGTTCGCTTTCCAGACAAGGAACGTCACCTGGTCTTTCTGGAGCCCGAAGGCCTCAATACCAAGCGCGTCTACCCAAATGGCCTGTCGACCTCACTGCCTCTGGACGTGCAGGTCGACTACGTCCACTCAATCACCGGCATGGAGAACGCGCGCATCTTGGTGCCTGGCTACGCCGTCGAGTACGACTTCGCGGACCCACGGGACCTGGGCCACGACCTTCAGCACCGCAACGTGCCAGGCCTGTTCATGGCCGGCCAGGTCAACGGCACCAGTGGCTACGAAGAAGCCGCTGCACAGGGGCTCGTAGCAGGAGTCAGCGCAGCCACGGGCACCACCTTCCAGCTCGCTCGCGACGCCGCCTACATTGGCGTGATGATCGACGACCTCGTCACCCGAGGCGTTGGCGGCGAGCCCTACCGAATGTTCACCAGCCGAGCCGAACACCGCTTGCTGCTGCGTGAAGACAACGCCGACCGTCGTCTCATGCCTACAGGCCGAGAATGGGGCCTTGTGAGCGACCAGGAGTGGGAACGCTTTACGGAGCGCTCGGAGCGGTACGACGCCGCAGCAGACGCCCTGAACGTCCAGCTGACCCCGTCCGTCGCCACCAAGCAGGCCTTCGCAGACGCTGGCATCGGGGACATCAAGGGCCCGATGACCGCACGCGAGCTCCTCAAGCGCCAAGGAGTGGACTGGGACGACGTCCGCACCGTCGCCCCCTCTCTACCAGAGCTGCCAATCCTCGTCGCTGAGCAGCTGACGACCGACGTCCGCTACGAAGGCTACATCGCCAAGGCCGAGCGGCAAGCGGAAGCCATGCGCGGTCAGGACACACTTCCGTTCCCGCCAAACTGGGTGTGGGCGGACATCCGCAGCGTCTCGACAGAAGTCCGCGAGCGCCTAGATGCCGCACAGCCCAAGACTTTGGGCCAAGCCGCCCGTGTGCCCGGTGTCACCGCCGCCGCTGTGCAGCAGCTGGCCGCCATGATGGTGAAGTACAGCGCACAAGCGTAGTCGGCATCCAGCGTGTAGGCTCCCGCCACTTCGGAGTCCGCCATGCATCGCACCGTCCTGTGTTCCCTACTCGTTGTCGCCCTCGCCACCGGCTGCAAGCGCTCGACTATCGATCCGGCCTCACCCGACTCGGATGGCGACGGGTTCACCGCAGACACCGACTGCAATGACGGCGACGCACTCACATTTCCAGACGCCGAAGAGCTGTGCGACGGAATCGACAACAACTGCGACGGCGATATCGACGAAGACGCCGCTGCCAACGCACAGACCTGGTACCGCGACGCCGACGAAGACGGCGTGGGCAGAGACGCCGAGCTCCTCGTGCAATGTGCGCAACCCGACGGGTACTCAGCAATCCCAGGCGACTGCAACGACGCCAACGCGGACGTCAACCCCGGCGCCACCGAGGTCTGCGATGGCCGCGACAACAACTGCGATGATGTCGTAGACACCGATGCCGTAGACCAAGCCACCTGGTACGCAGACACGGACGACGACGGCTTCGGAGACGCCGAAGACAGTGTAGTGAGCTGCGAGGTTCCACAGGGCTACGTCGAGAGCGACCTGGACTGCGACGACACCCTCACCGCCATCAATCCAGACGCCGAGGAAGTGTGCGACACCGTCGACAACAACTGCGACGGCCAAGTGGACGAAGACACCGCTGTAGACGCAGTCAATCACTACGCTGACGTAGACGCTGACGGCTTTGGCGACCCAACCGACCTCGCCGTCTCCTGCGTCCTCCCCATTGACCGCGTCACCGACAACACCGACTGTGCGGACAGCGACCGTGCCACCAATCCAGACGCCATTGAGGTGTGCGACGGCATCGACAACAACTGCGACGACATCGTAGACCCCGCCTCATCACAGAACGCGGTCACAGCCTACGAAGACGCCGACGCCGATAGCTACGGAAACCCCAACAACAGCGCCCTGTTCTGCGATGTGCCAGACACCCACGTCATCGACAATACCGACTGCGACGACACCCTTGCCGACGTCTACCCAGGCGCCCCTGACCGACCCGCAGATGGCCTCGACAACGACTGCGCTGGCGACGGCGACTACGTCCCCACCCTCTACGTCATCGACCGCTACACCGGCGAGCTGTGGGCCCTCAACCGCCTGACCGGAGAGCGCATCTGGACCGCCGAGACCGGCGACGAGAACATTGACGTAGCGGTGGGTCCAGACGGTGACATCTACGCAAGCTCCTACCTGCTCGGGAACGTGGTTCGCTTCAGCGGCGAGGACGGCTCTGTGGTCCGCACCTACGAGCTAGAACTCGGTTTTCTCCATGGGATCCAGTACGACTTCTCCACGGACACCCTCATTGTCGCAGTACCCAGCCAAGGGGTGTTCGAGCTCAACCCAGACAGCGGCGAGGCCACGCTGTTGGTGGAGACTCGTGGAACGCTCATCGGCGCCTACAGACGCGCAGGAGAGACCAACGTCAGCTTCACCAGCCGCACCCAACCCGGTGTGTGGACCGGAGACCCCGAGACCGGCCTGAGCGAACGCCTCGCCACGCCAACACTCCAGCCAAACCTGTTGATTCCTTCGGCTGCGGGCGGCTTTTACGTCTCCGGCCGGGGCGGCGGTGTGCAAGAAGTCGGCCTCCCCGGCCAGCCACCACGCATCATTCGTCTCTCGCGTCCCGCCGACGCTGAGCCACTCGACACCGACCTCATTCTGTACGGAAGCTGTGCGGACCCGCTCGGCAACGACAACCTCATTGTCAACGACCACACCGACGCCACCTACACCTTCGACACCACCACCGGCGAGATTGTTGCGCTGGCCACCGGACTTGGAACCACGTGGGGCTGTGCGAGCGACCTTCCCAGCGACGCAGACGGCGACGGTGCCATCTCCGCGGTTCTCGGAGGCCCAGACTGCGACGACTACAACGCCGCGATTGGCCCCGATGCCTTGGACGACACCGTAGACGGGATTGACCAGAACTGCGACCGCGTAGACGGTCTCGATGCCGATGGTGACGGCGTCGTAGCCTCCGCACTCGGTGGCGATGACTGCGACGATGACAACGCCAGCGTCTACCCAGGAGCCGGCTGCCCGACCTCCGCACCCACCTGTGCCGCACTCATTCAGCAGGTCCCCGGCGCTCAGACCGGTCCACACACCCTCAACGACGGTGCCGTGGTGTACTGCGACATGGACCTCATGACGGGCGGATGGACGCTTCTGGCACGCAGCGAGACCGGCTGCGAGGGCGTGTCTGACTGTGTGGCTGCACCCGACCCCTCTGACGAGCCGATTGGTTGGTCGGCCTCTACCGGCCGATACACGGGTGGAGGGCCGTACTCCAAGACCATCGCCTCCTACGACGGTCCCGTCCGTGAGCTGGCCATGGGCTCGGTCACACCAGACGGACAGTGGGCGGAGCACATCTACACCTACGTGGCCCTGCCTGAAGACCTAGTGAGCACGTCCGAGAACGCCGCAGTCAATGTAGGCCCCGCTCTCACAGTCCGCGGTGAGTGTGCGGACGGTCCGAGCATGCTCGACCATCTCGGCTTCTTCGGTCGGCCGAATCTTCGGTTCTTTGGCGCCACGCCAGGTGTCGAGGTCAGTGGACTTCTTCCGACGGGATGGGCGCTGCTAGACGACAATAGCTGCGAGCAGACCGGACAGCTGAGCGACTGGGCCGGTCAGCTCATGGTTCGATAGGGACCAGAACCCTACCGCAACACTCACCGCCGCGAAAGACGCATCTGCAGTCCGCCCTTCGGCCGCAGCGTCAACGCTGCATCCGGCACCACGACCTGCCCCGGCACACCCGTCACGTGCAGTGCACGCACCATCATCGCCAGCAACGTGATGCCTTCCGTCTTGGCAAAGCGGTCGCCAATGCACTTGCGCTGCCCCATCGAGAACGGGTGGTACGCGCCGCTGGGTATGGCAGAGCGGCGCTCGGCCAGGAAGCGGTCGGGGTCGAAGGCAAGCGGGTCTTCCCACAGGTCCGGGTGCCGGTGCATTCCGTAGGTGTGAACAAAGACCATGCGGTTCTTCGGGATGCTGACCCCCTCCAAGACGTCGGAGTTCACGGTTCGGCGGGCTTGCACCCAGATGGGTGGGTACAGGCGAAGTGATTCGTCGAACACCCGGGCCGTGAGGTCCAGCTTGCCAATGTGAGCCGCCGTTATCGGCGCATTTCCTACCACCTGCGCAACCTCTGCATGAACCGCTTCGGCGACTTCCGGGTGTTGAGACAGCAAGTGCAGCGTCCACGCCATCGCGTTCGCAGTCGTCTCGTGACCCGCCATGAGCATGGTGAGCACTTCGTCTCGCAGCTGCACGTCGCTCATGGCTGTACCGGTCTCGGGGTCCGTCGCCAGCATCAGCATGCCCAACAGATCTGGGTGATTCTCGGGATCTGCACGACGCTCCGCGATGATGTCACTCACCACGTTGTCGAGGGTGCGCACGCCGCGCATAAACCGGCGCGTAGTGGGAAGCGGCCAACGCCACGGGCGAGGAAGAATGCTCTTCGTCAGGCTGGCGAATCCGGGCAACACCGTCTCCAGCGCCTCACCAATCATGTCGCCAGACGCCGTCAAGTCACGGCCCATCAGTGTCTTGCCGGCAATCTCCAGCGTCAATCGGTGCATGGACTGTGCAATATCCACCGTCGTCGGAGTCGTTGGAAGCCCGTCCAACCAGGTCTGGGTAGACGCCGCCATGGTGTCCACAAACCCCGCTACCGCCGTCCGACGAAACGCCGGGTTGGCAATGCGACGGTGACGGCGCCAGTCATCTCCCATCGCTGTCACCAGCCCATTGCCCAACAACAACCGAAGTACTTCATACCCACGCGTGGTCTTGGCGTAGTTGGTCGTATGGCGCACCATCATGTGACGAACGGCTGCCGGAGACGACACTACGGTCACGTTTACATGCGCCATGCGGACGTTGACCACCGGCCCGATGTCGCGCGCCTTGTCGAACAGCGCCAAGATGTCCCCGCGTGCCTGCGGCAGGTGCCCCATCGGATGCAATGTGGGCAGAGACGGAGGGGCAATCACGTGGTTTGAATCGGTCATCGGTGTAGTGGACACGGCGGCTCCTCAGAGTATCCTTGGTGTAATGTGAGCAAGTGCTCATGTTTACTCGCATTCCGACATCAATCTGGATGCCGACGAAAACAACCGTTGATCAAACTCAATTCAGGCTCACACTCATTCCAACACGACACACTCACCGTCAAACGCAGCCTGGACTCGCATCCTGCGAACGCTGTTCGAGGTGCACGTTGTGCCTAGGAGTCCACCATGGTGCCTAAAAACGACCTTCGCCCACGGAAAGTACCAACCCAACCGCGCGCTATCGCTACCGTCGACGCCTTGGTGGAGGCAACCGCCCGCATCTTGGTGGACGACGGTCTGCATGGAGTCAGCACCAACCGAATCGCAGAGGTTGCGGGTGTGAGCGTTGGGTCCCTCTACCAGTACTTTCCGAGCAAAGAAGCGCTAGTGATGGCGGTGGTCGAGCGCCACGCGAACAACGTTGTGACCCTGTTGTCTGACGCGTTCGCACAAGCACTTCAAGAGCCCCTGCCTGTTGCAATTGACCAGCTTGTATCGGCCATTGTTGACGTCCATGACCAGCAACCCGAGCTCCAGCATGCCATCGTGTCACAGGTAATGACCCTGGGCGTACACCACACAGCCCCCATGCACGCTCGCGCGGTCGACGTGGTGCATGCGTTTCTCATCACCCGGCAAGAAGATCTATTGGTCGACGACTGCCGGTCCGCCGCATGGATGCTGGTGACAACGGTCATGGCCACCCTTCACGGACGCCACATGGGCGTTGCGCCGGACCTTGGAACGACGTCCCTCAAGGTGCAGCTCACCGCCATGATTCAGCGGTACTTGCTTCCACCAAGCTCCGCCTAGAGACATAGACAGTGGAGGAGCAGCCCCCGTCAGTCGTCATCCAGAGAGCCCACGCCATGACCTCCTCCATCGTCACCCTCGCCGAGCGTCAGCTCGCCGCCTACAACGTCGCCGACCTTGATGCCTTCTGCGCCTGCTACCACTCGGATGTGCGCGTGATGACTGGCGAGGATGTGGTGCGCACAGGCATCACCGCGTTCCGTGCCAGTTACGCCCGCAAGTTTGCGCGGGGAGGCTTTGGCGCCACCGTGCCGTCTCGTCTCCACCATGGCCGGCACTGCGTCGACGAAGAGCACTGGTGGGTGGACGACCCCGACACCGGCGAACGCAGGGGTGGCGTGTTGTTGGTGCGCTATCTGGAGCAAGACGGGCGCATTGGTCTGGTCCAGTTTCTCGAGTGGTAGGCTGCTTATAGGACTGCGCCACACCGCTCCCTCTCGGCGTCTCCCGCATTGTCCCCGACACCACACACCGAGTGCGCTAAGCCGCGCCTGCGCGGAGGTATCGTGAAGATTGATGAAGTGACTGAGTTCTGGTTCGACTGGGGCAATGGCCAACAGCTCACCGTGTCCGAGGGCTTGGCAATGGCCACCCAGTTGCTCGCTGCGGGGCCGCTGCCCATTCAGGTCGGCGTACGAACCATCACCTACATTGCGTTGGGAGCGAAGATTCCACCGCCGTGGTTATCCTTGTTCGCCGCCGCGAATAATCCGGCCTCGTTTCAGGCAGAGACCACGTTCACCGCGCGCGCACCGCATGGACTGCTGACCCAGGGCATGTCGCTCGCCCCGTGTGAGCAGGGAGAGCACCTCCACGCCAGCATCATGCTCCAGCGCACCCTTCAGTTGGAGCCCGAAGATGCGGGCAAGGTGGTATCGGACCTGCTCGTAGAGTCGTGGCGAGATGTAGGCGAGCGCATGGCGGAGCTGCAAGACGAGTGGGTCCACCCGTACCTAGAAATGGTGCTGGACCTAGAGAGCCTGCACGGCGGCAGCTAGGGGTGGTCTGTCGAATCCGGCGTCAGTGGTAGACTCTGGCCAACACATGGGAGACGTCATGACTATGACCTATCGCTTCGCTGGCTTCGCCATCCTCGGAATGTTCCTTGTTCAACCTGCGTTCGCGCAAGATGACGAGGAGATGAGTTCCAAAGAGTACAAGGTGCGCGAGTACCTCAAGCTCACCGGAGCGGAAGCGCTGGCCCACCAGATGCTCGAGCAGACCATCACAAGTCTGTCTGCCATGCCGGGCCTACATCCCGACTTTCCGCAAGAATTTCGCAACGTCGCCGCCGAGACCTCGTTCACCGACATGACCGTGCCGGTGTACATAGAGCACTTGTCCGAGGACGACCTCGATGCTGCCATTGCGTACTGGTCGTCTCCGGCTGGACAGCGAATGGCTGCTGCCACGCCCACCATCAGCCAAGAATCCATGTTGATCGGTCAGACCTGGGGTGCACAGGTCGGGGAAGAAGCCATGCGACGCGTGCAAGCGCAGTAAATCCAGCCCCCTCTCGGAGTGAACATGACTGCCTTCCGCTTCCCACGGACTGCCCAGCTAATACAGGTCTGTGCGGTCAGCCTGATTTCGCATCAGACCGCCACCGCCCAAGACGTCGGGCCTCTGCCCGCTGAGCCTCACTACGCTGTCTCCCCCGAGCAAGAACCCGCTCTCGCATACGCGCGAGTATTTCGCGCCGACGACGGGCAGTTTGAAGCGGCATTGCCGGTGTCTAGGACGGCCTACACGGCCTTGATGTCCTTCGACCATTCGGACCACACCTACGGCTTTATGACGGCAACGGGTGACTACAGCGGCACCTCGGACCCTCCAGAGTTCATGGTTGCGTCGAGAGATGCCCCTATCAGTGCCATTCAGCGCATCGCCGTCAGGGACTCAAACCCCTACTATGGCCGGGCAGAGTTGTTGGTCGTGTCCGCCGAGGGCCCCCTGCCAAACGCTCGCGAGCGCACCATCCTCAGGCTCCAGTTTGGTGTCCCACCGGACGCCCTTGAGACCGATTGGACCGAGCTAAGCGAGGTGAGCCCGGAGGAGCGCGCCAGACGCGCCGCCTACGGTCTCAACACTGTCGTTCGAGTGCACCCGGATGAGCCGCTTCAGCGTGTGATCACGTTCCTGGAGGTCTGGCAGAACGACGCACAGACCGCACTGCCGGTGCACATCGACCTGTCCACGCGGTCGTCGCGACTTCCACGCAAGACCCAGAGAACGGCGTCCCGCTTTCAACCAGCGGACATGGGAGCCGACCTTCTACGAGGCAGCCAGAAGCTAGCTACAATCGAGTCAGGTCGCATCGTCTCTTCATCTGCCGGCCGCGTCTTGGCGCAGTGGGACGACCACACGCTCCACATCGCGTCAGGGCACGACTGGCGCAGCTATGACCTGGCGCTGTTCAACGCGTTCGGCCCAGCGACAACGCCCCCAGAAGGGGCCTCCCAGGCATCCGACAGCGTCTCTTGGATGTGGTCACGCCCCGTCTCGCCCATCACTGCCAAGCTCGCTCTTCACGTTCAGGACAAGTGGCAAGCGCTACCGTTGGGCCTCGGCGACGACCTGAGCGTCAACGAGGACGGGACAATCACCCTCAAAGACACCGAGGATGGGGCTTGGGGAGTCACAGGCGCAAAGATAGGCGGCAGCCTGTATGCCTTCGATGAAACCACGCGTGTGGACGACGATGGCGTGCACTGCAAGCTACAACCAGAGGCTCCCTGGACGGCAACCCTCGACCCGCAGTACTTCTCCCTCACAGAACAACCCGACCGTCGAATGCGTTCATTCCATGGTTCCACGCGCGAACTCAGCCTCGACACAGCACAGGCTCGGACTGTGTGCATCGCTGCACTCACAATGGTGCAGCGCGACGCACTGCTCTCCAGGTCAGGAACGCTTGGAGCGAATGGTCGACTAGGAGCAGACGGGCCGATGGCAGTGCGGAGTGTCTACCCAGCGGGAGACTTCCGTGTGCACGAAGCGGTCGCTCCCGACTACGGCGACTTGGCGATTGCCGCAGACGTATTGTGCAGCGCAGAAGCCAGAATTGAGACGACAGGTCGCGCCGAGTCTGTGAGTTTCCCGGACTACCCAGACGGCATGCAGGGTCCGGTCGAACAGGCGCTCATGGCGAGTCGCTGGGTTGCCGGCGGCAACAGCTCGTTCAGTTTGTCATTCCTATTCCGGCCGCCATCCGCATTCGGCCAGCCCTCACTCTGAGGCGTCGTCGACTAAACCCGCTGGAGCAACACACTGCGCCGTGGGTCCCGACCCGGCAGCGTGTATTCATGCTCACGAACCAGTGAATAGCGAGGATCTGACGGGGTCTCAGCATCCCCCATCAGCAACAACAACACCTGTCCGCCTGGCTTAAGCAAGCGGTCAGCATGGTCCAGCACAGCCGGAGGTGGGGCAAAGGCGCGGCTGACAATCCCGTCGTAGATTGCATCTGGCAGGGTCTCTACGCGCTGGCAGTGCACCGTTCGCGGCGCATGTCCTTCCAGATCGGCCTGCATCAAGACCTGGCCAACGAAAATGCAGCGCTTCTGACGGCTGTCGACAAGGTCGAGCGACACATCCGGGAACATGGAGGCGAAGATGATGCCCGGAAGACCGGCTCCGGTACCCAGATCTGCCCAGTGACCGGTCGGATTCTGCAAGACACTCAGCGACGCATCGGCGTCTGCGTAGTGCTCGGACAGCGGCCCTGGGCCCACTAAGTTCATGGTCTTGCGCCACTGCTCAAGCAGTGTGCGATGCGTCGTCAGTAGGTCCACAAGCACCTCCGCGTGGCTCCTACTGTGGGTGAGCAAGAAGGGCGACTCGTGTGCGGTTCGGGTCGCGGGTAAGCTACCGGCGGAGGTGTGGTGGGAAAGCGTGGACCAAAGTCTGGTGAGGGTCAGAGACGTGGCGGGCGCGGCTCGGTCCACGGCGACAATACCCACCGAAATCGCACCCCACACAATGCGGACGACGCATGGCGTCTGGCTCTGGTCGCCAAACCGGGAAGACAGCCAAGGTGGCAGATGATCGCTCCCGGCACACCCGACCCAGCAAACGCCATCATCATGGCCGACTCGACCGACGCCCACCACTACCGGGTGCGTAGCCTGCCCAAAGGCGCCATTCTAGCCAACCAAGAGCGGCAAAATGGGGGCGCGTACGAACCGCCAAAGCCGGCCTATGTCGACATCCACTACACTTGTATCAAGTGCCAGGGACCGGGATTATTCAGTGCAAAAGCACAGAAATTCTGGTACGAAGATTTGGGAAAGACCCTGGAATCGGGAGCCGTTCGCTGTCAGGACTGCAGACGCAAGTGGCGGCACCAGAGGGCGGCAAACACCCAGCTCGGTGATGCTCTGCGCGCTTACGAGGCCGAGCCGTCCGCGCAGACCGCTCTGCACGTTGCCCAGCTCACCGTAAACGCCGGTCCCATGATGGGAGCGAAGGCACGTTCGCGAGCTCTCGGACTTGCCAGAGTGGCGGAGAAGGGCGGGCTCGATGCCACGGCGCTCATTGCCACACTCTGTGAATCTCGTGACGCAGTCGACCAGTAGACAGAAACAGCGAGCGCCTTACAAACATCGGGACGCAAGCCGCTGTGCTGTGTGTTCGGTCCGCCCGCCCAGGAGCCCCCATGCTGTCCCTACTCGCTGCACTACTGTTCTCAAGCACCGCATTCGCCATGCCCGGGTCGTCCTACGACTCTCTGGTTCGCCAGGTGGATGGTGAGAGCTTCGCCGATGACCAGCTCACCGTGCTGCGAACCGCTGCCAGCGCCAACACGTTCAGCCCGTCGCAAGCAGCAGGCCTGCTCGAAGAGTTCAGCTTCTCTAGCGACCAGATGTCGGCCCTGCGCATTCTGGCACCGCGCCTTGAGCCAGGAGACAACAGCGTCATCCTCTCGGCGTTCACATTCTCGTCCGATAAAGAAGAAGCAAGCGGCATCTTGGCCTCTTCGCGTCCCGCCGCACAGCCCGCTCCACAGCCCTACGTCCAGCCCATGCCGGCTCCAGTTGCCCAACCTGCTCCACAAGGTCGAAGGGGTGGTTTCAACATCAACGTTGGCGGTGTCGGCATCAACATCAACAACGGCAGTCAGCCCGCGCCGGCTCCGTCGACCGGCGTGAACAACAAGTCGCCTGTCGGCCAAGTAGCGCCACAAGCGCCGACCCTCTCCACAACCGCCATGAGCTGCCCACTCGACGCATCCCTGCCAGCGCTGGCCCTGAACTGGTCGAGCACCTGGTCAGATGCAGACATGAGCTCGTTACTCGCTGAGCTAGGCGGTGAGGCCTTCTCAGACCGTCGCATGGACATTCTCCGACGCCGCATCGACGCGCGTCCAGAAGCCCTCTCCGGCGCCCAGGTCGTGCAGATTCTCGGCACCTTCGACTTCTCCGACGACCTCGAAACGGTGGCAGGCGTCGTCGATGAACACCTGCTCGGCATGACGGTCACAGAGGTCGCTGGAATCCTGGAAGCCTTCACCTTCTCGGATGGCAAGTTGGCAGCCCTGCGCGTGCTCAAAGACACCATCACGGATGTGGAACACAAGGCCCAGCTTCTCGAGTCTTTCACCTTTTCCTCCGACAAGACCGAGGCCGCACGCATCCTCGAAGACGTCACCCCACGCAGCTTCCTGTTCGGAACCGTGCACAGCCAACGCGCCGTGTTCGTTGTGGACACCTCCGGCTCCATGGAAGCGACTTTCCGCACCAACCAGGGCAAGTCCATGTCGCGCCTGGACTTCGTGCGCTGTGAGCTGAACACCGTGCTCACCCAGCAGCTCGGCCCCACCTCGCAGTTCTCCATCATCACTTTCTCGGACGACGCAAACCCATGGCGCCGAGAGCTTGTCGGCACTGGCGGCAGCGCGATTCCAGAGGCCCAAACCTACGTATCAGGCGTTCGCCCACGTGGTGCAACGAACATCGAGGCCGCACTACGCAGTGCGCAAGCCATGAACCCAGACGTCATCTACTTCCTGACAGACGGCGCCCCGACCGCCGGAGCCATGCGCAAGGCCGCCGACCTGTCCGCACTCGCCCAACAAGGCGGCGACACTATCCATGCCATCGCGTTCTTGACCGGTGACCACCGCGCTGACAACAAAGGGGCGTCGCGGGACTTGATGCGCGCCATGGCTGAGGCGACCGGCGGCGTGTACCGGGCTGTCGAATAGCGGGCAAAAGCGTGGTGCCTCGGTGCGAGAGGCCCGACAGGGCATGACCCAAGCACAGACGGCCTGCCAAGGGTAGTAGCCAAGACTTCCGATTGCCTGGGTCGCTGATCCGTGGCATCCTCGTTCTGTTTTGGAGATTCCATGCGACCAACACTCTTGATCTTGGCCACCCTTCTGGCGACTTCGGCAGTCGCGGCACCGCTGCATCTGACCCAACAAGGACGCCTGCTCGACAGTACCGGCACTCCGATTGACGGCCCTCATGATGTGAGCGTGACCCTGTACGATGCCCCAACGAGCGGCAATGTCCTGTGGTCAGACACCATGAGCGCTGTAGACTTCACCACGGGATACTACGCCATCAACCTTGGTAGTGGAGCCCCGCTAAGCGATTCGGATTTCGACGGCGATAATGTGTGGCTGGCGCTCTCGGTCGACAGCGCCCCGGCACTGAGCCGGGTGAAGCTGGCCAGTGTTCCCTACGCACTTCAGGCACAACGGGCTGCGTCTGCGGCATCTGCTGATTCGGTCTCTGGCGGCGTGGTCGATGCCTCGGAGCTTCGTATCAACGGCAATGTCGTCATCGATTCAGCCGGTGACCTGGTCGCTCTGTCTGGCGGAAGCCTCTCCGACCTGTCGTGCACAACAGGCCAGGTAGCCACTTACAACGGAGCCACATGGGGCTGTGGTCCTGGGCTACCTGCGCACACCCATGACGCAGACGACATCACCAGCGGCACCCTCGCAATCGGCCGACTTCCAGTGGGTTCTTCTGCAGCCGAGGTCGCGGCGGGCAACCACGGTCATGCCTTGTCGGACGGGACCGGTGTGCTCGACGCCGGACAGATGCCAACGGCTGCCGTCAATCTTGCAAGCGGCACCACAGTGAACAACGTGGCCATTTCCACCGCAGGACACGATCACGCACTGGCTGACGGAACCGGTGTGCTCGACGCCGGACAGATGCCAACGGCTGCGGTCAACCTTGCAAGCGGCACCACAGTGAACAACGTCGCCATTTCCACCGCAGGACACGGTCACGCACTGGCCGACGGAACCGGTACGCTCAGCGCCGGACAAATGCCAACGGCTGCCGTCGATCTCGCCGCAGCGAGCACCGTCGATGGCGTGGCGATTGCGACTGCCAATGACGTAACGGCTGCGATTGGCGGCATCGCCCGGCACCACTACACCGGGTCGATCACCGTCGGGGGCGACGCAAACACCTACTACCCAGTCTGTGTCTCGAAGCCGTCCGAAACGACACAGCTCATGTGCGATATCCGTGTGTTTCGCGGGTACAACCAAACGGCGCCGAGCACGTGGAACACCGCTTCCCACAAGGGCGGCCTCGCATTTTGGCTTCAGACGCAGTGCGGCAGTGCGTGGTCAGGACAACCACGAAGCACCCAGCTGAAGTGGTTTGAGCAGACCTACAGCACCATGGTGGCCAAGTACACCACGCCGGTTGAGGGCTGCTCCGCGACGTGCATCTACCTTCGGGGCGGCGGCGCGTACTATAGCTTCGAAGGAAACTTCTCCGGAATACAGACGCCGACGGCCTACATGGACCTCGCCGGTACACGTGACATGTGCAGCCCCAACAACCCAGGGTACAACCCACCCTTGGAGATCCCGGTGACGACAACGACGCTCGTCCCGGTGGACCTGAACTGACTCGGCATCACTGCAGCGGAGCCCAAGAATGCAACACACGGACGTCCTCAATCGGATTCGACGGGTCGTAGGTCTACCTCTGCTTGTGTCGAGCGTTGGGGGGTGTGGGTCGAGCCAGGTCCTGTCGCCAGAGCCGACTCCCATCACTGTCATGTGGAAGAAGGAAGGTATGCTCCATGCGACGTACCCAACGCTCATCGGCGCCGATACCGACCCCGTTGCGACGTTTCTGTCGTACCCGGAGCGTCACTCCACGGTTGAACAGTGCCTCAGCGCGTTCCCGAACTGCCTGGACCTCTGCGACCTTAGCCAGCTCGTTGCTATCCACGACGACGCACAGGTCGACAAACACACCCTCACCATCAACCGCACACAGTTCCAGCCGGTAGGCAGTCCCCCTTCCTGCGACGGCGCCAAGTGGACATGGAAACGTGAGTACTTCGTCGCTCCGGAAGGCTGGACGAATAGCTACGTCCCAAACGGCGGCCTGATGTACGAAGCTGTGGGGGATGCCACCACTGGTGCCGTCCAGTCCTTCGAAGAGGTGGGCATACGTCGCATGATTCCAGGACGCCCCTTCCACGACCGCGTGGCCCCCTGCTCCACCGCATCCACCAATCGCTGGCTACGCGCCGCACAGTTTGAGCACGCGAGTGTCGCCTCATTCGCACAGCACCTGCTGGAGATGATGTCTCTCGGCGCGCCCCTGGACCTTCTACAGGCCATCACAGCCGCCCAGCAGGACGAAGTCGTCCACACCCAGCTGTGTCTTCAGCGAGCCGCACAAGACGGCGTACAGGCCACACTAGGCCCCCTCAACATCCACGTCCCCCAGCGACGCTCCGTGTACGACATCACGCGCGGCGTGGCCCTCGACGGGTGCGTCAACGAGACCCTGTCCGTGATGCAGGTCATCGACGACATGTCGACCGCGACACCAGCCGACGCCGAGCTGCTTCGCATCATTGCCAACGACGAAGCCCGTCACGCAGAGCTGGCCTGGACATCTCTGATGTGGCTGTGGCCACAGCTGTCCACCGACGAACAGCACGCACTGCGCCGCGAGATGCGACACGCCATCCCCTCTCGCTTTCGACACGCCCTACGTCCAGCCGTCGCAGCGCTCGCCGCGTAGCGCGCCCATACACATGGCCAACTCTCATGGTCAAAACCCGAATATCGCGCTCTAATTGTTCGATATTGCAGGAGATAACCGGGTAATCACAAGATGCCCAACGCTTGTCTCCCGGGTTATGCCGTGTCCCAATACTGAGGCTCCATGTTCCCCACCCGACTCTCTGCCGCTTGCGCCGCCCTACTCTTCGTTTCCTGCGCGTCATCGGCACCATCCGGCCCGACAGACGACGACGTCGCCACCTGGGCCGGCGAGCAGAGCTGGGACCTCGACGAGTTTGAGCGTACACAGCAGCGTATTGCCTGGATTCACACCTGCTTGGGCCAAGTTCCAGCGACCTGCGCTGAGGTCTGCGACCTACGCCAAGTTCAGACCCCGGTACAGTCGGAATCGGTGCCCAATGGCTACCAACTCCAGAGCTACAGCCTCACACGCCAGTCTCCAGAGACCAGCGACCCTGCTGTCACCGAGTGCAGTGCCTACGCTCCCATTTGGCAATCGTCGTGGCGTGGCCGATGGATGGGCCCCATCGCGACGACCTGGCAAGTGACGACAGATGCTAGAACTGGGGCAGAGCTGTCCGCAGCGGCAGGAACGCCAATGCGTCGACGGATGCAGGCTCCAACCGACCGACGCCTTAGTGTTCCACGTGGAACATCAGAGGCATCGCGCCCCCCTCAAGATGGCACGCCATAGCCAGCGGACATTGAGCGCCACCGTTAGCGAATCACGGGCTCGCCACACCCAAGTTGGTGGAGGTCAACGTTGCTCATCCAAGCTGTACTGCTGATCGCTCTGGCTGCGGGCCAATCCCAGGTATTCGAGCGCCCCCCCGAGCTGCACGACGACGCCACTTGGCCGACCGCCGATGACTGGCAGTCAGCGGTACAGCCGACCCCTGTTGTCCCTCAGATCGTGCGCGTAACCGAGGCTCAGTCCGGCGACGTCCACTTGTCGCTCTTCGCCCGTGCGCACCCCGTAGGTCCCGGCGACCACTTGTGGCTATTCGGACCAGACACTTCGACTCCCGTTGTAGCGGAACGCTGCTGGGCCGAGCCGTGCCTCGTGGGCCACGATGATCCTAGCCTGCGCGTCGTAGAGCGAGTGCGAGGCCGCGCGGACCGCCGTACCCGTCAGGCCCACCACTATGCACGTGTACTCACTACATTCGAGGGCGACCTGTACGGCGTCCCTGCATGGCCAGCGCGTGCGCCAAACTGGACGGTACTACCCGTGCCTGCGAGCGTCAACGCAGACGAACACGCGTGGATAGACACAATCTTGGCCGACCCTGAAGCCATAGTGCCTCACCAACGGCGAGATGCCGCTCACATGGCCTTCCGTTTAGAACGCCCCCAAGCTGCGCTTCGCCTGGGACGGTTGTACCGCCCATATGCTATGTGTTCCCTGGACGATGGCCCTCAATGGCACTCGGCACAGCTTGTACCCTACGCCCAGGCAGCCCACAGGACCGGCCTCGCTCTCGACGCCACACTGCAGTCCGTCAACTACTGGGCCGTTCCGGCTATGGCCCGCTCATCGTACGGTCGCACCACAGTCGACACGCAGTCGTGGACCACAGGACTCCACGGCATTGACCTGGCGCTGCTCATCGAGGGACTGACCGCCGACTTCATTGACCAGCCATCCATGCTCCACTGGACCACAGCACGCCAGCTCCTGAACAATGCAGCGCCCAGCGTCCGCGACGACCTCATTCAGAGCGCAAGCCGCCGCACCATTGACCCCTGGAACCAGCTTGTACTGCTACTCGCTACTGGTGCACTCATTGAGCAAGACGGCGGAAGGTTCATGGCCGTGTCGCAGCACCCCGAGACTCGCACCGTTCGTATCGACCCACTCGTGGCCGAGGCAGTGATGTTCCTCAACGCTGGTTCCGACTGACCCATGTTCCACGTGGAACACACCGCATCTGAGACGCTTGGCCATGTTCCACGTGGAACACATGCGCCGCACACTTCCGCAACCGATGTTCCACGTGGAACAGAAGGGCAAAAAAGATTGCGTCATTCGCTGCTCGGACCAGCGCCTGCGAGTTGCGGTGTGAACGGCAGAGTTCGCTGATTGCACAGCGAGCCTGCGTTCAGATCAGCACGCTGACTGCATCCTTCGGCTGGCGCGACATTTTCGAGATCGCTATTGTACGGTTCTGCGCTGCCTACGCGCACTCCTTCCTCCGCCTCACCGGCGGTCATGAACCTCGCCGCCCTCCTCGATATCCGACTTCCAATCACGGACATACCCATGGCACGCGTCATCGCGGTCTCCAACCAGAAAGGTGGAGTCGGCAAGACCACCACCACCATCAACCTTGCAGCCGGACTGGCCGCGAGAAAGAACCGCGTCTTGGTCATTGACCTGGACCCACAGGGCAATGCGTCCTCGGGGCTGGGCTACCCGCGCGAAGACGTCACTATGGGCGTTTACGACGTCATCATGGAGTTTCGCGACCTCGAATCGGTCCGTATGCCCACGGCAATGGACGGCCTTGAGCTGATTCCTGCAAACCGTGAGCTGGTCGGTGCAGAGGTAGAGCTTGTCAGCGTCGAAAATCGGGAACGCAAGCTGCGGAAGATTCTCAACCGCGTGCGGGACCAGTACGACTTTGTGCTCATTGACTGCCCACCGAGTCTGAGCCTGCTGACCATCAACGCTCTGGTCGCCGCCGACTCCGTGCTCATTCCTGTTCAGGCCGAGTACTTCGCGCTTGAGGGACTCGGCGAGCTGCTCCGAACCATCCAGGCCGTCAAGCGCCGCATGAATCCTGACCTCGTCCGCGAAGGTCTGGTCATTACCATGTCGGATGCGCGCAACAACCTGTGTCGCGAGGTCGAGGCCCAGTCACGCGAGTTGTTCAAGGGTGAGGTCTTCACGACCACCATTCCTCGCAACGTTCGCCTAGGTGAAGCGCCGTCCTATGGCAAGAGCATCATCGAGTACGACCCACGTTCTACCGGTGCAAAAGCGTACATGGCCCTCGCAGATGAGCTGCTGGCCAAGCATGCACACACCAACACCACTTCCGCCAAGGAGGCATCATGACCCGCCCCGCACGCAGCGGCCTCGGCCGCGGACTCGCTTCTCTCATTCCAGACAGCGCCTTTGGAGACGAAGAGCTCACCAAGCGGGAGCGCACTGATGTCCGCATGGTTCCGCTAGACGAGATTCAGCCGAACCCAGAGCAGCCTCGCGAAGTGTTCAAGGCCGAAGACATTGCAAGCCTGTCGGCGTCTATCGAACGCCACGGCATCCTGGCTCCACTCGTGGTTCGTCGTGACAACGGCCGGTACGTTCTCATTGCCGGTGAGCGCCGTCTGCGTGCAGCAACCATGGCTGGATTGAGCGAAGTGCCCGTCCTACTCAAGGACGTTGCGGACCCCAAAGACCAGCTAGAGATGGCCTTGGTCGAGAACCTACAGCGCGCCGACCTAGACCCCATCGAAGCCGCTAAGGGCTACCAGCGCCTCATGGAAGTGTACAGCTACACCCAAGACCAAGTCGCTGAACGCGTAGGCAAGGAACGTCCTACAGTCGCCAATGCACTGCGTCTACTGCGCCTGCCGGACTACGTGCTCGTCGCCATTCGGGACGGTCGTATCAGTGCAGGTCATGGTCGCTCGCTACTGCCGCTCGTCAACCCTGACGAGATGCGCAGCGTGGTTGCAAAGGTCATCGCTCAGGGCCTGTCCGTGCGTGCCACGGAGAAGTTGGTTCGTCAGATCAGCCGCTTTGACCCGGTTCGCCGCAGCAACACCCAGCGCCGCCAAGAGAAGACTCTCGACTACGCGAACAAGATCTTGTCGGACGCATTGCACACCGCAGTCGCCATCAAGCCGCTGAAAAAGGGCGGGGGACGCATCGTCATCAACTACGGCAGCACCGAAGAACTGGAGCGGCTCATCACTGAGCTACGCACCCCTGGTACCAAGGCTTAGGCAGGACGACATGACATTCATCCTCGGCATGGCCGGTGGCACCGCTTCGGGAAAATCCACTCTTGCTGCGGCACTGGGCAACATGCTCGGTGCGCGCGCACTGCTCATCACCCATGACCAGTACTACAAGACGCTGCCCGCAGAGTTCGCTCACAACCCGGTTGGCTACAACTTCGACCACCCCGATTCGCTGGACACCGCCCGGCTCATTGCAGATGTCGACGCGTTGAAGCGGGGAGAGACGGTGGAATTGCCGCTGTTCGACTTCCCAACCCACGCCCGGTCAGCAGCGACCCAGACCGTCAGGCCCAGCGACATTGTGATTGTCGAGGGCATCCTGGTGTTGGCGCATCCAGACCTGCGTACCCGGTTCGACCACAGCATCTACGTCGACACCCCAGACGACATCCGTCTGGTCCGTCGCATTCGCCGCGACATCGAGAAGCGTGGGCGTGATGTGGACGGAGTACTCGGTCAGTGGGAGGCCACAGTTCGTCCCATGCACCAAGAGTTCGTGGCGCCCAGTCGCACCCACGCGAACACCGTATTGCACGGCACTGACCCTGTTGAAGACCTGCTTGCCATGGTCACCGCGCTGCTGCCCAAGTCGTAGATCGAGCCGACCCTTCGACCCTGACCCGAGCTGCCCATGACCCCGCTGCCTGTCGACCGTATCCGCTTCACCGGAGAGACTCGCGCAGCCGCCGCCTGCCGGGCAAACCCGTTCATCGCTGCTGCATTGGCACGCGCCGAAGTCTCTGGGCCTCCGGATGTCGCGCGTCTCAAGCGAACGCTGCTCGCTCATTCCGTTCAGCTGACGGACGGCATGGCGCCAGATGCGTGGAGTGCTGCACGCCGGGCAGCCGCTGCATTGTCGGTGGAAGGGGTCTTGGAGATCTACCAAGCCGCCGGAGCCGAGAACGCCGCTATTCACCTGATTGGTGATCCAATCATGCTGGAGATTCGCGGACGACTGCTGAGTCTCATTGATGACGACGCAGCCACGGCTGTCTTCGGACACGAACTCGGACACTTCTTGGCCCACGGGCCGGAGTCACCGGATGGACTTCTAGGCATGGTCGCCGGCGGAATCTTGGGAGGCGCCTTCGGCATTCCGTCGTCTGCCAAACAGGTCGCGAGCCATCTTGCCATGTGCAGAGAGCTCACCGCCGACCGCTTCGGTCTGCTTGCCTGCGGAAGCCTAGACGCCGCGCTGCGTCTGGAGATGGCGGGCACCACAGGTCTGTCGGTCACGGAGCTGACTTGGGACACCGATGCCTACCTGGCTCAGTGTACCGCCCTCATTGAGCAACTTGAACAGGAGGGTGGGGCGGTCAGTGGCATCACCCATCCAGAGCATGGACTTCGTGCCTGGGCCCTGTCCCTGTGGGCCGGAAGCGATCAGTACGCAGAGCTGACCGGGGGCACCGGCGGTACCGCAGTGGCTGAGATCGACGCACGCATCGACCGCGTCCTGTCCGCCGCCCCCAACGGAAGTCTGCTCGACACGCCGTTCGATGACGCGCCGATTCCCGAGGTCATGGAGTGCGCTCTGGCCTGTGCAGTCTTGGTGGCCTTGAGCGACGGCGAGATGGTCGAAGCCGAGAGCGTGGCAATTGAGAGTCTGTTCGCCACGCACGTACACGACTGGCAGAGGTACTTGAACTGGGACAACGCACTCGAGGCATTCGCGGATACCGGAGCGGTCGTCATTCACGGTGGTCCGTCTGTTCAGCGCAGCGTGTTTCAGGTGCTCATGCAGGTGGTCACCGCTGACAAGGTTGTGGCGGACTCCGAGATTGAGATGGTCTGCGCCCTTGGCGACTCGCTTCGCTGTGGCGTGCTCTTCCGCGCCTTGCTCACACCGGTCTTGGTGCAGATGGGCATTGAGGTGCCAGACCTCGACAAGATGGAGCGCTCCATCCCCATGCCCGCCCGGGCAGACGAGGCACGGGAAGCCTTCGACCTGTTCCTCCGTGGAATCGTTCGACGCGGAGGTGGGGACGTCACCATCCGCCGCATGGCCCGCCTTCTTGGAGACGCAGACGCCAGCGAAGCCACACGCACCCACATTGCCGAACGCATGACCGTTGTTGGCTTGGTGTGCGATTCAGACATGGCCCATGCGGAGCTCGACCGCCTGCTACACCTCGATCTGACGGACGAAGCGCGTCTTGCACGAATCGACACCACCCAACTGCCAGACGAAACGACAGATGAGCCAGCTAGAACCCGGCTAACCGCTGCATTTACTCGGTTACGCGACCAGCTGGTGAACGGCGACGGCCGAAGCCCTTCTATTCGACTTAGAAAGTGCCGAACCGGCCGTTCACTGGACATGTTTCGCCTGGAAGGGGTGAGCGTTGGCCATGCCGAGCGCGTCCTGGCTGCCATCCGAGAACAGGCCCCCGCCCGGGTCATCGACGGCTCTGAAGTCGGCGTGCATGAAGGCGCGGAGAAAGTGGCGACCGAGCTGATCAGCTTGGAACGAGAGGCCAGGGGACGCACGGAGCAGACCGGCGCCCGCGACCTGTACGTCGGTGCACCGTTCCTGACTGGGGTGTTCGGCGGCTACCTGGTCCGCGCACCCCTCGTTCTGTACGCCGTGGACATTGAACGCAGCAAGGGGCGTGGCTTTCGCCTGATTCCACGCGAGAACGACCCACCCGTCGCCAACCAAGCCCTGCTTCGCTTGCTCTTCTCGAAGAAGAACCTGCCCTTCCCAGATACCCTGGCCGCCGAGCTCGACGCCGCAGCCGAGACCGGCCTGGACGCTGTGCGAGACCTCTTGTCCGCCAATGGCATCGTCGCCCGACCCGAGTCCGACTCGCTGACACCCCTCAAACCCCGTGATGACGACTTCATCGCATGGTCCAACGGACGCGCGGTCATCGAACGGTGTGCTGTCCTTGGCTTCTTTCCCCAGTCCAGCTCGGACATGATTCAGGACTACGACGAGCTGCTGCAGGCCATTGCCGACCCGAACGAACCCCTGGCAGAGCGCTTTGGCGCGGCGGGGGCACTGCTTCCCGCCGACCTGCGTGCAGCCCTCAACGTCACCGACCAGCTCGCGTCACCGGATGGCCCGCTAATTCCCGTGGTCCGCGCTGACCCCAGCCAGCTGGCTGTTCTCGAACAGGCCCGTACCCAGCGAACGCTGGTCGTGGATGGCCCTCCAGGAACCGGCAAGTCCCAGGTCATCGTCAACCTCGTTGCAGACGCCTTGTCCCGTGGTCAGACCGTCGCCGTTGTGTGCGAGAAGCGCGCCGCTATCGATGTTGTTGCCCAGCGTCTGGAGCAGATCGGCTTTCGCCACCTACTCGCATTGGTCCACGACGTGCAGGACGACCGACGGGCCCTGTACAACCAAGTGCTCACCCGCCTCGGAGAAGGCCACAGCCGGGATGCGGACGAGGACAAGGCCACACGCACTGTCGAAGACCTCGCAGCCGTTCGTGACGCGCTTCACAGCCGTAGAGCCGCCCTCGCCACAGCGTTGGGCGACGAGGCTCCAACCGTAGGCCAGCTGCATCTACTCGCCACCAGCTACCTGACTGCCGCCCTTCAGCCCATGTCCGCCACGGTCACTCGGCTCACCCTGCGCGACCTGAGACGCCTGGCTGAACGCGTGTCCCGCGAGAGCCGAAACGCAGACCTGTTTGCGAAGGACTCGGTGTGGCGGGCGCCGTCAGACACACCACGCCCAAGTCTTGCCGACACCACGCCCGACCAGCTGACCGACATTGAGACGTCGCTGATGGCCGCACGCGACACCGCCAAGACCCTGGACGCCGTACGCGAAGACCTCGATGACCGCGCCATTGTCCGTGCCCGCCCAGCCCTCGATCGCGCCATTGCCACACGAGAGTCCCGACACAGCGCCGACGTCGCGAAGGGACTGGTTGCCATGCTCGCCGTCGACGACGCAGAGGGACTTCACGCATTGATGAGTGCCCTACAGACGGCGTGGACAGAGCCCGAGCGCTGGCTACCCGCGGTTCCGGAGCGCGTTCGCCTGGAAGTACCCCCAGACTTCGCAGCGACCATCGCGGTCATCCGACGAGCAGGAAGTAGTTTCCTCCGGTATTTCTCACCGGCATGGTGGTCGGCTCGCAGTCGACTGAGGGCTCTGTTGGCAACTCAGTGGCCCGCCGCAATGGCGTCGTCGACAACACCGGCGCTCGCCGAACAAGTCGAACACCGCCACACCGCATCAGATGCCTACGTCCGCCTTGACGCGGTGCTGGCAGCGCTTCAGCTCTCGCCCATTCTCGCCAACAGCGAAGCCGCAAGACGCAAGGTCACAGCACTGCACACCGCATGGGACATCACTCGCGGCCTGCACGATGACCGCGCTCCGCTGACCGAGTCCGATGCGTGGCCAGGCTCCGACCTCGCCGCATGGGACGCGAAGCTCGGCCAGTCCATCGTCATTGCCGAGGCATCACAGGCTCACGCCGTCCTCGTCGCACCCGTGCGCAAGTGGCTGCCGTACGTGCCCGCAACACCCACCGCCGCTGTGACCGAAGACATCCTTGAGTCTTGGTCGCTCGATGTTGCCCGCGTGGTCCTGTCCGACCGCAACCTGGACGCCGCTACGACTCTGCACCCTGACGCCCGCCTCATGACCCACCAGCTGGCCGACGGTGAGCTCGGTGTACAGGACGAGTGGCGCGAAGCCATCGAGCACGGCTGGGCCACTGTGATGCTGACCGCGACCCAACGCCGGCATCCAGGGATTCGAGAGCTGAATCGTCAGACCCCATTCGGCGCCGTTCGCGACGCCGAGGAACGTCTACGGGAGCTGCAGGATGCCAGGGGACAGGCACACATCGATGCCATGCTCCAGCGCTGTGACCGTGCCGAGCTGCTGACCGAGGCGCGGCCGGACAAGGGCAAGCGTCGAACGCCCATTCAGAAGGCGCGGGAGCAGATGCTGCGCGAGGCGAGCAAGAAGCGCTACGTGTTGAGCCTGCGCGGGTTTGTGCGTCAGTTTGTGGCCGACGGCCTCATGGACATCCTTCCCGTGTGGCTCGTGTCTCCAGAGACCATGGCCATTCTGTTCCCTGGCCGCCCCATCTTCGACTTGGTCGTGATGGACGAAGCCAGCCAAGCAACCGTCGAGAAGGGCCTGCCCGCACTCATCCGCGGACACCGTGCTGTGGTGGCCGGTGACGAACGACAGATGCCGCCAAGCAGCTACTTTCAGCTGGCAACTCCCGGCGACGACGACGAAGTCGGCACCGCCGAGACCGTCGAGGCCGATGTCTTGACCGCCGAGTCGCTCTTGGTCCTGGCCCGCGAGCGCTGCGCACACCGCGGCCTTCGCTGGCATTACCGATGCCTACACGAAGAGCTCATCGCGTTCTCCAACCACGCCATGTACGGCGGCGACCTGTTCACCATCCCATCCACGAACACGCCACACGCCTCGCCCGCAGTGCGTTGGGTGAGTGTGGATGACGGCGCCTACGACAAGGGTGTCAATCCCAAAGAGGCCGAGCGCATTGCCGACCTCACCCATGAACTGCTAAGCCAGACACCGCCGCCAAGCATCGGAATCATCACCTTCAACGTCCAGCAGCGCCGTCTCATCCTAGACACTCTGGACCAGCGAGCCGAGACCGACGACGACTTTGCCGAGCGCTGGGCCACTGCCAAGAGCCACGAAATGCTGGACCAGCGCCCGTTCGTGAAGAACCTCGAAGGGGTCCAGGGCGACGAGCGCGACGTCATCGTCTTCTCCCTGGGACACGCGCCTAGCAAGCGCCGCAGCGGGCCCCTGGCTGGCACCGAGTACGTCGCCGCACGCTTCGGGCCCCTCGGCCAAGAAGGCGGCGAGCGACGACTGAATGTTGCCGTCTCCCGTGCCAAGCGCGAGTGCATCGTCGTCAGCTCCTTCACTCCGAATCTGTTGAGCGTTGCCAACACCAAGAACGAAGGCCCCAAGCTGTTCAAGGCGTTCTTGGAGTACACCTGGGACATGACGCACGGACGGCGACGTGCCGCCCAAAAGACCCTCGAACGCGTTCGTCATGGCTCGCTTGGGGCACTTCGCAGTGAGCGCCCTGTCGACCTTGGCGTGCCGTCGCTCGCCGCTCAGATCGGCCTGCGCTTAGCCAACAACAACGTAGGCTACGACCTCGACGTCGGCAGCAGCGGCTTCCGGGTTCCACTCGCCCTACGCGACCCAGACAACATCACACAGTGGCGCGTTGCCGTGCTCACCGAAGAGGGACACGAAGTCGGCGACGTCGACCAAGCCCACCGCCACGAACCAGGCGTCCTCCAAGCGCGCTCGTGGCATGTTGTACGCGTCAGCAGCCATCAGTGGCACACCGAACCGGACAATGTGCTCAAGACGCTCACAGAGGCCCTACAGCAAGCCTGTGAGGAAGCCGTGGCCGAGTCACAGCGTCGCGCCCGAGCGGCGATGGCGTACGCAGCAACGGCGAGCACTGATGACAGCGACAGCGACTCCGACGAGAATCCCTGACGCATTCACGTCAATCAGACTCAAACGGCCATTCAACCGGTGTCTCTGGAGCATATCCGAGCACTCGTTTCGCCCGAGCCCCATTGAGGACAAGCCCGAGGTGCATTCGGTTCTTGTTCAGGCCGTAGCTGAACTGCGCGCCAGTCGTGAGGTGCCGCAATGCGTACAGGGGCTTGATGAGCGTGCCCGGAGCTGGAATCCCAATGGCTCCGAACTTTCGGATGGCTAACGACAGTGGAAGCGTGTCGAAGCCCGGGATGTTGAACACCCCTTCACCGCTGCCGAAGGTGGCCAGCTCATGCGCATGAACAATGTCGTCGATGGTCGCCACGTTGACCATGGGGTCAAAGCCCAAGGGGCGGAAGGCAACAGGTCCAGAGAGGAAGGAGTGCAGCTGACTGCCAGTGCCTGGGGCCAGTGCTTCGGCACAGCGCAGCACCACGATTTCGCAGTCGATGAGGCCCATGGACGCACAGGCCGTCAGATCTGCTTCCACCCGGTCGCGAACGTACTGCGGCGTGTGTCCGCCCATCGCCAAAGGGTGGTCTTCGGAGACGAGAATCGGCAGGTCCAAGCTGACTCGGTAGACCACCGCATGGCTCTTGACCACCAACCGACGAATGGTCGGATGGCGATTGGCCAGGTCGAGCATGGAGCGCAGCGCTTCTACGTTGTGGTCGCGGACCTTTCGGCCTTCATCCAGCGCGTGGCGGTGCTCGGACAGGTGAACAATGACCTCGACGCCCAGGTCGCGGGCCGGCCCAAACAGCAGGTCATGCACACGGCGTGAGCGGCGCAGGTCCACCTGCTTGTAGGTCAGACGCTTGCCATGGGAGAAGGGCAAAGCGCGGTCCGGCGGACGGTCGTCGACTGCGAGCACATGCTTGACGCGGGTATCGCTGACCAGACTGCGAACCAGACGTTCGCCCATGGGGGTCGTGGCACCGGTGACGAGTACGCTGATCATGCGAACACACCCTTGCGCTCGGCGAGCCCGCGCTTCAACAACGCGTCCACTGCAGCCTGAACGCGCAGAGCAGCCTCGGCCACAATCTCGGGATCGTCGGCATCTTCGGCGTCATACTCGTCATCAAAGCGAATCGGCTCGCCGTAGTAGATGTGGTAGCGCACAGGCAAGGGGACCAAGGTGGCCGGAATCGGCAGGTACGGCACGGGCCCAGGTATGGGTATGCGCGCAATCTGTGGCATCTGCTCTTCCGCACCCACAACGCCAATCGGAATGACCGGCGCCTGATGGCGAATGGCCAGCTCACAATGCCCCTGGCGCCACTTCTGGAGATTGTAGCGGTCTTTGTACAGCTTCCCAATGCCCGGTGTGCCCTCTGGGAAGATGAGCAACAACTCGCCCGCCTCCAGCAGCGCCTGCGCATTTCCTCTAGAGCCACTCACAACGCCAGACCGTGCGAACAAGGTGCCAATCAACGGCAAGCTCGACACGAAATAGTCGGCGACGGCGCGAGGGGCACGAGGCGGGTCGGTGTTGCGGAACACATCTACCCACACCATGGCGCCGTCGAATGGGAGCGTTCCAGAGTGGTTGCAGGCCAACACGGCGGCACCAGTCTGCGGGATGTTCTCGTGACCATGGCTGATGACGCGGAAGTACTTGTCGTACAGCGGGCCAGCGATGGCATCCCCCAGCGCAACAAAGTCTGGATGCTGGCCAAACTGGTCGTAGCCATGACCGGCGTCCGCGAAGTGCAGACGCTCAGCGCGCTCAGACGCCTTGTCGCCGGACAGGAGTTTCGTCAGAGCGCGAGCAATTCGGGGGGGAAAAGGCATGGTCGGGGCATAATCGCCACTACGTCAGAGGCAACGGGAATCACCAAACCCAGGGCCTATCGATCGTGCCCAGCACCTTGACCGACGGGTCAGCCGCCCAGGTGGACCAAGAACAGCGCTACGGCTGAATTCGATAAACTACCTGCCATGTTGAACCAAAAAACAAGAACAACATTTTTAGAACCAATCTACACTTAATCTTTGCGACACCTCACATTTTTTGTCCAAAAATCAAAACAAACCGCTGAAATTTGACGAGATGGTTGGGAAATCCACATTATCGACTTGATGATGTCAGCAATACGTTCTCGCACCACAGGGCAGGCCAAGAACCACAAGGGGTTAATCTAGATATCAGCACGTTCACCCCTGCTGTTCCCCGCCGTCCCACAAGCCCATCACAAGCATCGAGCACTCGCCTGTCCAACGACTGGCCATCGATGGGAACTGCAGGCCATTGAGGTGTTCGCTGAGCCAGCCACACATCGAATCTCACGAGTGAGAGCTGGCCAAAGAACACCGTCGAATGGTGGTATCGAGCCTGACTCCAGCCTCGTACCTGACGATGGTTCTCGGCGGATTCTGGTCCATCATCATGGCCGTCTCCGGGTATGGAGCCATGATCAGCCTGACCATCGCGGCCATACCCATCATGGGCTTTGTCAGCCTTCGCCTGGCAGCAAACGACAAACCAACCCCGCTCCACAACACTGTCTTCACCACCCTGTACATCGGTGTTTTGACGGCTTTGTCCTTTCAAATGGGAGGACTGCTTCCCGGGGTGACCCCGTGGCTGGCGGCAGCGCCCGTCTTCGTGGTCACCTACAACCACAAGGGAGGCCTTGGCCCCACGGCGGTCGCCTTGACGGTGTCCGTTGCGTCCGTCGCGGTCTGGTCGGCGCTGACGCAATCTGGGCCCTACGGCCTCGCCCCCATGAAGATTGCGCTGCAAGCCATCAGCACACTCGGCGCAGCCGCTGTGCTGTACATCATTGGACGCCACCAAAGCCGCCTTCGCGAACAAGCACTCACGCACGCACACAACACCAACCGGAGTCTGTCCGCAGAACTCGACGAGCACATGCACACCCGGGCTGAGCTTGAACTGGCGACCAAGAGAGGCCTGTCCGCAGCCCATGCGGCGGGTATGGCAGAGATTGCCACGGGCGTCCTCCACAACATCGGCAATGCGATCAACGGGGTCAACGTCTCGGCAAGCCTGGCTACAGAGCGCTTACTTCCTAAGCGTTCGGCGGATCTGAAGCGCCTGCAGGAAGTGCTTGAGCAAGAGGCAGAGCGCGACACAGACGACGTCGACAGGCACCGCAAGGTCATTCAGTACATGGCACAGGCCATAGCCAAGATGCGCCAGAATGAGACCGCCCTACACGACGAGCTTCAGTCGCTGCGCAAAGGACTGGAGCATGTGAACGTGATCGTAAGCACCCAGCAGGAGCACTCTCGGAGCCGTGGATTGGTCCATGTCGTGGACCTGCAAGAGGTCATGAGTCAGACACTTTCCCTCACCGAGACATCGCTCTCACGGACCGACATCGACGTACAGGTAAACCTCAACGACCTGCCGAACATCACCGTTGACCAGTACAAGCTCGTTCAGATTCTCACCAACCTGATCTCGAACGCAGCGGATGCCATCGTACAGACACGAGCAACGCGTGGGCGAATCCGTATCGAGGGAGAAACAAGCTCTAACCACGTCAAGATTCACATTCATGACACCGGTGAAGGCATCAAGCCCGAAGCTCTCAGCCGGCTCTTCGAGCACGGATTCACCACCAAAAAGAGTGGGAACGGTTTCGGCCTACACATCAGCGCTCTGGCCGCCCGCGAGCTCGGCGGAAGCCTAGCCGCTGAGAGCCACGGAACAGGTCACGGAGCCACGTTCTCCCTGACCCTTCCACGAAGTGGCCGGAGCGTCACTCCGCAGCACGTGCCTAGGCGCTAGCATCACTGCAGCCCAAGCTGTCGCCTAGCCTGCGTTGCTACGGTTCGTCCATCATGATCACGGGTGCCGACATCCGCTCGTCCAACATCGCCTGAGCACGGGCTCGGTAGTCGTACAGGCGCGACCGAGACTGGGGCGAATCCGACGGTACGTTTGCGTCGATCCGAATCGATGCAACACGAACAGTGTCCGCCCACCGACCCGCTGCAAAGGCGTACTCGGCAGAGTCCAGCACAACGTCAATGGGTGCTGACGGCGAAATGTACCCACTCAACGTATCGAATGCGTTGCCATACTGCTGGCGGTTCGCAAGAGCCCGGGCGCGCTGTTGCGCCTGAATCACTCCAGCATCGGCATCGGGTTGCACAGTCGAGAAACGACTCACAACAGACGGCTCCACAGGCGATGGTTCCTGCTGGGCCGCGACTGGTGCTTCCCGTGGCATGTCTACGGCGGATGGGCCCTGTGCGGGAGGAGCTTGTCCGCCCTCAGCAGCATCCCGTCGTTGCCCACGACGCGAGTCACGGTCGCGCCGAGTCCTCGTACTCTCCACCACAACAAGTTCGTCTACTTCGAGGCCTGCCACCGATTCGTCGGCGGACCGTGCCTCAGCTTCCTCCCACTGGTCATCCGCAGGCGCGTCTTCCGCGTCTGCCACGGCGGCATCCAGCAAGTCGTCCGTCCATCCCACGTCAACCGGTTCCGGTTCTGGGGCTGTGACTGTCGGAGGTGGCGGGGCAGGGGCGGGATCTGGGGTCGCAGCAATCGTGGTCACGCGTGCTGGCGCAGCGGAGGGTGCGGACGCCGGGGCCGGCCGTGGCCTTGCGGCGAGTGCCAGATCATTGCTGTCCATCGCCCCGGCAGCACCAAAGGCAGCATCGTCTTCAGCAAAATCGCCACCCAGCAGACCCGACGTGCTTCGATCGGCGCCCGTTGCGGCCGACCCACTGACGATCTCTGTACCTGCTTGTTCGTTCCTACCCAAGTCACCATTGGGCTGACGCTCGGCCAGACTATCCTCGCGCCAATCTCCACCAGTCTCGTCTCGGAATTCCCCCGCCATGTCCGCGTCATTTGCGAACTCAAAGTCTGCCTCTTCCTCCTGCTCCTCAGGGACACCTAGGTCGGCCACGGCATCCCAGAGGCCGTCTCCATCTCGTGAGACGGTCTGCTCCTCGGTCACCGTTCCGCCCACGACCGTGTCGAGCTGACGTGAAGCCCCACTAGGCTGGTTGAACGAGCGAGCACCGTCCATGGAAGGTTCTTGCGGCACCGAAGGCGCTTGAGCGAGTGCCGGCACGCTGTTCTCTGGTGCAAAAGACCCTTGTGAAGCGGTCATCGATACCTGAACGGTGACGAGAACGGCAGCAGCAAGTGCGGCAACACCGCCCAATACAGCCCACAGTCGACGGTTGTTATTGGCGGGCGTTGGCGTACTGATGGCCTCGGGAATGCTGCTCACCACAGCATCCACCGGTGCTACGGGAGCACTACTCGCCGCTGGAGTCGCCGGTGCTGCCAGAGGTCCAGCGGTGACCAACCCAAGGATGTCATCCATGCTGACCCGCGGTGCAGGCGCCAAGTCCGGGCGTAGCGAGTACACCGCCTCGATGACGTCGCTATCCACGCCTTCAGGTGGCTCTGCGCCGGGGTTTGACGCTAGCCAATCGGCGAGCGCTTTCGCTTGCTGTTCGACGGACATCATGGTGGGTACACCTTACGGAAAGCCTTTGTTGCACGGTGAAGAATGACGTCGAAGTTGCCGAGCGTCACTCCAAGTGCAGCCGCACACTCCTCACGGTCGCGGTCCTCGACGAGGCGCATCCGTAGAGCCATGGCATAGCGTTCATTCATTCGGGACAGAGACGTCTCCACGTCGCGTTTCGTATCCAACACCTCACGGCGTCGATCCGGTTGCTCGCTCTGCTGAACAACTGGCTGATCCTTGACCGCATCTTCAATCTTGCGGTCGCGCTTGAGCCGGCGATGAACGTCCATCGCCTTGTTCACAGCAATGCGGTGAATCCAGAAGAAGATGCTGCGGTCCACAAGTGTGAACTGCTCAATCTTCTCGAGCACCGTGCGCCACGTGTCTCGCAGGCAGTCCTCAGCCAGCTCACGGTTACCCAAGCGAGGCAAGATTGCCTGCCGGTAGACGCGATCATTATACCACTGATACAACGTGGCAAATGCTGCGCGGTCTCCCGCTTTGAGTTGGCTAACGACCACGCGCTCTTCCTCCAGAGGAATGAGGTCGTTCCGCGCCGCGGACCGAGCCATCATTCACCCCTCCAACGAAGCGAGAGCCTGGGACTTACACAGTTGCAGATCATTGCGTCAGCATTGTACCGCGTCCTAAGATCCATGCAGGGTCGAGGCGCTGCTTCAATGCCCGAAAGCGCGCGATGACCTCTGGTCCGACCATGTCAGCCAAGTACGCGGTCTTGAGCTTTCCGATTCCGTGCTCGGCGCTCACGGTGCCTCCGAGCGAAATGGTCGTCTTCACAAGCTCCCCATAGAACGCACGCGCGCGGGCAAGCTCACCCTCATTCTTGGGCAGCAGATTCAGGTGCAGGTGGTTGTCCCCAATGTGCCCGAACAGAACATGGCGCATGGGAGCCGCCTCATAGGCGTCCATAATCGCCGGCAGGGCGGAGTCAGGAACCGCGAGGTCGGTGCCCACCTTCGGCATGCCGTTAGCCACGACCTCTTCGTTCACACCCGCAGGAATGGCGTGCCGCAGCGACAGCAGCATCTCACGGGTCGCCGTATCTGTCGCAATCAGGGTGTCGTCCGCCAATGCACCGGCTTCATCCAGAGCTTCCCACCATGCTGCCATGTGTCCGTCCTCCTCATGAGAGGGTTGGACCTCCTGTTCACAGAACAGTGCGCAGACAGCGTCAGATGGAACCCCTCCGACGCGCTTGGCCGCCAGTTCAAGACAGTTTGAATCGTAGTATTCAAGGCATCGTGGAGAAACAGCGCCGCCCCGATCTGCACGCGCTGCTGTTCGAGCCACGTCTACGAAACGAAGCAGAGAGGCGCGTGAGGGGAAATAGGCCAGCACGCCCATGATCTCAGCCGGCAAGTCAGTCAACCGAACGGTGGCCCGGGTGATGATGCCAAGAGTGCCTTCCTGGCCAATGAAAAAGTCCACGGCATCACGGGTCGGCGCATACCCGGCAGCGGTCTTGACGTGGGGCTCCACCCAGTCAACCACCGGCCAGTCGTCCGGTACCGAGTCCCCGCGCTTGACCTCCATCACCTCTCCGTTGGGAAGGACGACCGTCAGACCCAGCACCCAAGGGCGTGTTGGACCGTAGCGGAAGGACCGAGCACCCGACGCATTGCACGCAATCGCCGCACCAAGGCTGCATTCGTGGCGAGAGGTCGGGTCGGGGGGGAAGAAGCGTCCCGCTGCCTCGATTTCGGTCTGGAAAGCACCGAGGAACACGCCACCATCGGCCTGTGCAGTGTCTTGGCCAATGTGGTGGATCGTGTTGAGACGCTCCATAGACAACACCCAGCCGCCCTGGGGAACGGCAGCAGCGGTTGTGGACGTGCGCCCCGCAGAGACGGTGACGGCGATGTTGTTGGCTTGGCAGTAGCGCAGGATGGCCGACACTTCTTCGGTAGACGTCGGTCGCACCAAGCCCTCGGCATGGCCGTGGATATTCGATGCGTCCGTCAGGTAGCCTTCGATGACGCTGGGATCGGTGACCGGAGTCGGCAAGCTGCCTCCATGAAGGGCCAGGGATAGCCCAGACTTCACCAACCGACGAACTACGACAGCACCGTCCTTGCTCACTGCTGTCGAACAGGCGAACGTACCTGTGGAGCTGACGTGAGCCGACGCCGAATCCTAGCGCTGACCGCCTTCATGGTGTTGATCTTGGTGGGCCTCGCCTGGCTTGCTCGACCACATGCGTCAACAGACTCCAACGAACAGCTCTTAGCGCCGAATGAACCCAAACAAGTCGCTGTTCAGCGTCCACGTCCCACACTGCAACCGCCGACCGAGCGCAGCCAACAACGCGAACGGGAGCGACAAGCCGGAAGGTCGGAAAAGCCGCCTCCCGCCGCTGTGGACTTGGGCACAGACACCGCAGAGCCCCTGTCCTTCGAGGGCCACCTGTACATCGAGATTGTGGATACCGACGGCTACCCCGTCGAAGAAGCCGGCATGGGCATGCGTGGCGACTGCGGACGACGGTCGTACCGAGTCACCGAGGGCGAAGCCGACCTGATGGTCGACGAAGGCCTGTGTACGCTCATCGCTTGGCGTCAGGACGGCGCACTACGGACCCTGTCTGACCGGGTGGAGGTGGATGTTCTCGGCGGCGACGAAGTGGACATTACCCTTGTGCTACCCACCGAACGAACCGGAGGCCTCGGCGTTCAAATCCAAGAAGAGGGGTCGGGAATGCGTGTTGTCATGGTGGTGCCCGGCTCTCCCGCCGAGCGCGCGGGCCTACAGTCAGGCGACCTGATCACCGAAGTGGATGGAACCTCCACCGCATTGCTGTCGATTCAAGACTTCGTTCAGGTGATGACCGGCCCCGAAGGCACCGACATCGACTTCGTTGTGCAGTACGACGAGGACACGGGCATCGTCGCCGAACCCATCGTAGTCACCCGGGCGTTCCTAGAAGGCTGAGACGGCCCTGGTGACATCGGTCCAAGAGGCGCCGCCTCCAGGTCAACAGACCCCTGGTTGGGCCGCACAGCCCGATGTGCGGCGTTTTGACACCGGTGGAGCAGGTCGACCTCCGCATGCACTACAGTACGGTGGCACGGACCGGAGACTGCCCGAATGAGATGGATTCTGCTCACAGCCACGCTGGTCACAACAACGGCGTCCGCGCTTGTTTTTTGCGCTCAGATCACCGAAGCCTACGCACCTACCTTCGCCTCAGCGACCCTAGACGATGAAGACGTCGTCATTGAGGCAACCCCAGACGCGATTGTCGCGGGTGCCGACCAACAGATCGAGTTTCGATATGGCAGTGAGACCTTGGTCTTCGTCCCAGCGGAGGACGCCCGATGAGACACATCATCCTCGCACTCTGCCTGACCTCAGCCTGTACTGGCGGCAATACCGACCGCAACTGTGACAACTTCGAAGATCCCATCTACGAGTTTGAACAAGGTCAATACACAGCGGAGCTAGACGGCACTGTGCCCGCCGCCATTCGCGATGCCTTTGGCGACCCTGCTCCCGGCCCCGTCACGCTCCAGCTCAACGACCAGACCGCAACGCTGACCTACGAGACGGTCGACGGCGAGGCCGTAGAGGTTGTTCTGGATCTGGGTGCGCTGGGAACGGCGGATGTTCCGTTCTAGCCATGAAGTGAGCGAAACTCAGCGTCGAGTCTACAGACGTGTGGGTAGACTCGATGCCTGGAGGCGCTCCGATTCGACGGTTCATCATCTCTGCCATCGGCCTCGCAGCCGCTGGTACCGCCCTTAGCAAAGTAGAGCAGTGCACCTACTCGGCGCATGCCTACGCTCCCACCTTTGAGTCATCGACGATGGATGGTGAAGAAGCCTTCGCCGACGGTACGCCGGACACCATCGTCGCTCGGGGTGATGGACTGATCGATCTAGACTTTGGCGGTGGAGTTCTTAGCTTCGAGCGGGACGACCAGCCATGAGATTTCTGCTGTTGCTCTGCCTGGCGTCAACCTCGTGCATCTTCCGTTCGCCCAACTGCGACGATGACGTGCTCTTCACCATCCAGGACGGCACCTATACCAGCTCCATGAGCGCACTCAGAGGCACTGTGAACTCGAGCTTTAGCGACCCACCGGTTGGCGACATCACGCTCGTCATCCTTGGGCAGACCGCCAGCCTCTCCTACATCAACACCAGCGATGAGGTCGTTGAGGTCGTGATGAGCCTGGGCGAGCTCGGCACACAGTTCGTCACCGAGTCGCCATAGGCAGGCTATGGTTACGACAACGGTGCAGTCGTAACCATGCGGACCACTGTTGAAGTTTGTAGAGCGCCTTGCCGTTGCCCTTCAGCGCAACCACATTGGGCACATCCTTCAGTGGAGTACCCGACGTGAATGTTGCAACGACTACGAAGACAGCCGAACCGACAACATCCGGCTCCCCCGAACAGGCAGAGGACGCCTACCTCGCCGACGCACTGCAGGACCCCCTAGCTGCCGAAGCCGCCAAGTCCGCGCAGGTCGATGGCGCCTCCAAGGCGACAGACCAGCCGGTCAAGAAGAAGAAGAAGTCGTTGGGCTCGCGCTTCAAGAACGGGTTCAAGGCCATCAGTAAGAGCGTCCGCAAGGGCATCAAGTCCATTGGCGACGATCGACGGAAAGATGTCCGCTCTGACGCACACAACATCCCCACCCAAGACATCGTCTACGAACAGCTTGCCCACGCCGGTGCCTACGGAAAGCTCGACAACAACAAGCTCGAAGCCTGGGGATACCAAGAGGCACAGGTCATCGACGACACGGCCACGGGCTTCCGAGGGGTTCTGTACACCCCGCTCGCCCAGGGCAATGGACCCAAGGCCAAGATCGCGAAGGCCATCCACGGCGGCAAAGCAGCCCCGGTACTCGCACTGCGTGGCACCGCAAACATGAAGGGCGTCCAGGACGACGTGAACAAAAACGGCGTTGGTTCTTACCAATTCCGCGCCAACCGAGCGACCATTGCACAGATGTTGGGCGTGGCAGGCGGCGACGCTGTGGTGTGTGGACACAGTCTCGGCGGTGCCCTGGCTCAGCTCACGGCCGTCCACCTGTCCGGCGTTGGCCGCGTAGTGACCTTTCAGTCCCCGGGTATCGCCCAGGAAGACGCCGATGCGTTCAAGAAGAAGCAGAGCACGAAAGACGAGAACGACCGCATCAAGAGCACTCACTACCGCAAGGACGGCGACATCGTACACGCAGCCGGTGACGCGCTGACAGACGGCGATGTCTTCAAGTTCCATGCCCGTGGCGTCGACAACCCGATGGCGCACACCCACTTCCCACTCGCCCGACTCAACGAAGCCCGCGGCGGATTAGTGCCCGGTGTCACCGGCAAGGGCCAGGAAGCCGCCACCGAAAACCTGACCCGTGTGGAACGAACAACCACGGACGAAGAGAAGGGTGACCTGACGAACCGCTTTGCCGAAGGTGGACGCAAAGTCTTGGGCGGGATGCTGCGCAAGGACAACCAGGACGCCTATACGGAACTGTGGAAGAGCACCGAGATGATGGTCGAGAGCGGAAGTTACTCGGCCACAAGAATCGAAGCCGTCATCGACGCCTCCAACAGCATCAGCATCGAGCAAAAGTCACGCATGCGCACCCAAGCCCATCAGATGCTCGAATCTCGCAAATCCTAAGGGTTTTGCCCCAATAGGAGGGCACATGGAAACAACGCACCTCATGCCGGCCTTGAGGACGAAACGGCTGACCATTCGTCTTCCAACGATTGCTGAGGCCGACTCGGTGCTTGGCTACACGCTGCGCAACCGGGAGTTCCTGTCGGCAACAGACCCGGTCCGTCCAAATACCTTTTACACCCTTGATTTTTGGGAGCGTCAGCTCCAACAGAACCAAGAGGATGCACTACGGGGCATTGCCTACCGGTTCTTTTTGTTCCACGGGGAACATATTGTGGGTGTCGCCAACCTCAGCAACATTCGCAGAGGCGCTCTCCAGGCCGTCAACATCGGGTACGCGCTCGATGAAAAGGAACAAGGCAAAGGCTTAATGACCGAGGCCTTGCGGGCGCTCATCGACTACGCATTCGACGAGCTGGGCCTACACCGCATCATGGCCGACCATCTGCCGGACAACCACCGCAGTGCAGCCATTCTGGCCCGCCTGGGGTTCGAGATTGAGGGGTATGCCAAGGACTTTCTTCGAATGCGAGATGGTCTATGGCACGACCATGTACGCACGGCTCTGGTGAATCGACGGCACGACTGAGCGCACGGCCAACAACAACTAGGCGCTCGCCTTGGCGACCGAATCGCGACCCACAGCAGGTGCCTGATTCCAGGCCAAGTCCGGCACACTCAACACAAAGTGGGCCCCGCGGTCAGCAGCCTTGAGGCTCAGGCGTCCACCCATCTCGGTGGCTGCCAGGGCGCTGGAGTGAAGTCCAAAGCCATGGCCGTCGGCCTTTGTTGTGAAGCCATGCTCAAACACGCGCTCAGCGAGGGCCTGTGACACGCCAGAACCCGTGTCTGTGACCTGAATGGCAATCCAGCCCTCTTGCCCGGTCGCCCGTACAACCAGACGTCTCTCGCCCGTCACATCGCGCATAGCATCTCGACCATTCGCGAGTAGGTTCGTCAGAATCTGAACCGCTCGGTGACGGTCGAGGGTCGCGATGAGATCTGGGGGCACATCCAATACCCACTCGATGTGATGACGTATTAGCGACGTATTTAACAGCAAGTGTGCTTGTCCAACAATCTGGCGCACAGGCACCCGCTCCACCATTCCAGACGTTGTAGCAAGTTCTTGCTGGGCTGTCACCACAGACGCCATGTGCTCCGACGCATTTCGAATGCACTCCAGCTCTTGCTGGACGCGACCCAAGCGCTCAGCGTACGAGACGTCCAGCCGGCGCAGATATGCAGCCACAGTCTCTCGCTTTTCAACTGTCAGCTCGGGCTGCTCCATTAGAGCCGCAACCCGCTCAAGTGCGGGCGATGCACGGTTTACCTCGCTCATCGCAAGCGCCACTGAAGTCGTGACCCCATTGAGCGCATTTCCGACGTTGTGCAGCACGCCGGTGGCGACTTGTCCCATGCCAGCCTGCCGCGCAATATCGACCAACTCACTGTACAGCTCTTCCAGTTTTCGCCGCGTGGCCTCATGGTCGTCGACCTCCACCTGAAGGCGGATATTGCTCGCCAACATCGTGCCGGTCACCTGGGTCGACAGCCTATCGGACAGCAACATGGCCACGCCCAAGAGCACGGAGAGACCCAGCAAGTTTCCCAGGCGTATCATGAGGAAGTTGCCAGCAGGCCGGACAATCGAATGGGTCAAACCCGCAGAGGTCGTCCACAGTATGAACACCAGAGCCAACGCCAAGCAGACCATTCCGCTCACCATCCCGCGACGCCCCGCCAACAGTCCTCCCGACAGTGGAAGGACAGCAAGCCAGATGCAAACCGGCGAATCAATACCACCGGTGTAGAACGCGTTGAGCGCAATGGCCACAGCACTCGAGCCTACGAGGACAGACACAGCCAAGGTCGACCGAACCCGCCGATGCACAGCCGCCACAGTCAGCCAAACGAGCCCACATGCAAACAAGACGAAGCGGTCCTGACTCGGAACACCGAGTAGGGCCGCAGACGAAGACGCGACCACACAGCTCACTCCGCCACCGATAGCGTAGCCTCGTCGCAAAGTGGCACGAGCCTCAGCCAAGACTTCGGCTGGACGAGGTGATGTCATGCGCGGAGCGAGCGGCTGACCGTCGAACGACACTTCGGCGTTGGGAAGAAAGTGTTCCAGAATACTGCCCGTTCGGACGGAGCAGACGACGCTAAAGACAAACCGGTCTGAGGATCCGCGGCACAGGATCGGACGGCTACGCCCCGCCCCGCGCCGTCCACACTTCTGGCCAGTACGATGGGTGAACCACAAACGGCATAAACAGAGGTCCGCCAGGCGTCGGAACAATGACCGGAAAGCGGTCAGTGACGACCTGACCGTGTGGAAGCAGCGACCGCTGAAAGAGAATGCGACTCAGCTGTAGATCGAATCCCGCCGTGAACTGGGGGGCGATGTCCATGTTGATCGGACGACGATCTGAGTGCGTCACCGACATCTGATTGAGGCGCGTCCAAGGGTGCAGTGCCCACGCGCCTGTCTGTCGTGCGTCGTCTTCGCTCTGTACAAGTCGGCTCACACAATGGGTGAGCACCTCTGGCACATGCCACGCCAATCGGTCGCGCGAATGTACGACCAAGCCAACCCCTTCCGACCGTCCAGGCCCGAACAGCGCAGGGTCGGCACGGATCAGAATCGCGAGCGCCACATCACCAGCGAGCAGGCCCTGCTTCGAGACATTGGTCCCCAGCCCAGTGGCAACGGCGTACTGATGGACAAGCCCTTTGGGGTCATCCGTACGACGTCGCCGGATGGCGTCTTGGATGTGAAGAAGCTCTTCGGTCACGGCACGTCGACCAGATCATGCAGACCGTGACGGTTCACGAGGTCGCGCACAACAGCTGTCAGAAGCGCATTCGCCTCAACAATGTCGTTGGGCACCTGCTTGTCCATCGCGGACTCAAACGCCAGAATGTACCGGTCCACAGTGTCTCGTTCCGCCTGTGGCACAACCATCATCACGCTCGTAGCAACCTCCAACAACTGTCGGTTGGCCTGCGCTTCTCGTGGATGCATGGCAATCGCCGCCAAGCGACGGTCTGCCTGAGCCCGCTCCCCCTCCTGAAGTGGACGTGAGGAGCGCTCGAGAACCAGTCGTTTGGTCTGTTGTGTGGAGAGCACGGTGGCATCAATCTGCAACAACCCACTCACATCCTGCGAAAAGCGGACGTCTACAGCCTCCGTCTTGCCGGACTGGACCGGGTGTTTCGGCAGGCCTTGAATCTCAAGCGTACCAATACGCTCGTTCTTCTCCACCAGTCGATGCTCGCCTTCAAACACCTGAAGCACCAGCGTGGTCTGCTCTGGATGCAGCGTAGCCAGACGCTCTTGCCGACTCGCTGGAAGGGTGGTTCCCCGAGACAAGACCGCCATAAATCGGCCTTCGTAGTGCTCGCCGTCCCAGGTCTGAACGACACTGACCCCGAGGGAGTGGGTGAGCACATCGGTGACCATGACATCACGGAGGGCTGCGTGCTTGTCCAGCAATGCTGCCTGAACCGCTGCACCCCGCGCAACGAGCGTGTCGACGTCATCTGCGAGCTTTGCTGGCTGACCGAAGAGGCTCTCGGCAATCGCAGCCACAGCCGGCATGCGGACCGCTCCACCAACAAGTAGGACATGGTCAATACTCGGCCCACGTAGCCCCGACTGAACCAGCGCCTCCTGAACACATCTGCGCAGACGTTGGTTCAAGGGAGCACACAGTCGGTCGTAGGTCTCACGGTCCACAGACACCGTGGGCCCGCCCAGCGTCGACAGGTCAACGGTCACGGTCTGCTCGTGACTCAATTGGCGCTTGGCGCGCTCTACCAACGCTCGCACGGCACCGGTCTGCAGCGCGTCTGTCGTGGTGCCCGAGAGCACGTGCCGCAGCAAGACATCCGTGTAGTCCTCACCGCCTAGATGCACGTCACCACCGCTGGCCCGGACATCGACCATTCCGTCATACAGCTCAAGAATGGTCACATCGAAGGTTCCGCCGCCGAGGTCGAGGACCGCAATGGCCTGCTCGCTGTCCCCCTGGGCAACGCCGTACGCAAGGGCAGCGGCTGTGGGCTCGTTCAGCAGATGGCGAACCCGAAGCCCAGCGAGACGCGCAGCCTCGATAGTCGCTCGTCGGTTGGGTTCTCGAAACCACGCTGGTACGGTGATGACCGCCTCATCAATGGTCTCACCCAGCGCCTCTTCCGCACGTGCCTTCAGCTCCCGCAACACGAGCGCCGACAGAGAGACAGGCCCCAGGGCGTGCTCGCCAAGTCGGTAGCCATGCTCTTCGCCCATATAGGGCTTGAACCGCGAGACAGCGTCATCTGGCCGGTAGACCGCGCGGGCTCGTGCTGCGGCCCCAACGAGCAGCTTGCCACCGTCATCGATAGCCACAACGCTCGGCACGGAGCGACTGCCTGCTGTATCCGTCAGAACGCGTGGACCATCGTCTGAAAACACAGCAATCAACGAGTTTGTTGTACCGAGGTCGATACCGAGTGTGGTCATGAGGACGACTCCGTTGGGGGGGCTGCAAAGCGTGCGGCGAGGACGTCGCTCCAGCACTCGAACAGGCAGGTGGGGTCAGCCTCCAGAGCCACGAGCACGTCGACCTTGGTGTAGGTCTGACTGGCGGCTGTAGAGGGCCTCATCCCCTTCACAATCATGTCGACAACTTCGGCCGGAAAGAGGCCGAAGCGGCGGGCAATCGCAAGAATTCGACCCGTCCGAAACGCGCGAGACGTCTTCTTGCGGTCCAGTTGAATGGAGTACGCGACCGCTCCGCCAAGGCAGATTCCAATTCCGCCCAACGCCATGGGGATATCTCTCATGTCCTCCGCCATGGCTCTGGCTTCACCCATCAACGCAATGAGCACGATGTTCGTGGCCATGAACAGCGCGACGCCAAACCCAACCGCACCCGCAAGTAGAAGCGCGGGCGATGGCGTGTTGGCGTCGACGTAGGCGGCGTACAGCTCAGCGGCTTTGAGGTCATCGACCGGCTTGGGGGTCTCGCGTTCACGCAGCAACAGCATGCGCCGCTCAATGACGGACAATGCGCCCGAATGGTGAATGCGTACGTAGGTGAGAACTTGGCGGAGAGCTGGCATCGGCACCTCGTTCACCAGGCGATTCATGGCCGAAACTGTCCCTGCAGCATCGGGCGCGCGGGCGGCGTTGACCAGGTCTACAAACGACTCGGGCACAGCGTCATCCTTCCGCAATCGACGCACAACCTCGCTCTGCGCGACCGCCAGGCGAAGCGTGATTTCTTCGTCCGGAGTGACCATCAGACGGTCGTGTGCGAGCTCTCGCTCAACCGCTAACAACTGGGAGGCGGTCAGATCTGGGCCCATGCCGCGCACCACATCCAGCAAGACGTCCTGCATGCGAGCCTGCTGTGGAATCGACCCGGGGTCGTGCTCCAACACATGAGCGAGCGCGGCGTAGTCGCCATCGGCTAACCACTGCCGCACCCGGGGGTTGGGCGCCTCACCGTCGGCATGCACAACCTGCACTGGCTCGACAGCTGCGCTCTGACCATCACGGGCCCGCTCAAACAGCCGGCGGGCATGCTGAAACACCTCGGGCTCCGTGTCGCGGAACTCCCGCGCAAGGCGAGCCCAGTACCGGCGCACCGCACGACCATCCTCCAGGAGAGACCCGAAGAGCTGGCGGGGATGGTGCATCGCGAGAATCTCGGCACCGGATGGAAGTTCGTCGTCCACGGCTCTCGGCCTAACACTGTGCTTAACCTGCGGCGGCGCCCGCAGGCCGACCAGGGACCGCAGGCCCCGGCCGTCAGGTTGAAGCTGTTGTTGGAATGTTCAGATTGTCGTTTCAACGTCTGACTGGTCGGCGGTCTCGTCTGGTCGATCCGATGGGGAAACGGATTGTGGAGAACGCAGAGCGCCGCCTGCCAGACGTCGATGAGCTTCGACGCACAGCCGACGTACAAACGAGTTCGCCAGCATTGAGAAGCCGGCCGGCAGTTCGACGACAATTGGCGCCGGTCTTTGTGCGGCGGGCGGGCTCAGCCTGCTGGTCTCACTGTCCAGCCGTCTGTTGGTTCTCTCCCCGCTCGTCGAGGCAGACTCCTGACGACGTCGATCACGGAGGCGTCGAGCCAGTCCCGGTTGGCTTTACCGCCGAAGGCGGTCCCATCTCTTCCGCAGCAATGTCGATAAACGCACGAACCCGCGGCGACAGGTACCGCGTCACCGGCCAGACGAGACGCATGCGTCCGGTCCGCTTCAGCAGTCCCGGTAACAGTGCTCTGAGGTGTCCGGCCTCCACGTCCGGCGTCGCGACAACATTGGGCAGTAGTGCGATACCGCATCCGGCAACGGCCAGCTTACACATCACTGTATGGGCGCTTACATAGATGTTGGCGGTCTCGGGCAGCCAAGGGGCCAGGCTCTCTGGCCGCCTCGAATGTTGCCGCATCATGGTGTGCAGGATCCATCGGTGCTCGGCGAGCTGTTCAGGTGAGACCGGCGTTCCGCGCGCAGCCAGATAGGCCGTCCCAGCGTACAGCCCCATGCCGCTCGCGCCGAGTGAGCGAGACATCAGTCCAGACTCTGGCCCTCTCACTGGACCAGGTCTTAAGGCGACGTCAAAGCCCTCCTCGATGAGGTCCACGACCCGATTGGTGAGTTGGATCTCCACGTGAACGCCGGGATATCGCCGGTGATACTTTTCGATCAGTACGGCGAACTGGGTCGAGACGGCCACGTCGTTGGGCGCTGTGATGCGCAGCAGGCCGCTCGGCCCGACCCGGAAATCTCCCAGAGTGGCTTCGACGTCGGCAATCTCGCGAAGTGCGGGCGAACATCGGTGATGCAGAATGCCGCCCTCGTCCGTCAGGCGGTAGCGGTGCCCCCCGCGGAGCACGAGTGCAACGCCCAGCTCGTCTTCGAGGCGCTTGATGCGTCGGCTGATGGTGGACTTAGGAATTCCTAGGGTCTGGCTCGCCGCCGCCAGTGTCCCAAGTTCCGCGACGTGTACGAAAGTCTGAAGGTCTACCAAGTTCATGTTGTTGCCTCAATGCAACTTAACATGCCGATATTGAAGCCTTGTTGCATGTGCAGATCGAGGTTCTATTGTGGACACACAAGGAGCATTCAAATGAACATCGTACTCTGGCTCATTCAGGGCCTTCTCGGCCTAGCATTCCTCATGGCGGGTGGCTCCAAGCTGATAATGCCGATCGAGGAACTCGCCGTCAACATGTCCTTCGTCAACGAGGTGCCGGCGCTGATGGTTCGGTTCATTGGCTTCGCGGAGCTTCTCGGTGCCATCGGGCTGATTGTTCCCTCCGCGACGCGAATCCTCCCTTGGCTGACCCCGCTCGCCGCCGCTGGGCTGGCCACCGTCATGGTGTTGGCCATTCCCATGCACCTGTCTTTGGGTGAGCCGTTTGGGGCCATCATTCCAAGTGTGGTGCTGATGCACCTGTCGGTGCTCGTGGCGGTGGGTCGCACCAAGTTCAAGCCCATTTCAGGACGCAATGCGGATGACCAACGGACTTCTGCATCTGGCGCGCTCTAGTCGAACTGAACCGGGAGACGCGTCATGCTAGCCCTCGCCCTTGCCATCGCCGCCCAAGCCGCGGAACCGATCGAGCTCAGTGACGGGGCCTCCCTTCAGCTCGAGGCGGGCGCTCGGATCGTCTACGCCGCGGTCCAAAATCCGGGCTTCGGCGACGCCCCTTCGGACCCGAATGGCGCAGGCCAGCTGCGTGTGTTCGGCCGGTCCAAACTCTCCGTCGGCGAGCATCTGGAGGTCGTGCTGCAGTTGAACAGCGCCACCCAGGCGGGCGCGCAACCGGGACCCAGGCCACTCGACGTCGACCTCCTCCACTTGCAGCAGGGCTTCGTCACGGTGCGGGACGGGCCGGTCGCCCTCACAGTCGGACGCCAAGAGTGGAAGCTCGGCAATGGCCTGCTCGTGAGTGACCGCGAGGGTCCGAACATAAAACGGGCCTTTGACGGCGGCCGACTGGTCATCGACACAGGCGGCGTCCGGGTTGAGAACCTCATTGGCGCGGAGGTCGAGGTCCATCCTGGCATCTTCGACGATGTGCCCTCCACGAACAGCCTGTTCTGGGCGTCTTGGTGGGAGGTGGACAGCCCAGTGAAGACTACCGAACACACGATGTACTACTTAGGCACGGCCCAGACCGAGGCCGTCTATGCGTCGGGTTCGGGGCAGGAGACACGGCACACGGTCGGCACCGGCTGGTCTCGGCAGCCGGCTCCTCCGGACAGGGATCCCATTGTCGACTTCCATTTCGACGTTCACGGTCAAGTCGGGCAGTTTTCGGAACGAAGAATCCTCGCTTGGGGTGCGGTCGGCCATGTCGGCGTGCCTACAGGGCTGCCGATGAGGCTCACCGCGACGTTAGACGCAGGCCGTTCGAGCGGGGACAGCGCCGCCACGCCGTTGGGGACGTTTCGGGCGCCCTACCCGGACCCTCGTGTCTTGGGGGCGGTGACCCAGATCGCACCGGGAAATACCTCCGGCGTCGTTCCCGGGCTGAATGCTTTCCCACACCCGCGGGTGCGGGTGGCCGCGAAGGCGACCTTCCTCTGGCGCACCAATGTCAACGATTCAATCTACAGCATCGCCGGATTCCCAATCCGGCCCAGTGATACAGATGCCCGATACATAGGCGCCGGCGCGGGTGGTTCCGTGGCCTGGTTTGCCGTGCCGAAGAAGTTGTCGGTCGTCGCCTTCGGAGACTGGTTCAAGCCCGGGGGCGTGCTTACCGGGGCCGGTCCGGCGAAGTCGCCTTGGCTGTTGGCGTGTGCCATCCGTTTGAACCTGTGAGCCCTGTAGCGAGAGCGTGCGAACCCATCGCCTCGTTCATCGCCTGGGACCGTTCAAGAAGCGGCCCATCGAAGCCGCGCTGCGCTGACCCGAGGAAGAGGTCGCGCGATTCTTATGATTTTCACTATATTAATGGTCAGCTGCGTAGGTGCTGACCGGGAGGACTCTTTGCAAATGGAACCACGAATTCTGGCTATCGGAAGACTGCAGTCGACCTTGGACGTTCTTGTTGACGAGTGGCAGCGGTACGGCAGAGATGTCGTCGCCTGCAATTCGAAGGACAGAGTCAAGGAGATCATCGAAACCGAGTCCATCGATTTCGTCGCCATCGGCGGGGGGCTGCCGGATGAGGAACGAGAAGCAATGGTGGAGTTCATCGCGACAATCGACGCCGATCTTGAGGTCCATCCGATCCCGCGGACCGGCGGTGGGCAGGGGCCACACAGCTTCATTCCATTCCTCAACGGCCTTGCGGTGATGTTCAAGGTCCACAGGGCAATGGGTCGGTAGACACAGTCGACGAGTCCAATTCTTCTTGCAGACCTCGGCGGTCTCGTAGCGCTCGGACAAGGCCGACACCGAGGCCTTCACCAGCGTCGCGGGCAGCTCTTTCAACATCTCTCTCCGCCATAGACGGTCGGGTCGACCTCACCTATGCCCATGTAGGAGGTGTACATGAGATTGTTCGCTGTCGTGCTTTCGGTGTGGACCAGCTGTGCACAGAACCTTCCCGTGGACCACGTAGATGCGCATTGCGACCTGCGTGTGGGCATGGAGCCGCGTGGCTACTGCCAAGAGTGGCGAAGCTTGTTGGACGCGCCCGGCTCGGATGTAACGGCTCTCGGCGTATGTGCGGCGCTGGGCACCGAGTACGTCGAGACCACCTGCGTAGACGAAGAGGACATCATTGCCGGCTGCTTTATTGGCACATTGGGCGACGGCTCGGAGTCGTACTGGTGGTTCTACAGCGTGGACGAGGACGGCAACGACGTCACCGAGGCTGACGTGCGCAGCGAGTGCGACGATGGCAGCTTTGTTGTGTGGTCACCGTCTGAGACGTTGATGCGCTGACACTCGCAAACCGCCAGGCCTACCACCGTTAGCCGACGTCCTTGACCGGGGTTTCAGTGGCCGTCCTCAGCCCTCAGTAGACGCGCCGCTAGCTCCGGACTCCACAGATCGAACAGCAAGCGTGGGTCCAGCTCCATGGTGTGCAGCGCCCTCTGGAGCAGTGGCCCCTGTGCCAGCGCGTCCGTCGCTTCCCAGATGGCCCCACAGACCTCTGACGGGAACAAATTGAAGGCGGCAGAGAGGTCTCGAACGCCCTGTTCTTGGCGGGTGGTCGCTTGACGCTTCATCATCAGGTCGACCAGATATCCACCCACCAGCGAGGCCCCGACAGCCAGCGAGCCCGGCATGATCACAACATAGAGCAGTGGGTCTTCATCCCCACCAGGGAACCGTCCGAAAACCAGCCGAATCACGAACAGGCCGACCAGGGAACCCACCGTCAATGCCGTCAGCAAGAAGGCCATGAACAGCCCTTCCGGCAGTCCTGTGCGCTTGGTAAACGTGTCCAACAACGCAGGAGGAACCTGGACTGGCTCGGGTAGGTGCCGGCTGCGCTGGGCAAGGGTAGCGACCGCCCGTCGAATCACGGCCCACGCCGGTGGACTGTCCCGAAGACGGGTCAACAGCGCCTCGTAGTCATCCGAGCCGGCCGTCGCAGTGATGTCGTTCATCGCTTCAACGAAGTCGGGTACCGAGAGCACACCGCATGCATGCACCAACGCCATGAGCGCAGGCGGAACCGCGTCATCCAGGCGCATCTCGCGGACGAACTCGCCGTCTGCAAGACCGTTTCGAATGCGCGCTTCATCGTCTGGAGACAGCTCGAGCAGCTGGTGGTCCAGCTCACGCTCTACCGCTGCTCTCTGCCCCTCAGTCAGGTCCGGCCCTGCCCCCAGGACAACCGCCAATAGGACGTCCCGCATTGGTGCCTTACCCGTGATTGAACCAGGATCAAACTCCACCAATCGCGCCAGCGCTGCATGGTCCTTCGCGGCAAGCCACTGGGCCACTCCGACCGGTGCAGGACGCACCACCGCTTCGACCACATCCACCGATTCTACCGGCGCAGGACGTGAGACGGGCTGCTCAGACGGGATGGGGACATCCGTCGCCTCGCCAACGTCACGAGCCCTCTCGAATAACTGGCGGGCATGCTGAAATACCTCAGGTTCTTCGTCGCGAAACTTGCGCGCGAGACGAGCCCAGTAGCGGCGGACTGCACGGCCATCGCCAAGCGACGCCCCGAACAGTTGGCCGGGGTGGAACATCGCTAAAATCTCAGCACCAGATGGTAGTTCGTCGTCCACGGCTTTAGGGCTAACACCCCGAATGACGGGTCTGTACCAGTGGACTGCGAACCCTCGAAGAGGGTCTCAAACAGCCAACGCCCGAGGCACCAACCGATCAACGGGGCCAAATCGGGCGTTCTATAGGCGCTATTCATGCAACTAATGAGGATTTAGCTCTACTTATCTAGACAGGAGGGGTACACTAGGTCGTTCAGGGGAACATACAATGAGCACACGCTTGGCCGGGCCTTGGTTGGCACTACTTGCGGGCTGCGTCATGTAGCCACAGACGCAGGACACAGACGCAGCGGACACCAGCTGGGTGCGAGAGAATGCGCTTCAGACTCCTATGGCACCACTCGACGTGTCGTTCGTGGATGTTGGCGCCCAACTTGGCACGGCCGCCGACCAACCTGTGCAGTTCACGCCAATGTGGTGGGGCCGTTCCGGGGACCATCGGGCTCTGGGCAACGCCCCAGTTCACACCACTTCGACCGGCGTCATCTACGAACACCCAGGTATTGACGCGTGGTTTGAGACCACCGAGCGCGGCCTGCGGCACGGGTTCGAGGTGCACAACGCCCCACCGGGAACAGGCCCCCTACAGGTGGCCCTCGCCCTTGGAACTGACCGAAGCGTCATGCAGACCGTCGAAGGTCTGCGCCTCATCGGCGACCACGATGTGCTGACCTACACCGGTCTCGCCGCATGGGATGCAGACGGCCGCGTCCTCGACAGCTGGATGGACCTGCGCTGCGACGATGACGAGTGCACCGTAGCATTGACGGTAGACGACTCATGGGCGCGCTACCCGCTCACGATTGACCCCGAGGGAGGCCCCGAAGACAACTGCGTGGGAGACCCCAACAAAGACGACCCTGGCTACTGCGGCTGCTTCTTCTTTGACCTGGACCTCGACGAGTCCGGCTCTGCGGAGACCTGCGTGCACATAGACGCTGAGGTCTACGGGATGATTGGTGCAGGGTCACAGATCTTCAGCGAAGCCTACGTCCACGAGCGCGCCACGGTGTCGACAGACGTCGAGCTTGGCGACCGAACGCAGGTGCACGCCGCTGGCTCCGTCGGCGCGAATACCCAGGTCGGTGACGACGGTATTGTAGGGCGTCGTGCCGTAATTGGCGCCGACTCCACCGTTGGAGCGGACGTCATCATCAGTCGGCAAGCCAGCCTCGGTGACCGAACAAGCGCGGGTTCTGGCGACATCACCCTTGGCTACGGGTCCCAGATCGGAGACGACGCCACGTTCCAAGGTCCGACCGTCATGATCGGAAACCTAGTGACAGCAGGAGTCTACTTGACCGTAGGCGCCAACGTCGTCATCGCACGCGGCGCTACCATTGGAGATAACGTCACTATCGGCGCCGGAACCGTCATTGGCCCAGACGTCACCATTGGCGATGGCACGGTGATTGGCGCAGACGTTCGCATACGCAAGGACACGCAGCTGGGCGCACGGGTCACGCTGTCCGACGACGTCCGCATTGGTCGCTCGGCGCTCATTGGAGAGGGCGTTGAGATCGGTGAAGGAACAACCCTTCGCTCGGACGTCGACATTGGCGCAAACAACACCATCGACGCCGATCTGTACATCCAGCGCGGCACCGTTATGGAGCCGATTACCTCCGTTCCAGGCAATGACCCACCCGTCGCGGTGGCGGACGACGCCCAGACATTCGTAGGGAAGCCAGTGCGAATTCTGGCACTGCGCAACGACAGCGACCCCGACGGCGACTCCCTCACCCTGGTCAACGTGCAGAACCCTGCAGGCGGCCAGGCCGTCATTGATGGTGGCGCCATCGTGTTCACACCCGGGGCAGGCCAGACCGGCGTGGTGACCTTCAACTACACCGTCGAAGACTCCGTAGGCCAGACTGACTCGGCCACGGTCACCGTCACAGTTGTCGCGGCAGATGTACCGCCCGAGGTCGTCATCACCTCGCCGTCCGACCTCACAGAATCGGGCAACAGCTCCCATGTGGTCACCCTCACGGGCACAGTCGCAGACGACAACGGAATCGTCACCGTCGCCTACCAGCTGGACGACGCCTCTCCGGTAACGATGGGCTCAAGCGCAGGGCCATTCAGCCTGCCCGTCACCATTCCAGCCGTCACCCAGATCTTGCGCGTCATCGCCACCGACACCGCCGGGCAGTCCACAACGGCATTGGTCACGTTCACCAACTGCGACAACGCGAGCGCCTTCAACCACTCGTGGACTGGAGCTGTAGACACCGACTGGGACCAGGCTGGAAACTGGAGCAACAACGTTGTTCCGTCGACCACGCACAACGTCTTTATCTGCGGCAACACCACCAACAAGCCAGTGCTGCAGGCCAACACCACCACCGCCAAGCTGTGGGTCGACCCAGGCGGCCAGCTCGACACCAACGGCTTCCTCCTCACCACAAACGGTGACGTGGTCGCTCGGGACATCGTCGGCAGCGGCACGGTGCGTCTGCAAGGCAGCAACCCGACCATCTGGGGAGAGGTCCCCAATCTACAGATGTACTCCGCCGCCCATCTGTTCGGCCCGCTCACCATCACCGGCAATGGCTCTGGACACGGCAGCTTGGCAATCAGCGGCAACCAACTGACGGTCGACGGCAACTGGACGCAGAGCGGTGCTGCCACCACAGGCGGTCTGCTGATTCGAGACCCCAAAGACCGCGTGTCGATCTTCGGAGACCTGTCGTTTACCGGCGGAACAAACAGCCAGACCGGCGGCGCCATGACGGACGGCGAGCTGTGGGTCTACGGCAACGTGGCCCAGACCACCAGCTCCTACAACACCGGAATGCAGCCCACTGGCACGGTCTTTGTGTTCGCAGGCAGCTCTCCACAGACCCTCACCGTCGCCTCGAACACCGCCTCGTACTTGGGGGATGTACGCATTCAGAACCCAGCTGGCGTGACCATGAACGCCCCCAGCTACCTGACCGTCAAGGGCAAGCTGGAGATGGTCGGTGACGGCATGCTCCAGTCGAACCGCCTGCGGTTCACCGATTCACTGCCGACCACCAGCGCGTTCTACGACGTCGCCGTGACTCAGGTCGGCGCCCACATGACACTGACCGAAGACTGGGACGGCACGCTAGACCGCCTGGAAATCCTCAACGGCTACAGCCTGAGCCCCAACGGCCACGTCGCACGCGTCGATGGCGATTTCTACCAGTATGCTTCAAACGCCAGCTACGGCTTGCAGATGGACAACTCGGACGACTACGTCATTGTGACCGGCGATGCCACGTTCCACGGGGGCTCCAGCGCAACCAGTCCAGGCGCTATGGCCGCCGGCGAGCTGCACCTACAGGGCGACTTTGCCCAGACCACCGTCGCCTCCTCCCACCCGTACACCTTCCAGCCCACCGGAATGGCCGTGGTGTTCGACGGAACCAGCCCGCAGACCATCAGCTTTGCGTCCGTCGGGGCCACCACCAACTACTTCGATGACCTGCGCATCGAAAACCCCCAGGGCGTCACCGACACCTCCAGCGGCATGTTCGTCACCGGCCAGCTTGAGATGGTCGGGCAGGCGAGCCTGACGGCGACCAAGGTCCGCGTCACCTCAGCGCTGCCGCTCACCAACGACCACTACAACGTGACGGACACCGAGATTCGTGGCCACATCAGCGCATCGGCGGACTGGGTTGGCACCCTACCCAAGCTGTCCATTCTCAATGGCTACTCGCTGATTCCCAATACACACCACCTGACCATCGACGGCAACTTCTACCAGTACGCCTCGAACGCCAGCTACGGCCTGCAGATGGACCATGTCACCGACCAGGTCACCATCACCGGAGACGCCACCTTCCACGGCGGTTCCAGCACTCCCAGTCCGGGCGCCATGGCCGCCGGCGTGCTGCACCTGCGCGGCAACTTCGCCCAGACCACCGTCGCCTCCTCCCATCCGTACACCTTCCAGCCCACCGGAATGGCCGTGGTGTTCGACGGGACCAACCCGCAGACCATCAGCTTCGACTCCGTCGGGGCCACCACCAACTACTTCGATGACCTGCGCATCGAAAATTCCCAGGGCGTCACCGACACCTCCAGCGGCATGTTCGTCACCGGCCAGCTCGAGATGGTGGGGCAGGCGAACCTGACCGCGACCAAGGTCCGCGTCACCTCAGCACTGCCGCTCACCAACGACCACTACAACGTGACGGACACCGAGGTTCGTGGGCACATCAGCGCATCCGGCGACTGGGTCGGCACCCTACCCAAGCTATCCATTCTCAACGGCTACTCGCTGACCCCCAACACGCACCACCTGACCATTGACGGCAACTTCTACCAGTACGCCTCGAACGCCAGCTACGGCCTGCAGATGGACTACGGCACCGACCAAGTCACCATCACCGGTGACGCTACCTTCCATGGCGGCTCCAACGCTTCCAGCACAGGCGCCATGACCGCAGGTGAGCTGCACCTTGGCGGCAACTTTGCCCAGACCACCGTCGCCCCAACCCATCCGTACACGTTCCAGCCCACCGGGACGGCCGTGGTGTTCGACGGAACCAACCCACAGACCATCAGCTTCGCGTCCGTCGGGGCCACCACCAACTACTTCGATGACCTGCGCATCGAAAACCCACAGGGCGTCACCGATACCTCCAGTGGCATGTTCGTCACCGGCCAGCTCGAGATGGTCGGGCAGGGGGCCCTGACGGCAACCAAGGTCCGCGTCACCTCAGCGCTGCCGCTCACTAACGACCACTACAGCGTGACGGACACCGAGATTCGCGGCCACATCAACGCGTCGGCCGACTGGGTGGGCCTACTACCCAAGCTGTCCCTGCTCAACGGCTACTCGCTGACAGCCAACGGCCATCACTTGACCATCGACGGGGACTACGCGCAGAGCAGCAGCAGCGGCAGCTACGGCCTGCAGCTGCACAATGGCAACGACCGGGTCACCATCACCGGCGACGCTGTGTTCACCGGTGCCACGACCAACAGTGTGAACACCGCGCTGACCGCCGGCGAAGTCTGGTTCCAAGGTAATTTCCAGCAAGTCACAACCAACGGATTCCAGCCCAACGGGACCGCAACCGTGTTCAACGGCGGTGGCACACACACCGTCTCGTTTGCGAGCAGCGGCGGCAACTGGTTCGACGACATGACTGTGGCACCGGGCAACGCGCTGAACATCACAACAACCACGCAGGTCAATGGCGCCTCCACGCTCAACGGCGACATCACCAATGCCTCGACCTTCAGCACCCTGGGCACGCTCACCTTGGCGAACGGAATCACTGTTACCAACAACGGAACCATCCGCTACCGCGCTGGATACACCGACAACGGCGCAACCATCATCGGCCCCTCACCCGTCGCGTACTGACGCTCCAACACATGCCGACATCCGTTGACACCCCTACGTGGGTCGTCGTTCGTCACACACCCGGCTAGTGTGACGAACGTGGAGGTTGGTGTGCGATTTACGTGGATTGGTGTGCTCGGATTGATGGGATGCCCCGAGGCAATTCTCGAGGTGGACACCAACTCCGACGTCGACACGAGCGCAGACGTCGACACGGATGCCGGCACGGATGACGATTCCGATGTCGACACGGATGCTGGCACGGACAGCGACACGGACAGCGACGTCGACTCGGACAGCGACACGGACACGGACGCAGACACGGACACGGACACGGACGCAGACACGGACGCAGACACGGACGCAGACACGGACTCCGATGTCGACACAGAGCCGGACACAGACGCTGACACAGAGCCGGACACAGACGCTGACACGGAGCCGGACACAGACGCTGACACAGAGCCGGACACAGACGCTGACACAGAGCCGGACACGGACTCCGACACTCAGGTGGTCCTCGACCAGATCCCGTCTTCCGACGATGGCCTGTGGGTGGGCACCATCAGCGGAACGGTCACCTCGGCCATCGGTAACTTCACCTGTAGCCGGCCCTACGAAGCCACCATCGACCATGCGGCCACCGATCCCATCCTCGGCTCCGAGTCCGTCTCTTGCAGCGGCCTCGACCTACAGGTCACGATGACCGGAGACGCCGACGGCTACCCCAATGTCAGCGGCTCAGTCACCATCAGCGCACCAGCCTACGGGCAGTCCACAGAAGACACCTGGACCGGCGACATTGATGATGCGAGCCTCTTCGGTGAGTTCGACGGCACCTTGAGCACACCGTTCGGGGCGTTTGTCTACGATTTTGAGTTCGACCTGGACCGTCCAGCGCCGTGATATTGCTCTTACGCGTCGTAAATGACGCGCTGAGGACGAGCAGTGGCACAACAACGGGCAGACGACGAGCATTCGATGCGAGCGGTGATCTGCGAGCGGTACGGACCACCGGAGGTCCTCGAGAACCGTGTCGTGCCCAGACCTCGACCGGGTGCCGACGAGGTCCTCATTCGCATTCATGCCACCAGCGTCACCCAGGCCGACGCCCGCATGCGTGGTTTCCGAGTGCCGCCCTCCACCTGGATACCCGCCCGATTGATGTTGGGGGTCTTCAGGCCTCGTCGCCAGGTGTTGGGCTCGGAGCTTGCCGGGGTCGTGCAACAGGTTGGCGACGCCGTCCAACGCTTCGCTGTGGCAGACCGCGTGTACGCCTCCACGGCCATCGGTCACGGCGGTGGAACCCACGCCGAGTACATCTGCATGCCCGAAGACCATCTGGTCGAACACATGCCGACCAACCTGACTTTCGAGCAGGCCGCAGTCATTCCCTTTGGGGGACGGGCCGCGCTGCACTTCCTCCGCCTGGCGGGCGTGGGAGCTGGGCAGCGAGTGCTGATCAACGGCGCATCCGGCTGCCTGGGTACATACGCAGTGCAGCTAGCGCGGCACTTCGGCGCGCACGTCACGGGCGTTTGCAGCGCAAAGAACGCCGAGCTGGTCCGCTCCCTCGGTGCCGAAGAGGTCATCGACTACACCCAAGAAGACTTCACCGCGCGCACCGAGCAGTACGACATCGTGTTCGACACGGTGGGCCTGGCGCCGCCTCGCGGCTGTATCCGGGCACTCGTCCCAGGAGGCGCCTACATCAACGCCGTCTCGTCGCTAGACGTGGCGCTGCGCACGTGGTGGTGGTCCCTCGGCACCGGCAAACGCACGCTCGGAGGCGTCACCGGAGACAACCCCGAGTACCTCGCCGAGCTGAAGGCCCTAGCGGAGGCAGGCGCAGTCCAGCCTGTCATCAGCCAGCGCTTCACACTCGAGCAGATCCACGAGGCCCACCGCGTCGTCGACTCTGGACACAAGGTCGGCAACGTGGTGGTCGTGGTGGTCACAGAGTGATGAGCAAGCGTCTCAGGCGGCGTGTTTACGCAGCTTCTTGAGCTCTTCCACGACCACAGGCGCAAGAATCAACAGCCCAAAGATGTTCGGCACGCACAGAACGAACACCATCGCGTCGCTGAAGTCCAGAACGGCGTCGAGCTTGATTGAGGAGCCGATGACGATGAACAGGCAGAACCCCAACTTAAAGACCGTCTGCCAGACTTTCGAGGGGCCGATAAGAAACGTCAAACCTTTCATTCCGTAGTACGACCACGAGAGCATGGTGGAGACCGCGAAGAGCACCGAGGCGACGGCGAGGGGGTACGGGAACCACCAAACAGTGCGGCGGAACGCATCTGAGGTCATGGCCACGCCCTCAAGACCCGAGCCCATGAACTCCGGCCACGTCACGGTGGCTACACCAATGACGAGTGCTGTGAGCGTACAGATGACGATGGTGTCGATGAACGGCTCAAACAGCCCCACCAGGCCCTCGCTAGCAGGATGCCGGGTGCGTACGGCGGCGTGAGCGATGGACGCAGAGCCAATACCGGCCTCGTTGCTGAACACGGCGCGTTGCATTCCGATCACCAGCGCACCAATGGCGCCTCCTGCGACCGCATCCGCGGAAAACGCCCCTTGCACAATGGCTATGATGGCAGCCGGAAGGGCCGTGAAGTTCAACGTGATGACGGCGAGAGCACCGAAAAAATACAGCCCAGCCATCAACGGAACAAGCTTCTCGGTCACCGCTGCAATCGACTTAATGCCGCCCAGAATCACACCGCCAACAATGACGGCGAGGACCAAACCCACCACCCAGCCGTACCCATCAACAGGACTCGCATCCCCTCCTGTGGCAGCTCTCACCTGAACATACGCCTGATTCGCTTGGAACATATTTCCAGCACCCAGGCAGCCAATCATGATGCCGATTGCATAAAAGCCACCCAAGAAGCGGCCCGACAGCCCCCACCCGCGCTCTTCAAGCCCGCGCCGTAGGTAGAACATTGGCCCGCCTGACACGGTGCCGTCCTCATGAACGGTCCGGTAGCGAACACCCAGCGTGCACTCGGCAAACTTGGTCGCCATGCCAAGGAACCCAGCAACAATCATCCAGAAGGTAGCCCCAGGGCCACCCGCTGCAATCGCCACAGCAACGCCGCCGATATTGCCGATTCCAACCGTGCCGGACACCGCCGTGGTCAGTGCTTGGAAGTGACTGATCTGACCGGGAGCATCCGCATCATCGAACTCCCCACGGAGCGTGCGAATCGCGAGCGGAATCCCGCGTACATTGATGAAGCGAAAGTACAGCGTGAAGAACAACGCCCCAGCCACCAGCCACATGACCACCAGGGGAACGCCGACCCCAAAGACCGGAACCTCTACGAACACGAGGTTGTAGAAGGCTTTGCTCGCGGGCGACAAGGCGCCGTTTATCTGTTCATCGATGCTCGGAGAGGACAAGTGGGCTCCTGGTGTAGGAGCCCGTATGGCGAATAGCGAGTCCAAACCGAAGATTGCCCAATCACCCCAGGACCACTCCCACGAGCGAAACTATTCGAACAACCGCCGCTCCGTCGCTTCGCCACCGTGTCCGTCGACAATCGTGAAGCGTCGTCGACCAATCTCCCGCCCACTCTTGGTCAACACGACCACGCGCCAGGCTCCCGGCTGAACAGCCCGCTTGCGTGTAGACCCGCGAAACCCACGGTCTCGACCACCGGTCACGTCAAACGACAGCGTGTCTTGCGTCACCCAGCCGTTGTCTGGCTCCCACATGTCCCAGCGGTGCACGACCTCGAGCGCCATACCGCTCGGCGCAAACAGCGCCGTAAAGAACTCAACACGGTCACCGTCGTCCAACGCAAACGGGTGGTCATCACTTCGGAATGGCGCGTACCAAGGGCCCGGCTCGTACAAGCCCACGTAGCCTTCCTCCGTGCGCTCAATGTCGTGAAACACGCCGGACTGAATGATGACGAGAGGAAGCGGCGGAATGGCCCCAACAAACGACATCACGGCCAGGGCGATGACAGCCCCACCCCACGCGGTCCCGTGCGCGATGACGTTGCCGATGCCCGTCTCATGCAGCACAGCAGGACGCTCACCGCGTTCACGCAGCCACGTCAGCCACGGGCGAATCTGAATGCGCGAAACCAGCCAGACCACGGCATTCAGAGCGAGCGACAGGACCGCGGCCATGACAAAAACACCGCCTCCCATCGAGCCTGTCACCAGCGGAATGGAGAACAAGAACAGCGACATGGAGCACAGCAGGAAGGTGACCATGCGCACGACCTCCCCCCCAGCGTGTTGCTTGAGCACACGGGCGAAGGCAATGACGAACAGAAGCAGTCCACCGAAGACGTACATCTTCAGGCTCGACGCTGAACGGAAGTAGAACACGATGAATGCGTTGAAGAGACTGCTCAAGCACACCAACGTCGCGAAGCCGACAATACCCGGACGCGACTCCATCCACACCCAACCCAAGCGCTTGTCCACCACACGGCGCTCAAGCGTCAGTAGCACGCCCAGAAGACACAGAACAACGAACAGGCGCCAACGGGTGCGAGGGTCGTCAATGCGGTGAAGCATGACACTGTTCCACGCCAACCCGGTCAGCAGCCCACCGAGCGCCACCGCTGCCGGAGTGAACGGCAAAAACGGCCGTATCGGCTCAGGAATACGCTCCACGACCGCTTGCTTGGCCGTGGTCAGCAGCTCACCCAGACTCACTGAATGTCATACCGGACAGCAACGCCAGCGGGCAGGGGACCGCCCATGATCTGCGCCGACAACACCCGACAATCCCGATAGCTCATGTCCAGCGGGACCATGGCCGTGCCGCCAGTGATGGGTTGGTAGACGTTCGGGGATGTCAGCTCAACGCCGTTGACCGCGATGACCAGCGCATCTTGACCATGCAGCTCGGTCTGAATGCGCAGCATGTCCGCCTCTGCCGAGTCCAGACTGATGGCCCACTGCAGCGCACCGGTGGTGTCCACGCACTCCAGACGCTTGGGTGCAATGCCGTCCAAGAAGGGGTCTTCGCCTTCCCAGCCCATGGACAACACCTTGGTGTCCATGATGGCATCAAAGCGCTCTCTGTCTTCTGGCCGCAGCTGAACCACGACATCCGGCTCGGACAAAACCTTGTAGCGACGAGCACCGACCGCAGACATGCGCTCGTCAAAGATGGCGGCGACTTCCGCTGGCGTGCCCTCACCCGGATCAATGGCAACATCTACGGTGTGAACCGAACAGCCAATCAGCCACAGCATCAACATTCTGACGTCTCCGCAGGCAGCACATTGGCGAGAACGAACGGCGCCACAATGAGGAATCGGAAGCGCGGAGAGCCATCGGCAAAGACCATCGCATCTGTGTCGTTGGCTTTGCGCAGGGCTCCGCTGGCAAGCCAGCTTCCAACGGTTGCTGCATCATTGAGGGCCATGGCAACGGCCGCATCCAGCAACGGGAGCTCGTCGCCGCAAAGAACCAGCACATCACGGGCAAAGTGCGGAGCGATGAGAGACCAGCCGGCCTCTTCAATCTCCATCTCTAGCTTGTGGCGAATCAGGTCAGCGTCCACTGCACACTCCAACGAGAGCGCGCATATAGCCCGGCAGAGCGATCTAGCGGAACTGAGCTGACGACTGTCCTGTGCAGCAACGGTACGCATACGGCCCGCTCTGATTGTTGTTCCAGCCGGTCCAGCCCCAGTCGTACCGCTTGCAATCCGCATAAACGCCTGCAATCAGGTGAAGGTCACCGTCACTAGAGCCGCGTTCCCCCATTGTACCGAGCCACTCCCACGAACCCTGACCGCAGAAGCCAGTTCCGCCAGCTTGGGTGGCGCCTTGAAACCACTGAGTCTGCGTACACAGATTTCGGCCTTCGCTCGCACAAACGGCCTCAGCGTCTTGGTAAGAATGCGTGCCAGGCCGACGGGTTGGCTCCACACAAAAGGCGCGCTGAGTTCCACTGTTGACCATCGTCATGCCAGTCGGGCAGGACGTGGGCACAAAGTGCTCCAAGAACGCATCCATGCGGGCATCGGCCGTGGCTTGATGCGCGATAACGGCGGGATACCCACCCATGGCGGTGATTCCAACGCTGACGCCGTCGATCTCAATGAGTAGACGCGTTGCGCCATGGTCCAAGAACACGGAAGTATCGAGGTTGGACACCGCTCCAAGCTCAACCGCGTAGTACCCACTGGCCAGGTCGAGCGAGGGGTAGGACTCGGTAAACAGTGTCCCATCCGCACCGTTCAAGATGGTGAATGTGACAGCACGTTCGCCACTAATCGGCTCTCCTGATGAATCGAGCACCCGTCCCTGATGGGTCAGCTGCATGGACCCAGCAAACGCGTTCGAACTCAACAACAGACACAGCACAAGACCCGCACGCATGAAACACCCCGACGATAGTGGGACGCATTGTAGCAAACCTACACAGCAATCCGACCCAACCATTCGTTAGACTCGCCCATGCATCGACTTGCCTGGCCCCTGCTGTTCGCCGCCTGTGGCGCACACCCCTGGGGGTACCAAAAACCCGACAACCACGGAACCGAAGCGAAACTCCAGGTGGACAACTGCACCGAGTGCCACGGAGCGGAACTGACCGGCGGCACCTCTGAGGTCTCCTGCGACAGCTGTCATGACGCTGGATGGCGCGAAGACTGTACGTTCTGCCACGGTGGCGACCTAGACGATGAAGGCGCTCCCCCCAGGTACATCGACGGTTCATTCGCCAGCGAAGGTCAGTCGTTCGAGGCGCACAGCGAACACGTCATGGCCAGTGAGACCCATGAGGCCGTTCCATGCCAGAGCTGCCATGACATGCCCCAGGACGTGCTGTCTATCGGTCACATCTTCGCAGGCGACACCACTCCGGCGGCTGCCGAAGTGGTGTTCACCGAGAGCTTGTCCCCAGACGCGGACTGGAACCGCACCAACGGCACCTGTGCCAACCTGTACTGCCACAGCTCAGGCGGCGAGACACCAGGTCAAGCCCTACATACCGACCGAACAGATAGCTGTGAGCTGTGCCACGCAGGGCCAGACAGCGTGTTGGCGAGAGTGCGCGACCTGGGCGGACAGCACCGTGAGCATGAGTCTCACGACGTCGGCTGCTTCGAGTGCCACGGACCCACCGTTGCCGACAACGGACGCATCATCAATGCCGCGGGACATGTCAACGGGACCGTGGACGTTCAGATGCCAGATGACGAAATCACCTTCGACGGAAGCACCTGCCAAGGAACCTGCCACGACGAACGGCATCGCAACCGCGAATGGCTAGAGTCGCGATAGGACGCGCGCCCGTCCCCTTCACGGAGCTCGACATGCTCGAAGTCCTTACCGTCCCCGCCACCGAAACTCCCACCGCACTCGTTGTCTGGTTGCATGGTCTGGGAGCGAGCGGCGACGACTTTGTTCCCGTTGTTCCTATGATGCAGATGCCGTGGGTCCACTGGGCCTTTCCAAACGCGCCCGTCCAACCCGTCACCGTCAACGGCGGCTACCGGATGCCCTCTTGGTACGACATCATGCACATGGAGCCCGGCCCCGGACGCGAGAATCTCGACGATCTTCGTGCATCTGCGGCAGCCGTCGACCGCGTCATCCAGACCTCACTCTCCACGCACAACATCCCAGCAAGTCGCGTAGTTATCGCTGGGTTCTCACAGGGCGGAGCCGTGGCAATGGAGCTGCTGACGCACGGCACACGGGTCTTCGCCGGTAGTGCAGTGCTCTCGTCGTACTGGGCCACCGACAACACCCCACCAACAGACGTCAACGCAGGCACGCCGACCTTCTTCGGCCACGGTCGCGCAGACGCCATGGTTCCAGTAGATCGCGGCCAAGCCGCACACGATGCCCTTCGAGACGCCGGCCGGACGGTCTCCTGGCAGGACTACCCCATGGGCCATGAGGTCTGTGTGCAAGAGCTTCAGAGCCTCGCGGCCGTGCTGCGTACATGGGTTCCACGTGAAACATCGTAGTGTGATTGCGCTGCTACTGACGCTGTTTGCGACGTCTGCACGTGCGGACTGGCCCGTTGTAGGGCCCGAGGCCACAGCCACACCAGCGGTGGTTCAGCCCGCTTCGTTGTTCACCGAGGTGGACATGGACTGGACGGGTGCGACCATACGAACAGACGCTAGAGCCTTAGCTAGCGTCGCCCAGAGCACCTCCGACTACCTGTGGCGCAGCGACCTTCGTGGAGACAGCAGCGCACCACACGGCATGCGGGACGAGCTCGCCGTCACCCCGCAAGACGTACGCGACACCCTCGCCTTCATCACACAGGTGGCCGCCGAAGACGAAGGTCGTCCTGGACAACGCCTCGAAGATCCGGACTTTCTCAGCGCCCACTTCCGCGTATTGAAGTGGGCCGGAGACGCTGAACAGGCACGCTCCAACGGGGTGACGGTGTCCGGCGGGCGCGTGCGAATCACCAAGTACTTGGTCTACCAACACTTTGGCAGTGCCGTCGCAACGGACGTCCACAACACTGGCTTGTACGGCATTCCTACTGAAGAGGCCCAGCTGTCCCTCGAACAAGCGGATGCACAGCCCAACTTGCTGCGACACGCCTACACGCGAAAGCAGGTGCTGGACGGGGTCTTCGGCCCGGGAGGACAGAGTGAAGGGCTCGCGCCCGCATTGGTGTGGATGCGCCGCCAGGACATCCACGAAGCACTCATGCAGGGCACTGTGGAGCTGACCCTCGCCGCCGGAATCACCCGTACCTTCAACGTACACCGCAGCAACGGCATCCCGTACGTTCACGGCGAGCGCAATCCCGAGCGTCAGGACCGGTTCTGGTACTTCCGTGAGGTGGACGGCGTGCGCGGCTGGGGCAAGTCGACCGAAGACAAAATTCAGCTTCAAGCTGGAGCCGCCGTTGCAGGAGACGCCCAGAACTTAGGTCTTGGCGGTGTGTACGCCATTCGTGCAACCGACGGCTTTCGCCTTGTCGTGTTGGCGGACACCGGCGGCGCCTTCGAGCCAAACCTGTACCAGCTCGACTTCTTCGCAGGTGCCTTCCCAGACCGCACGACCTTCGACCAGGCCGTCGCACCCATTCCTGCACGGGCAGACGTCTACCTCCTTGTTCGTCGCTGATCAGAGCCACCCGACGGAAGCGTCGCCTACCAGGCGCTCTCAGTACCATCCCACTGCAAGAACGAGCCATTCTGCTCGGGTGTCAGCGCTGCAACCACCGAGAGCATGCCGGTCACGGACTCTGTAGGGGTCAGCGGCGCTCTTGGGCCGCCCATCTTGGTCTGCACCCAGCCCGGATTGATGACCACGCTTGTGATGTCCTTACTGGCGACATCATGGGCGAACGTCCGCATCAGCATGTTCAGCGTGGCCTTGCTCGCACAGTAGCCGTAGTTTCCACCCGACGTCTTTCCCGCAATCGACCCCAGCCATGAGCTGATCGACACCACTCGGCTTCCCACACCGAGTACCGGCAGGAGCGCCTGACTGACGAGAACCGGCCCGACCGCATTGACCTGAATCATACGCAGCATTCCCTGCGGTTCCAGGTCGCCCAAGCGTACGTTCTTCTGCCCTTTTGGAGCCGTCTTACTGTTGATGCCGGCGTTGTTGATCAGCAAGTCCACGCGCTCAAACCGCTCGGCCACAGCCGCAGCAAAGCGGGCAATGCTCTCGGTGTCGGCAATGTCGAGCTTCTCGACGTGCACACCTGTGCCATCCAGCGCCTGTGACCGCCCACGAGACGACCCGACAACCGCGTGGCCGTCCGCGCGTAGCTGCTTGCAAAACTCGAGACCCAAGCCACGATTCGCACCGGTCACAACGACATTCATGGGCGCCTCCAGACATCTTCGTCCGAGGGTGTATCCGCCCAAACGACAAACGCCGCCACCCGAAGGTGACGGCGTCCGTCTTAGAAAGCCCGAGAGCTTACTGGAACTGGCCGATCTCAGAGATCTGCACGTTGGTGGACGCGTAAGCGCCGGACTCGTAGGAGCCAACCCAGACTTCAACCAGGCCAGAAGAAGCGTTGCTGATGGTCAGACCAGGGTTGGTTCCGCTCTGGTCATCGTTGCAGTGCCAGTTTCCGTTGGCGTCATTGACGACGAGGGTGACGTCTGCGCTCGAGGTAGCCGAGATGTGCAAGGTGCCGTTTGCGGTCCAGTTGAGCTTGATGTCCGGGCTGGAACGATCAGCAACCCAACCAGCACAGTTGCTTTGCCAGGTCGAAGCCTGGGTAGTGCCACCGGAGGTGATGCTCATGTTCATCGGGTCCGGGGTGAAGCCAGGGGACAGGGTGATGTCGCTAGCGAGAGCGGTGGTGGCGAAGAGAGTGCCAACGGCAACAAGAGCGGTGCGAAGGGTCATAGCGGTCCTCACTGGGTGCCTCAAAAAGAGAGACACATTCGGGGTTGGGGTCGGCATCGCCGATAAAAACGTGCGGCGTTTGTGGCGTCGCTCGTCCTAGACGCGCGAGCGTAACAATCATTCCATCTTTCTGGGACAAAATTCGACAGGCAACAATCGTCCTTTCCAATGGATGCGCCGCCAATACCCGCGAACCTACACCCCATCGGGCTCCATGCACGTAAGATCAGCGTAGGATCACTGGGGAACAAACAGTGGACCCTCCAAACACAAAAACTCCCAACTCGGTACCGAGCTGGGAGTCTTTATGAGTACCGGAAGGCCGCCTACTCGGAGTTTTCTTCGCCTGGTGTGGCCATGATCTCACCCTTGAAGTCTTCGTTGACGTTCTCGCCGCCCTCGGTCAGACCACAGGCCTGCCAGTTGTCGGAGTCCGACCCGTCACCCGGTGGAGACAGACGCTCCATGCTGCGAATCACGCGACCATCGATACCACCGTAGAAGGCCGGTCCGCCATCTCCTGCACGGTCGATGACGTTGTTCTGCGGGTCCTTCAAGAACAGCTCCACCTGGCCATCCTTGAGGTACAAGCGTGCAGCACGGTTGTCGTTGAACGGGTTGAGTACCAAGTCAGCACCGCTAAAGGCAGACAGCTCATCTTGCGGAACACCGTCGGCGTAGGGCTCTAGGGTGTGGTCGAGGATGAGGAAGGTGCCGTTCGGCGGAATCCGCGAGCCCGGTGGCAAGCCAACAACAAAGTCGTTCTCGTTGCTGATCTGCCACAAGTCGAGGTTTATCCACTCGTCTGTGGTGTTGCGCAGCTCGATAAACTCGTCGTTTCCGTCTGTGTCTTGGCTGTTGACACCGAACCACATGACTTCGTTGATGATCACGTCGCCAGGCTCAATACCGTCATCGTCCATGTTGGCGCCGCCGAGGTGGCGTCCGCCATCCCACAAGCCGTCCCAGTAGTCCTTAAAGGCCTCAGTGACGCGCGGTCCCTTCAGGACCAACAAGAACTCGTCGTTACTGATGGTCGCAGAGCTCGACCAGTTGAACGAGCCGGTCAGGACCAGCGGGTCCATGCCGTCAGCGTCGATAATCATGGTCTTACTGTGAAGACGCCCACCACCGGCCTGGTAGTCACCAGGCTGGCGGCCATTGTCGTTGCCGTCCATACGCATCGGAATGCCGGCGCCCAAGAGGCGGAAGACCTCATGAAACTGGCCATTACTGTGCAGCTGAGACTGGTCGATGACACCGGAGACCACGCGGGTTCCGTCGTCCAGCTCGTTCATGTCCTCAAACTCGATGGACTTGCGGATGAACGCCGAGCCAATCTGGTCCTTGGTGAACGCAAAGATGGCGAAGCGAACGGACTCTTCGGCGGCATCCACGTACTCGAGAATGCGTCCCATGGCGTCTTCGTTCGGACTGAACCAGACTTCAACTTCGGTATCGCCCACTTGGTAGACGCGGCCGTTGTCGATCTCAACCTTGGTATTGCCGAACCGGCCGGCAAACATCTGGTTGAACTCGTCTAGAAAGTCAGCAGCAACCGGCGGGCTGTCGATGTACACGAAGTTGTTGCTGTTGCGACGCAAGTCCGTGGGGCTGATGTTGGCCGTTCCTGCGAAGACAAAGCGGCTGTCGATCAGAAAGAACTTGTGATGCATGATGTGCGGGCCATTGCCCACAACCATCGGAATGTGTTCATCCGCCATGGTCTGGTAGCCACGGTTGTACAAGTGACCGGCGTCTCCGACGAACCGGACGACAACACCGCGGTCGTCTGCACGCACAACAGCGTCAATCACGCGCTGGCGGGTGAAGCCCATGACCGCCAAGTCCAATGTCACCTGAGCGCCATCAATGGCCTCAACAAGCACATCTTCTGCATCTGGCTCCCACATATTGCTGGGTCGGGTGCCGGGGTCATTGAAGAAGATGTCTACGCGACCGCCACGGGTCCCTTCAAGGTCCGCTTCGTCAGGCGCCGGATTGCAGGCCATCAACAGGACAGAGGCTGCTGCGATCAAGCGGTTCATAGGTCACCTCCGCGGTCGTACATGGACTCGAACAAGGTACGCAATTCGACCATGTCCGGATGCAAGTCAGCCTTCCAATCGTTCAAAACCATCAGGTTTCCGTCGATCAGCTGGTCGTTGGCAACGGTTGTCTGTTGGAACAAGCGGCTGGCACTGACCATGTCGTGAGACAGCATGAAAGCGCGTGTGGGGTAGTTGTTCCCGTCGCGGGCGATTTCGTAGTCAATGAGCAGCATGGTCGGCAAGACCTCACCAGTCAGACGACGCTTGGAGACGTTGGGAGTCTCGGTCGCCAATAGCGCCGGCGGCGTGCGTGGATTGAACTGCACAGCCTGCTTGTCGCCAACGAGTACGCGCACATCAAAGCCGTCACGAGCCTTGTACTCAAGAGCGCGAATCAGGCCTTCGTTGATGATCTGGTCACTGCTGACCCAGATGGTGGACTTGGCTGAGTACACAGCGTCGATCATGCGCTTCGTTAGGCGTTCTTGCGGACCAAACCAGATCTCAAGCGCCATCTGCGAGTCCGTTGGGTACAACCAACGGAAGTCCGCAATGGACTTGGCCGAGTCATCAAAGGCGGTCGTGGCGGTAGCGTCACTTCCGCCGAACACTTGGTTGTGCTCCGTCCACAGGTCTTCAAGAAGGTCTTCGCCGCGCAGCTCGAATACGGTTCGGTTGCCAGCGTCCAGTGAGCCTGCGTACGACGCGAGGGTTGCACGCTCTTCATCGACCAACACCCACGCATGGCTCATGCGAACCTCTTCGCTGGCGAAGGTGACGTTGGTGTTGATGTTGAAGTCAAAGTACGACAATGCGCCATCTGCCAGGCGCAGCGGCACTTCAGCGGCCACCAGAGCGACAACACCAGCGTCTCCGGCTTGGTCAATGTCGGTGATGACGCGGAGGGCTACTCCACGCTCTTTGGCGCGGACAATGGCGTCGGAGATGTTGGTGTCCGTCAGGACTGGCAGAGCAACGTCGAGCGTGCGTTCTGCAGCATCAATGCTGTTGATCATGCGCGCCGAAGTCTCGGCAGCGTCGACAACATGCATGCTGACTTCATGGCGGAAGTCACTGGCTTCAAGGTCGAGCGTGCAAGACGTGACCAATGCCGCAAGTGGGGCGAGTGTTGCGAGTCTCATTCAAAGCCTCCAGCAGACAAGGCACCGGAGTAGTCCTTGCTGTTTGCGCGACCAGGGCTCGCGAGAGTGCGCTCACGGCAGTCTTCGAGCATTTCGACGTTGTTCGGGATGTCTTCGACCTGCTCATTGTAGTAATGCCAGCTCTGCGGCTCTGAGCCACGGCCACCGAACATCAACTCAATGCGCTCCATCGACCGGCTGCGAACAAGGTCGTAGCCTCCGGCGAATGGCGGCTGAGTCTTCGACCCTGCAGGCTCGATCAGACGCTCATCAGCGTCTTTCAGCGTGTACCGCATGGGGTCATTCAGCGGGGCAAAGAGATCTGGGATGATCCAGTCGGGATTCGGGAAGCAGCCGGTGTCCTTGGCCGCGATGAACCTGTGTTCTCCGGTCTCAAGAACAAGGTCGCTGTCCGGAATGCGCCAGCCGGTCTCGTAGACGCCTTCGAGATCAATCCGCCAGCCGGAGAGATTGACTGGCAAGCTCCCCTGATTGCGAATCTCAATGAAGATGTCGGTCGGGTCCCAGGTTCCATCACTGCGGACGGAGCCCGACCACAGGATCTCGCTGATCGCGACATTACCGCGCTCACCGCTGGTTCCGGCGCCTTCTTGTGGCGTTCGGTACCCGACGCCCTGATCGATCTGATCCGTCGGGTCGGGATTACACGCCACAAGGGCGAGAAGTGGTAGGAAGAATCGCATTTAGAACCCCACGCGGAGGCCACCGTTGATGGCCCATGCGAATTGGTCCCCACCAAGTGCAGTACCCGCAACACGCGCGATGTCTGTTTCGTAGAAACTGCCCGGCAAGAACACGCCACCGTTGGCCTGGAGACGGAAGCTATCGGTCAGGTCGTAGTCGACATGGCCGTTGATTTCGTGTCCGAGGACAGCGCCGTAGCGCTCCTGCGCGAAGAACTCTTCGCGACTGTAGCCAAAGGGTGCGTCTTCATTGGCTTGGTCAACGCGGTCGTAGGTGCTGGTCGCGGTGTCCTGCATGAACCAGTAGCCAACGTCGAAGGCGGTGCGACCAAAGTCGTAGCCAGCGTGGGCTTCGATGACGCGCATTCCGGCCTTGCGGCTTGTGTCCTGCGGGTTGTCAGCGATTCCGAACATGCCCACGTATGCGGTGGGATGCCAACCGAGGAAACGGTTGCCGAGGATTCCGCCAACTTGGCGGGCCTTCATTCCCACGTAACCGTGGTTGAACATCAGGCCGTCGCGGCCGGCACTGCCGCCGGTCGCTTGGAAGTAGCCAAGGTCACCACGGAATCCGGCTTCGTCGTCACCGAGCTTGACGCGGGCACCGCCGCCAAAGGCGAATCCGGTGGTAGCGACGTCCGCAACGATCTCTTCCTTGCGGTCAACACCGTTCGAGTAGTCGAAGTGAGCGTAGGGGGTCACGACACCGGCGTCGTACGAACCACGGACACCTACGTTGAGCACCCAGTCGTTGTCGCTGAAGTTGCCGAGCGCGCCGTTGTACGAGATGTCCGAGCCGCTTCCGAGAGCACCAATGTCGGTGTAGAAGCCGTAGGCGCGGACATCCAAGTCCTCGACCGCCTTGTCGACGATGAGCACTGCACCGCTACGACGGGTCATATGGTCGCCGCGGAACCCGAAGGTCTGGGTCGTGTTCTGACCGATGAAGGACACGAAGTTCGCGTCACCGGTACCACTGGAAAGGCCAGCGACGTTCATTGGGATGACCACCAAGGAGCCAACGCCTTCAATCGGGACATCAACGCGAACCATGTCGAGAACGTCGGCGAGGACGTAGTCATTGGAAGGCATGCCGCCGATGTCGAAGAACTGACGACCCACCTTGAAGCTGACCGCGTTGTCGCCCGTGCCGAACTTGTGCTCGACGAACAAGGCACTGAACCAGAGGAACCCGCCGAAGGGGTTGATGTTGCCGATCTGGTCGTTGCCCCAGAGGCCACGGTGAGCGACGGCGACACCGATGGTCGTGCGTGGGTCAGCGTCGTAGGCGAGAGCCAACGAAGCGCCGGTGAACGCAAAACTGTTGCGGTCGTCGGAGTCCAGAATGGTCTGGTCAGAGGTCTCATCCCGAAGACGGAAGTCCAGGTTGTTGTACTCATGCCACTGGGTCTCAAACATGCCGTTGACGTGCAGCTTGGACTCTTCTTCACCCTCAAACTCTGGGTCCAAGTACTCAATGTCTTGGGCCAAGGCGGTGGATGCAGTGAGTAGCGACAAAGCGCAGATGGCGCGTGCGAACATTGGAATCTCCGGATTCTCACCACGGCCCTGTAGGTTGGGCAGCGGGAGTTCAGATGTCAGAAGTCAGAAATCAGAGCAGGCCGCAAGCGGCCTGCGTTTAGGTTGGACGTCTGTCCGAGATCGGAAATGCCGCGTGACTCGTAAAGAGCCACGCACAGACCTCTGACGTCCGAGCTGTTTACTCGTCAAGAACCTGGATTTGGCCCTTACGCATGACCACGAGGGAGTAAGCGCTGAAGCTGTACAGGACGGGTCCGGTCGCCGTAATGCGAGTACCAATAGGGTAGTTGATGCCACGGCGATTGAGTTCAACGTCAAGACCAATGCTCCAGCGGATGCCGTCATCACTCTCGATGGCGAACTCTCCGAAGGTGTCCTTGTCCGTCACAACGGTTCCCGTCACGCGCTTCACGCGGCCGGTGTCACACTCGTCCCAGTCGATGGGCTCTGCGAGGTCACAGCGGAACTCACGATCAATTTCTTCGTAGAAGATGGGCTGGGCCCGCTCGACAATGTCGATCAGGTCGTAGCTGTACACCATGTCCAGCTCGAAGCTGGTCTTCACGCCGCGAACAAGAATTCGAACACGGTCGCCCATGTCGAACTTCGCCACTTTGGTGTCGCCGAGGACCATCTGGCCACCGGTCTCATCTTGGATGAAGAAACTGCCGTAGTACTTCTCGTCGCTGTCCCACTCACAACCGCTACTCTTAAAGTAGAAGCGAGGATGGGCAGTGGCAATGCCTTCGACGATGTACGGAAGCTCGCGGTTCGTTTCGAGCGCACATCCACCGGCCTCAGCCGATGAATCGTCCGCACCGAACACTAGAGTGTCCCGTCCAGCGCCGCCGGCCGCAACCGGAAAGACAGCGTCTTTCAGGCCGCGAATTCCGTCGCCTTCAGCAATGTCGTAGTTGACATCGGTGAACGCAACGAACTCTTCGACACCAATCTGGGAGCCGTCATCAAACCAGCCATCCGGGTTCTCCACGCCATCACGCGTACCAACGCACGCAGTGAGGGCGGTGAGACCGCAGAATCCGACTAGTCGTTGATATTTCCGTACCAGCGTTGCCATGCGAAGTTCCCGATGTTGAATTGTGCATCGCCGTTGAACTGCGTGAGCGGCGCGTTCACCTGAACACAGTCACCCTCAATGAGGGGAGTCTGCAGGTTGTTGTTGTTGATGCGCAGGGTGCTGACGACTGCGATGTCGCCATCACGGGTCTCGAAGTCAAAGCAGACCGAGGAACCGCCACAGCCGCTCTCGGAGCTTGTGAGCTCACCGTGCAGCTGATGCACAACGCTGATGTCATTGACGGTGTCGATGGCGAGACCGGTCGAAGCGACGATGTAGACCTCATTGGCCTGCGAAGTCACGGTAAGGTCGGAGATGGCAGCGATCTGAAGCAGACCGTTGAAGTTCTCCATCTCAGTGACGGTGAAGTTGAGAGCGTCACCAGGAACGACGTCAACGGCTGTTGTGTCGTCCGTGAAGTCGAGACGGACCAGAGCGCCGCCGGTTGCATCACCAACGTAGAACGTATGGACCACACCCAGGTCAGCTTCGGGGTTGAAGCCCAAGGTGGTGACGACAGCACCGGTCACTGGGATGTTGACGGTTGCCGTCTCGCCGTTTGCAGGCAGAGCAGCGATGACGTCATCGAGACCCGCGTCAAACGCGAATGGCGTGGTGGTCGCGAGTGCGGGTGGGTTGAGATCGCCGGCCCAATCAGGCAGGGACGATGGCAACACGTGGCAGTTGAAATCAGGTGCATCTGTACCGTCGGTTCCGTCAGTGCCATCGGTACCGTCAGTGCCGTCGGTTCCGTCAGTTCCTTCGGTGCCTTCGTTGGTATCCGAAGGATCCTCAGGAGGACATCCGACCAGAGTCAGCGGGGTGAGCAATGCAATTAGGGACAGAGAACGCCAAGTCATTCGAATCTCCAGGAGAAGCCAGCAATCGTTGCCAGTGTGCCCCAGGATTCCGCCGTTGGCTGGTCCCAGGTGGGCGCTCATAGTCCCAATCCGTCACGAGCGCATGCTCGACCTCAAGTTCGTCAGCTGACTGACACAAAAGCGTCTGAAATCATGGTGACAGTGCGTTTGCCCCCCCTGCGTCGCTACGTGCGCTAAGCTGCCTGGAATCGCGCTACCTCGCGCCTCAACTAATCAATGGACATGCCACGACATGGCTGATCGGCCCGCGCATCTTCCGCCTGGAACCCTACTTGGTGAGCACTACGTTGTAGAGGGACTCGTCCGCCTTGCAGAGGGCCGGATGTTCTACCTAGCAACGGATGCGCGACCGGACCGCCCCACGCGCAAGTGTTGGGAGTGTGAAACTGAGAACGACCGTGCTGTTCGTGAATGCATCTCATGCAACGCGCCACTGTCCGACCGCCGGTTCCTCTTAGCCACCCGTTGGATGCACGAACGCTTCGACGCGACCCTGGCTTGGTTCGACAAAAAGTTGGAACATCCAGGCATGCTCCGACCCGTGGATGTCTTCATCCACAACGAGCGTCAGCTGTTCACCGTCGTCCCGTACTCGGGCGAAGGCCTGATGCTGGACGAGGCTGCACCTCTGGCCAGCACCCGGGTCATTGACTTGGCACAGCGCCTGGCCGGCACCCTGGCTTTCTTGCACAACAACGGCGTTCAGCTCGCTCGCATCAAGCCTGCCAACCTGATCATCGCGCGTGACAACTCGGTGCGGCTGTTCGACCTCGAAGTCGAAGCGGTCCATGACGGCCCTGTTCCCGAAGCTCACCGCAATGCCGAGCTCAACAGCGTTGGCCACATGCTGCGCCGCTACTGTGATGTCGAAGATACTGAGCTTCAGACCTTCCTGCGCGCCGCTTGGGAAGGTGCTTTCAGCTCACCCGCGACCTTCGGCCGCGAAGTAGACAAACGCTACGAACAGTTCGTCAATGGCGGTCCTACACCGACTATCGCCGGCATGACCGATGTTGGCTTGGTTCGTCAGCTAAACGAAGACAACTGGGGCTGGCGCAAGCTCTCCGATCGCGCTCGATTGTACGTGGTCGCAGACGGCATGGGTGGCCATGACGGCGGAGAAGTCGCCAGCGAGCTCGCCGTAGAGACCATCTGTCGCATTGCCGAAGAGCAAGAGAAACTACAGCCCGCTGGGCTCGACGCCCTCGAAGAGCTGTTCGATCACGCCTTCCAGACGGCCAACAACACCATCAAAGAGCACGCCGAAGAGAAGGGCAACGACATGGGCACCACCTTGGTGTCGATGCTGCTACTCGAAGGCAAGACCGCGCTCGTCGCCAACGTCGGGGACTCACGTGGCTACCTGTTCCGCGACCGTGAGCTGCATCCGGTGACCCGTGACCACAGCTTGGTTGCCAAAATGGTTGAGCGTGGGCGCATTACCGCCGAAGAAGCACGCACCCATCCGCACAGCAACATCCTCCTGCGCACGGTCGGTACCGAGCGCGACGTCGACATCGACATCTTCCGGGTGGACCTGCAGACGGGTGACCGGGTGATCTTGTGTTCAGATGGACTGTGGGGCGAGGTCGAAGACCGCGACATCCAAGAGATCTTGTCGACCTACAGCGACCCACGCATTGCGTCGCGTGAGCTGGTCAAGGCTGCCCATCATGGCGGCGGCAAAGACAACGTGACCGTCGTAGTGGTCGGCATCCCGTAAGGGTCCGTTCCAGCAGCACGTAGTAAGTCGGCTTTAGGCTGACGTATCGCTCACCAAGTTGACATGTACCAGGTTCGCAGTGCGACGAAATGCACTCGACTGGGACTCGTCCTTGTGTACAATTGGCTCACCCTTCTCGAAGTCAGCGATGACCCGTTCGGTTCCTGGGACGGTCCGGAGCGTCTCTGTATTACCGGCTTTCAACGTCTCTTCGTCTTTCTTGCTAATCTCAATTTCCGTTTTCATGGGTTCTCCTTTTCAATAGAGTACCAATAACGGGTCCTTGATAATATGCAATATTATATTTACCACACATACGGAGGCACCATTATCAACGCGATAGCATCCAACGCTCATCTATCGAGATTTCACCGACTACCTCGACCGGTCCACGCAACATGACAGATAGGGTCTCACTCACCGTGACAAACAGGTCCCCTCCAGTCGCCCGCACGCACACCTCGCCAAACGCGACACGTCCAGCAAGCATGGCCGCAACCGCTACAGCGCACGCTGAGCTGCCTGACGCTGGGGTGACTCCCGCTCCACGCTCCCAGATTCGAATCGCAATGTGGTCGTCTTGAACAGATGCCACCTGAACATTGGTGCGGTTTGGGAAGGCCGGGTGGGTCTCCAACACAGCGCCCCACTCACGCCAAGGAACGGCGTCAACGTCGTCGACAAAGAGCACGCAGTGTGGATTGCCGATGCCCACCGCTACAACCGGAACATCCGGTGCTGGCGCAGCCAAGCGCACACCCAACACGGGAGACGTGCTGACTACTGGGACACGGCTAGGCTCAACGGTCGCTGTGCCCATTTCAACACGAATGTCATGGTCAGAGACGTCGCAGAAGACCCGGTCGAACCCTGTCCACACTGAAAACCGCGCCGGTGCGCCGCCGTCGTTTAGCCAGCGAGCGAAAATGCGTAGGCCATTGCCTGACTTTTCAGCAACCGACCCATCGGGATTCCAGATGCGCACCCCGAAGTCGGCGTCGGTCGTCTCAACAGGCTCCAGGACGCCGTCTGCTCCTACACCCGTAGCGGAGTCGCACAGCGCTTGGACGAGTGAAACCGTCAGCGGCGAGCCACAGGCCAAGACCAAGTAGACATTACCAAGACCATGAGCACGTATGAGTTTCATGCGGTCGTGTATCGCGCCCGGTGTTGGCCATGCCGCCCCACTTGCGGTATCGAAGAGAGGCTGGGAGTCTTGCCTGTATGTGGATGGTGCTGCTCATCGCGATGGCCGATGCCAATCCCGAGCGGGAAATGGGACGGGTGGGTGAATCACTGCGCGTCCGAAGCTACGCAACCGTAGATGGAGACGGGCCCGTCCGTGGACGTTGGCGTCGTACTAACGGTGATATCGTCGGAAACGTCTTCCCTGACGGCGTCTTCGAGAGGTACACACGACGAGAACGGCGCGTGCCGCAGCAGACCTTCTACTACAACGCAGCCGGTGTGAGCATTGGCGAGGTCGCATACACCGACGGCGTAGCGGGCACGTTCACCGTGACCAGTCCAGCACCTGCATCCGTCGACGTCAGCGCATGGGAGCAGGCCCAACATCACGGTCTGTCGCTCACTGCCCCCTCGCCGGCGTCGAGTGATGACCAGTCCACCACCTGGCAGATCGGTGCCGGTCGGGTGGAGGTCTTGCAGCTACCCGCCGAAGACCCCACCACAGAAGCGTTCCGGATCAGTGTTGAGCAATCCTGTGGGTGCCTGCTCTTGGACCGACACACCGCTTGGATCGACGGTCGATCCGGCATTCGCTTGTTGTTGGACGTACCCGCGCCTGGCCGCGGAGAGCGGGCTGAGATCTGGGCAATTCCTACCGACGACCACTTGATCACCGTCTGGGGAAGCTGGCCTCTCGAGGATTCAAGCGCCCACACACTGCTCCGTGCGATGGTCTCCCTCGCCACCTGGGAGAGCCCATGATTGCCTGCGACGAACGCAACCCGCGTGCCCGAGAGCTCCGCGATGCCCTCGCAGAACACCTTCCAGAAGGGCTCAGCGGGGAAGAGGTGGTCGTTGTCATTGGGGGCGACGGCTATCTGCTCCGCACCGTGCACACCCTGGGTACAGACCGGACCTACCTAGGCTTGAACGCCGGCCACATGGGCTTCTTGCTCAACGATGCCGTCGATATGGCCACCATCGCTGAGCGCCTACGCAAGAAGCAGTGGCGAACCCATACCTTTCCACTGCTCCACGCAAGCATCACTCGGACAGACGGAACCGTCGTAGAAGATGCCGCCGTCAATGATGTGTACCTAGAGCGGGCCAGCGGTCAGACCGCACGACTCTCCATTGCGATTGGCGACGACGTTGTCGTTGATTCTCTTGTTGCGGACGGCGTCATCTTCGCTACGGCCTTGGGCTCTACAGCATACAACTTCTCCGCCGGCGGAATGGCCTGCCATCCAGAGCTACCGATTCTAACGGTGACCCCCATTTGTCCGCATCACCCACGACTGCATCCTTTCGCCCTACCAGCAACAGCACGCGCTCGGGTCACGGTCCTGCGTGGTGAGCACCGACCCGTTCGAGCGGTGGTCGACGGCCGCGATGTCGACAATGTGGCGCACGTAGACATTGACTACAACGGGGCCGAAGTACGCATTGCCTACTTTGCAGGTCATGACTTCACCGCGCGGATGGTTCGAAAAATCCTGCGACCGTAGCCCTCAACTGTTCGTTCTTGTTCGACGCCTGCGCAATACGAGCCGACACCAGACTAGGAGGAACAGATGGCAGGCGCGTCAGAGAGCAAGGGAATGAAGCGGCAACGAAAGGCTGTTGAAGCGGAGATTGAGGCGGCGGGCCTCACACTATCCAGCGTTGAGGCCATCACCCCCGAAGGTGCAGGCGGTATTGGAAAGTCTCTCAAGAGCGCATTCGCAGCCACCGTTGGCGGCAGCCTCAAGAACGAGAGCTTCCACATCTACGACATCCAGGGCGCCAGCGGTTCACACCAGTTCGTTCAGCCCTACTCCGGCACAGTCACCCTTCCAGGCGAGCACCGTGCCGAGATCGAAGGTTCAACCACTGCAACATTCAAGGTGGTCCAGCCGTGGCTCGGACACCCAGACAATCTGCGCCTCATCATCTTTGCCGGCATGTTCACCTGTGGACTGTTCTGGGTCCTGCTCCTTGCACTCGGATGGCGACATCCCAAGGTCGTCTGCGAAGACCCCGCCCTTCAGGCACGACTCAGAGCCAACCCAGCAATGAAGCGTGCCCTGTCTGGACTGAAGTTCCAGTGGGGAGTCGGACTCGGTGTCATCGAGCTTGAGTGGGCGGTTCAAGTACGGCCCTTGGGCAACGGTCGCAGTGAAGTGATCATGGCCACAGGTCGCTACGGAGGATTCACTACGTACAAGGTCGGCATGAAGAAGTTCAACGAGCTTGTCAGCCTGATGCCGCAGGCCCTGTCGAAGGAGACTGCGGCCGTCGAAGAGCAGTTCTTCCTGGAGCCCATTCGCTTTCCGTACATTGAGCGAGATGAAAGGGATGATGCTCCGCTAGGGGCGTAGAGCCGCGAGCTGCCAGCGACGCACGCCGGGCTCCCAGCTTCCGGTAAACAGGTCGTCTGCAAACAGGGTGAGCGCGCTGATTCGCTCGCCATGCGCCTGCATTCGAGCCAACCTGTCACCGTCGTGGGACAGTACCCAAATGGTGCCAAAGCGGGTGCCAACCACCACAAAATCGCGGTCACCGATAAGAGCGGTCACCGGCTCACCAACGTCGACATCGGACGCACCGGGAATGGACACAACGGAGCCACGGGCAACCACGAGTCCAGCTTCGCAGCCGGTGAAGGCCGACACACCCGCAATGCTGAGCGGAGTCAATGAATGGTCGGGATCGATGCGCCACAGGTCGCCATCAATGGTCCGTGCAATCGCGAACTCTCCCGAGACATCCGACTGGACCGAACGGAACAGTTCAGTGTCCCGCTCATGATGGCGGATGTCGTCTTTGAGCCAGGACACGCCCGGTCCCCAGCGAGCCACACCAATGATGGTGCCATCGCCAAGTAGGGCAGCACTCCCGATCTGCTCGTAGGTCAGAGGGTCTCTTCCACCTCGTACCAAAGACCCTCCGGCCACCGCGTACGAACCCGTCGGCGTAACGAACATGTCGCGCACATTTTCGCCGTCCAGACGCGATGCTCTTGACTCGCCACTACCCGGAATCACCGTCAACAGTCGCTCATCATCTGTTCCGACCGCCAGATAGGGGCCGTTTCGTGAAAGACCCGTGGTTGACGCATTCAGGGGCTCGTAGACATGACGCCCCTCATCCGTTGAGCGCCACTGCCAAAGCTGGCCGTCGGTCTGTCCCCAAACCCGACCCTGTTCGTCGACAGAGAGTTGGACGGCAGAAGACATAGAAACCTGGTCGGTGACAATCCCATTCGACGCACGCAACACGCCATGACGGGTGGACCAAACCACCTCCCCAAGTGGCCCAATGGCGGCGGCGAGCACCCCGCCTCGACCCGGTAAGGCGTACCGCCTGCGCTCCGTCCAACTCTCGCGGTCAAGCTCCAACACCAATCCGCGCTCCCCAACCACGAGGACGACCTCGCCAAGGTCACGCATCGCCACAACAAGCTGTCCGACAAAGACCATCGACGTTCTAGGCCCATCACGAAGAACGAGCTGCCCACGCTCGGCACTCACCGACCCCATTCCGACGGCGCCCACTAGTTGGTCGACGCCATCCGCAAGGTCGTCCCGTACCGTCCCGTCCACCGATATCCGACGCAGTAAATCCCCCGTCTTCACCACCCACTCGTCGCCAACGGAAACGAGCGATTCGGTGGCGGAGTACTGCATGCGCTGAGCGGTTCCGTCAGGCGCAACGCGCACATTCTCGAAGGAGCCAGCAAACGTGACCCGTCCGGCTGAGGAGCGCACAGCGTGGGTTTCGGCCGCCTGCACTTCCCAGCGAACGCTGCCGTCTGACGCGTATGCGGCGACCATGTCCGGCCGCACACACACCGCCAAAGGCTGCCGATCGTCCAAGACCCACCGTGGACAGTCCGAAGGGTAGGCAGTCGCTTCGGTCGATGACGAAGGAGGCAAGGTGAGCAAGCCGCGACTCTCCGGCGACGACAAGGCAGCATCCGCTTGAAGCCCAAGCACACGCGCCTCATGCCGGCGACCCGCATCCACTCGAGACCACGCAAGAGAGGCTGTTGATTGGGACGCCTGCGGACGGAAGTCGGGAACGAGCATCCATCCCGCGACCAGCCCACCAGCTACAGCAACGACTGCAACCGCAACGACCCAAACAAGAGACGGACGCGTGGTCTTTGGCGGTTCGAGACACCCACGCAGAGTATCGGCAAAGACCGCCGCATTGGGGGGACGGGCCTCGGGATCGAGAGACAGGGCGGATCTCGCCAATCGTCCCAATCCAGTATCGGGAAAGGCGACGGTGCCAGCAACCACCTGGCCCATGAGCGTGTGCCCACCACCCTGCTTTAAGCGGCCATCCGCGATGAGGTCGTACAGCATGGCGCCGAGCGACCACACGTCCGCGCGCAGACTCGCCGGAGCACCGGTCAATTGCTCCGGAGCCATGTACCCGGCGGTTCCCATGGCCAGTCCGGTAGAGGTTCGCGGACGCGCCTGGGTCAAGATCGACTGGTCCCACTCACTGATAGCCTCCACCGGGCGTGCCAATCCCCAGTCTGCGAGCACTGCGCGTGTTCCCGCCAGCCCTACATTGCTCGGCTTGACGTCGCGGTGGACGATGCCACGAGCATGAGCCGCTCCCAGCGTTGTTGCCACGTCTAGGAGTTGCCGCAGTGTCTGCGACGCATCTCCGCCGAAAGCCGGAAAGGTGAGCATCTCCATGGTGTAGTAGGGGCGACCGTCTGCGGCGGTACCGTGGTCAAACACCGATATACAGCCGGTTCCAGCAAGATTCGCCGCTATTCGGGCCTCTTGAACAAGCCGGTCTCGGACCTCAGTAGAGGCATCTGGACTGACCGTCTTGTAGGCAACATCTCGGTTCAACGCACGGTCTCGCGCACGCCACACCGAGCCCATACCGCCCTCACCGAGCAGACCTAGTCGCTCATAGCGGTCGACACTCGCTGAAGATTCCGTCGTCCAAGCACCGGAGACGGGGGTTTGCTGACCATCACTCATGGCCGCCACAGTACCGCTTCTAGGGATGGAATAACAGTGGACTCAGAGCAGTAGTTCCGCCAGCCTCACTAGGGCTAGGCCGCGTCTACGAACGCATCTGTTGGGTAGAGCACAGCAGCGATCTGTCCAGTACCGTCAGAGCACACCAGATCGCTGCGCAGCCCACTCTTCGCCAGGTGTGTACGCAGACGTTTCAGCGCCGTGTCCCAGCGATTTCGCAGCACCCATCGCTGGTCTTTGGCATCCGGCCAGATGGTACCTGCCACTGCTTCCCAGGCCACAGGCTGGCCAATCTCCAACAGCTCGGCCAAAATGCGGGCACCGTTGCCGGCGAGCTGCGTCACCAGCGTTCCCGCCTGGAAGATGCGAATGGAATCAAAGTACGACTCAATACGCAGCGGCTCGTAGTTCGACGTACTCGCCAGCGTAGCCGCAAGTCCCTGGGGCAGGTCGCGCTTGACCAAGGTCCCCGTCCAGTCGCCCACCACCACGTCATCACCCGCAGATAGCGGCCCCAAACGCGCACCGGATGGACTCGTCACAAACCAGGCGCTACCGTCGTCAAACAACCAGGCATCGGCATCCGCACGGTGGCCACGACGCAGACGAACCGTTGGTGACAGCACCAAGCTGCACACACCAAACACATCCGTTGGCTCCAGGCCTGGACCGGTGAGCGCCAACGCATAGGCAGGCAGCCGGACTTCTGTGACGGTGAGCGCCAATCCGGGGGCAAATTCAAGGGTCAGGCCGCGCTCAAGAATGGGGTCCCGGACGAGCGACCCACCGACTGCTACGCCGCCTCGCAGCGTCAATAAGCGAAAGGCCCCGCCGCGAATGACGACCATGGCATGCGCCACGGACACCCGTTCATCGGACAGCACCACGCTGCACGTCCATTGACGGCCAATGATGTCTCCGGCACAGGTCTGTGCAACGGAGCCATCGGGGAGTTTCCAGAGGACGTAGGGAGTCATTCGGGCGCACTAACTCACCGCTCGGCCTGTGCGTCCGCACAACGTGACCCTCAGTCGACTAGCGCGACGCACCGGTTTGGCTCTCACAGGGGCCGAACTGCTGCGCTTCTGGGTCGTACGTACCTTGGGAGGTGTTCTTGACGGAGACGCCAGCAGCGGGGTCTTCGCCTCGGATGACGCCACTCGCAGACACCCAAGCTCGCCAGTTGTAGCCGTCGGCAACCGAGTGCCGGTACAGCGTGTCGGGGTTGGTTCCCGTCGCCAGCGCCGAGACGACAACTGGCGTGTTGCCGTCGCAGAAGATGGGAGCTTCGGGGTACATGCGAAGGTCACCGCAGGACTGGCCCGTGGTCGTTCCCACACCCCAGGTGATGTCCTCGAAGGCGTCATCACACGTGTCACACAAGTCTGCGTCCGCAACGCTGGTCGTCGCCGTAAACGGCATCACAGTCCGACACAGAATGCCGTCATTGTTGTAGGCCTCGCGCACCAGGCGGCCCTCAAGTTCGTCGCCAAAGCACACGTCCACCTGGGTCTCGGTCGAGAAGGAGGCAAAAGCCTGAAGAAACGACGTCGTCGTCTGCCGTGAGGACAGCTCGGCGAACTCACATTCTACAGCGGTCTCGGTGTCGTCAGACGTATCGGTATCGTCAGACGTATCGGTGTCGTCAGACGTATCGGTGTCGTCAGACGTATCCGTATCGGATGTGGTGTCCGAGTCGTCGTTCGTGTCGACCTCGGTGGTGTCGTCAGGGTCGCCGTTACAGCCAAACGTCAGTACTAGGGCCAAGATCACAGTGCGCATACATCCTCCAGACCACGTTGTAGTTGTGGACGAGGACGACGCCTAGGAGGCGTCAGGTAGGCGCCAGATCGAACTTAGTCCTGCGTGGACTCAGAAGTGACCGTGCCTTCTTGGGCGGGAGACTGCTTCTTGATTCGCCAGCCAGCAGCCCACGCCAGCGGCAACACGACCGCCGTGGCCATGACGATGACCCCGAGGCCAATGAACACCAGGCTGCCAAGTGAGCGCACGCCGCGATTGCTCGCGAGCCACAAGCTACTGAAGGACAGCATGGTGGTCAGCGCCGACACCAGTGCAGCAACACCCGTTGTCCGAAGCGCGCGTCGAACCCCACCGGGACCTTCCTCGGCCAGGCGGTGGATGAGGTGGATGATGACGTCCACACCAATGCCGAGCAGAATCGGAATGCCGACCACGTTCAGCATGGACAGCCGGATGCCGACGGCTTGGGTAGCGGCACCGGCCCAGATCATGCCAGCAATCAACGCACCAATCGCGCCGAGAATACGTGGCACTTTGCGCAGATCAATCGCCGTCAGCGCACAGACCAACAGGAACGCGAGCAGCCCAATGAGCGGCATGTCGCGCTTGACCAAGCGGTAGAGAGAGGCAAAGACGAGCTGCTCACCGGTCGCCGGACGATTCGGCGCAGCCATCGCGATTTCGTCCGACAACGCATCGGCTTCGCGCATGTCCCACATGTTGCCCGTTGGGAACAGCAGCATGCGATGCGTGCCGACTTCTGCCGAGCCGAACAACGACAACAATCCCTCAGGGACGTCTTCACGGCGCAGCGGCTCACCGTCATATCCACGAATAGGCAGCAGTCGCTGGACCAAGGGTGGCGGCAAGTAGCGCAGATTTGGACTATCGAGGTGACTGGCCAGCTCTGCGAGAGCTGTCATCTGTGCAGAGCGCCCGGTAGGCAGAACGTCCTCGATGCTGAGAGCCCGCGAGACATGCGGCATGGAGCCGTCTGCGATGAGGCCACGAATACGTGTCTCCGCGCGTCTCAGCGCCACACGGTCATCATAAGGGACGATGATTGGCGCGTAGGAGTCTGCGGCGAGAGCCTGCTCTTCAGGGCTCAGCTCGGCATAGGCAAGGCCATCGCCGCGGGTCGCTGAGATATCGTACTCAAAAGCCGTCTCAGGCAGCCGCAGAGCGCCCACCAGTGCAGTGACAAGCACAAAGGCCATCAAGCCAATTGGAGCGAAGCTGTAGGTCGACGACGACTTTCGCGCGTGCTTCGGTGACTGGCCAAGCATCGGCGGTGCGTCTCTGTCGAGCAAAGACAGCAACAGCGGCAGGCACACGAGCATGGCGAGCAGTGAGATGATGAGACCGGTACCGAGCACCAGTCCGAGCTGACTAAAGCCACGGAACTCCGCAACACCTAGCGCCACAAAGCCCGCCGCCGAGGTCAGCGCCGCTGTGGAACAAGCAGGCCCGGTGCGGTCCCACGCGAGCGCAATCGCGTCGTCTACCTCAAGTCCGCGGGCCCGTTCTTCCCGGTACCGAGCCACCAAGTGCACGGCAAAGTCGATGCCCAGTCCAATCAGAACCGCTGAGCCAAACGACGTGTACGTATTGAGGTGGCCGATAGCCATGCGAATGACCGCAAAGTTGACGACGTTCGCCACAATCAGCGGGATGAACACAATCGGCAGGGCCTTGAAGCTGCGGAAGACCACAAGAATGACAAACAGCACCATGATGGCCGAGGCCGCACTGGTGACCGCGACATCCTTCTTTACGCCAGCGACGTCCTCAACATTGTGCCGGTACGCGCCACCAATCCAGGTGACCTCAACGCCTGTTCCCGCCAAGGTCTCGTCCAAGATGCGTTCAACCTGTGCCATCAGCGCAAAGGCGAACTCTTGGTCGTGGGACGAGCCCGTCGGACGCACCAACACGCGCGCCGTAGTGCCGTGAACACCAAACAAACTAGGGGGCGTGGTCGCCTCGGCCAGCTTGTCGGTGACCGGCCCCATGTCCATGAGCGGACGCAGCACAATGGGGTTGAGAGCCGGGCCCATGGCCAGCGCACCCTGAAGGCGGCGGGACAGCTCCCGAATCTCAGACGGTTCCAAGTCTACCTGCAGCAGACCAATCCGACGCGCCAGGTCAGGGTCGAGCTCTCCCAGGACATACCGAACCTCTGGCAGCGCAGAGAACTCAGCTTCAAGGGCCGCGACGGAGGTGCGGAGCTGCTCTTCTTCCCCGTTCAGCGCAATCGTTACGAGGTTCGCTCCGCCTTCTTCCTCATGCAGTGTCACCAATGACGCAACTACAGGGTCGTCTTTCGGCAGCAGCGACAACAGGTCTGTGTCGACCTTTGGGGGCAGACCAATCACCGCTGAGACCAGCGTGATCAGCAAAACCGCGAGCGCAACACCCCGCTTATGTCCGAGGACATACATGGCGAGGCGGCCAAACGGACCGAGGGTGCGACCAGAAGAAGCCAAGAGCGTCAATCACCCTTGCCGAAGAACGGGCCAATAGGCACTTCCACACCAAACATCCACTCGGCACCAAACGGGCCAGCACGTTCGGGAACTTCAGCTTTTTGAATGAGGATGTCTCCACCACTGCGGTCTTCAACCAGCGTACCCCCGACCAACCGGGTGTTGATGTTGACGCGGGAGAACAACAAAACTTGCTTACCAGCCTGGATTTCAACACCTGGCGACAGGCGCAAGAAGATGCCACTAGGCTGCTCAAAGCTACGAAGCGCTGGCGGAAGCCCCAACACCTTTTCAACCGGCCGGCCGTTCCAGAACATGAGCTGAGCGCCCGCGATGGGACGAACCGAGTAGGTCGGCAACGGTGAGATGATGACGCCAGCGGTGTATTCGACCGTGCTCTGCGACACTTCCAGCGGACGCGGGACCGTGCCCGGCTCGTCTTGCACCTCTTGGTACACCGTGGCTTGGTAGCGGATGCTGCGTGTAGCGATTCCAGCGTTCACATCTAGCCAAGGCAAGATTCCCAAGCCCAGTTCAACGCCAAAGACCGAGCCACCGCCGCCGCGAAGCTGCTGGAAGGACTCGGTGGCGACCGGCTGTAGGGTGTCTGCTGCCAGAACAAAGCGACCATCGTAGGTGTGGTGGTACGGACCCGAGCCAAACCCACCCAGAGCCCGCAAGCGGACCGTTCCCGCGCGACCACGACGTATCGCCCGCCACTCATCGAGAGACTTGCCGCTGTTTTGGTAGCGCACGTACTCACGCTGGCCAAGGCCTACACGGTCCCATGGAGTGCCGTCTTCACGGCCTTCGTACTCTGCCAGGTCGTCTACGCGAATACGCTCTTCTTCCCGTGCAACGATGGTCCGAGTCAGGTCATCCAGCTCGCCAGACCGGTCGATTGCATCCGCTTCTTCCCGACGTACTTCGGTCTGCTCGCGGCGCAGTTCCCACATCTCACGGCCACGCTGGCGGTCGTCTGACAGGTCCGCTGCACCCGAGAGAACTTGGTCGAGAACCAAGGACAAGCCGTCGGCAATCGCTTGGTGGTTGTCAATAGTGACAGCGGTGGTGAAGCTCATCACTTCACGGGAATTTGCGACGTCCACAACCGACAACAGCAGCTGCGGGGGTCGGCCGGGGGTCGGCGAGTCCATCTGACCCACAACTGCCCAGCTCGCGCTTCCGCGGGCAGCGATGACGTAGCCACACTCGACCTGACCATCAACGCGACAGGAGTCCAGGTAGGTCTCAGCATCGTAGTCGTCATACGGACGAACGCTGGCCAGTGGAACAACAAGGTAGCTGCCGTAGATCAGGGTCTCAAGATCCTGACGAACGTCGTAGGCAATGTCTTTGAGGGCAGGCGAGTCCGCGTAGATCCAAGTAATCATGACCGGATCGAGCGAAAACGGGTCCTGAGCCTGTGCTGTTGAGGCACAGGTCAGCAGACCGAACGCTCCGAGTGCGAATTGCGCCCAGCGAATCAACGACTCACCCGACGGCGACGAGGAGCACGCCCCACGGCATCTGCACCGGCATCTGCCGCCTCTAGGATGACGAGGGTCTCAACATGGGCAGTGTTGGGGAACATGTCGAACAACTCCAAGGGCTTGATAATAAAGCCAGCGTCCTTGAATGCTACCAAATCGCGCGCAAGAGCCCGAGGATTGCACGACACATACGCAATTCGACGGGGGCGCAGCGCCAGAATGTGCTCGATGACACCGTCTTCCAGACCACGGCGGGCCGGGTTCACACAGACGACAGGACGGGCATCCGCCACACGTTTTGCGACTTCCGGCAGAACCCAGTCCACTTCACCACACATGAACTCAGCAGGAATGTGCTGACGACGAGCTGCCTCGCGGGCACGGTGCACGGCACCTTCTACAACCTCAACACCAAGCGCCCAGCCGGTGACCTTGGCGGCTTGCAGAGCGATACCTCCGACACCCGAGTACAGATCGACAACAGGAACGCCCTTTTCGAGCTGCATGCCCGCAAGAACGCGCTCGTACACAATCTCAGCCATCGCCGGGTTGGTCTGGAAGAAGTCTCCGGGCCCAATGTCGTACTCTACCTCGCCGAGCTTCTCGACGATAGTGCCCTTGCCTTCCAGGTGACGGACCCCAATGTGGCCCTCTTCATCCCGAGCGAAGATGTTGTTGCCAGGCTCTTCATTGTAGTGAACGGCCATGCCGACCACGTCGCTCACGCCCATAGTGACGCGCTCTGCGAGCTCACCGAGCAACTTGTTGTGCTTTCCAGCGACCAGGGTCACATGAATTTCGCCGGTAAAGCGGGACACCCGAAGAATGGCCGCACGTAGGCAGCCGCGCTTGGTCTCCGGCTCCCAGGGCCAGATGTCGAGCTCAATGACGTGATGAGCCAGCGCGTTCATGGTGCGGTTGAGCGCAGGGTGAGCCACGTTGCACTTTGGAATCGGGACAATCTGCCGATTGAGACGACCCCAGGCCCCCACACGAATCCGACCTTGGTCACTGCGGCCGAAACCGAGCTTGACGACATGGCGGAAGTCTTCGAGGCCATCCGGCGACTCGTGCCACAGGCCAAAGTTTACGTCGAATAGGCCAGCATCATGAAGAGCACTGCCCACCATCTGCCGACGTGCACGTTCCTGACCATTGTCATTGAGGTGCATCAGCGGACAGCCACCGCACAGACGGTACCGGTCGCAGGGTGGGTCCACGCGGTCAGGATGCCGAGGGTCAGCGTCCAGCCAAACCGAGTAGGTCTGGTTCTGCCCGCGATGCTCGATCCGCACGCGGCCGGTCTCGCCGGGGATTCCAGACCACACGACGAGTGGGTACTCACCGTCGACCATGGTTTCGCCCCGTGGCAGCCAACGATCTGGGGTCACGGTGTGGAAATCCTGCATCTCGCCTCCGGTGCCGCTCAGCGGCGGCGCCAGGGTAACGCGCGATGCACTTGTGGTCTCACAGTGCTTGGCACTCGTCGCAAGTGTGGTATACACATGGCCTCTCCTTTGCTGTCGCCCGTCCGTGGTGACACACCCCGATGCCCCGTCCGCTCTGCCAACGTCCGGACCCCCTTCCTTCCTTCCGCCTCTGGTGCCCACAATGCTCGAAGCTGCGCACATCGACACGATGTCTACCCGTGCCTCGTTTTCCGATCAGCCCGTCCCAACAGGTAGTGCGATGCGCGTTCTCCGCTCCGCTGCTGAATCATCGGGCATCGACCCCGTCGCTGAGTTGTACAACGAAGCGCTGAAGTTCTCGGGCGAAGGTCAGCTCCGCGAAGCTCGCGAGCGCCTGCAAGTGCTGCTCGCCCTCGCACCAGAAGACGGTGAAGCCCGCCTTCTTCTCGCCAAAGTGCAGTGCGCTGGTCAGAAGTGGACCGATGCATTGGCCACATTGGACGAAGCTGAGGTCGCTGGACAGAACGTCCCAACGTCTCTGCGCGCCGCCATTGAAGAGCACCTGCGCGCCGACCGTGCCGCGGATGTTGAAGACCGTGCTGCCCGCTCCACTCGCGAGCAAGGCGAAGTTAAGGCTTTGCGTCAAGAGGCTCGCCGCGTCCGCAGCGACAACGCACAGCTTGTCGGTGTGTTGCATGAACAAGAGCTCGAGACCAAGAAGTTCGGCGTTGCCACCATCGTGGTCTCGGCCTTCTTCATCTTGTTCCTAGGCTACAGCATGCTGTTCGGTGGCAACAACAACACCGCCGTCGTCGCTCCCGCAGTTGATGGCGCAGTTGCCACTGATGCTGTCCCCAGTGAGTTCGGAACACCGGATGCAGCCGTCGCTGCTACACCAGCCGCAGACACCGTCGCTGACCGTGTCTTCGCTGTTCTCCAGAGCACTGAAGGCCTCGACCGTCTCACTGTGAGCGTCACCGCTGACAATGGCATCGTCCTGTCCGGCGCCGTACCGACCTACCGCAGTGTCAAGCGGGCCGAAGAGCTCGTCGGCCGTATTGAGGGCGTCAGCGGCGTGGAAGTGGGCGAGGTCGAGAACAACGCTCGCACCCGCGGAACCACCTACACTGTTGCGAATGGCGACACGCTGTCCGAGATTGCTCTCGACCACTACGGTTCGACCAGCTTCACCGACCGCATCCTCACCGCCAACCGCCGCACGCTGTCGAGCGCTACCGCGATGCAGATTGGCCAAGAGCTCGTGATTCCCGCCGTCGAATAGCGTTGGACCGAGACTTCGCTCTCTCAACGAAAGACGCCCCGAAGCCGCAATGGCTTCGGGGCGTTTTTGCGTTCAGTAGCGACTAGCGGGTCGCGAAGTCGATCGCGCCATCGCGCTTACGCTTGCGCATGCGGTCCATGGCCGCGCGAGCACCCTTGTGGTTGTCGATACGGTCGGCTTCCTTGTAGGCCTGCCAGGCTTCGTCGTACCGATCTTGGCGGTACAGCGCCTGACCCAGACGGTAGTGTGCCGCTGCGCGATGCCAGTCTTCTAGGTACTCGGACTGAAGGTAGGTCTCGAGCTCGGTCATGGCAGCTGGGCTGTTGCCGCTGCGCAGAAGCGTCACACCGCGCCAGTAGCGAACGCGCTTGTTGTCCGGCGCCACCGCGGCAATACGGTCCCAGGTCTCCAGCGCATCATCGTAGCGGCGGCGGTAGGTCTGGACCTGTCCGAGCACCAAGTTGTTGATGACATTGTCTGGGTAGGCACGTGAGATCCGACGCACGTTTGTGTTGGCCTGCTTGAGCTTGCGCTGTTCGATGTTCGCGAACGCAATCGACAAGGTCGCCGGCATGCTCAAGAAGATGCCGTCGGTCTCTACAACGCCCATCTCTTCGAGACCCTGCTCCTTGAAGTCGCCAAAGTCAGGCAACAACGACGAGTCTTCGGTCATGACCGTGCGCCAGAAGTGGTACATGCCGTCCGCGAGTTTCAAGTCGACGAACTCGGGACTCGCCGCCTTGGACTTCGACACGTGGTCCATCGCTTCAAAGGCCAGCGACAGCGCCGCCATGTACTTTTCCTTGCGGACGGTGTGGATGGCTTCAATGCCAGTCACACCAACCATCAGAAAGTGCTCCCAGCCTTCGTTGCCGGGTGTCGCCATGGCCGCCTCAAGCGACTCGCGAGCCAGACGCGATGAGGTCTCGTACTGACCATCATACTGAAAGTCGAAGTTCTCCAGCATCAACGCCTGCCACACCACTGCGTCCATGACCGGTGCGATGGCCGAGCCTGGCCACTTCTCTTCAACACCCTCGAAGTGACGACGGGTACCGCGGTAGTCCCGAAGGTACAGAAGCTCGAGGCCTGCCCGGACGTCGTGGACAAACTCGGGATTCAGTCCCAGCTGCTCAGCCCCCCGGTACGCTTCAGGTTCAAACGGAAGTCCGCGAAAAGCCTCAACATCCGTGGTCAACGCGGGGTTGACCCAGCCCGCTTCCAGCGTGAGCTGCGGGAGACTCTGGGCCGAGGCAACACCCACCGTAGCGAGTGTCGAAAGTGCCAGGGCGCTGCCCATAATCCAATGATTCATCTGTTCTCCCGAAGAGCTGCCAACGCAGCCGTCGCACGGTCAATGAGGTCTGCTTCTAGGCAAACCCCGTCCAGCCGATTGATTTCCTGAATGCCTGTGGGCGAGGTGATGTTGATCTCCGTCAGCTTGTCACCAATGACATCGATTCCGACGAACAGAAGACCATGCTTCTTCAAGTGGGGTCCAAGCACTGCCACAATGTGACGATCTGCAGCATTGAGTTCTGTACGTTCTACCGTAGCACCGACATGCATATTTCCGCGATGGTCATCTGCACCCGGAACGCGCATAACGGCGCCTACAGGCTCCCCATCGAACAGTAGGATGCGCTTGTCACCTTGAGCAATCGCAGGCAGGTAGTGCTGCGCGATGACAGCGTCCTTACCTGCGGCTGTCAATAGATCGATCACACTGCCCAAGTTGCGGTCACCCTTCTGCGTCACCACGATTCCACGGCCACCATTGCCGTCCCATGGCTTGAGCACGCACTTGCCACTCGCCTCGTTCACAAAGGCCTTGAGCCGCTTGGTGTTGTTCGTCAGCAGGGTGGGCGGATGGATGTCCGCAAAGGCCATGGCCCAGAGCTTTTCATTGAACTGCTTGAGTCCCAGCGGGTGGTTCACAACGAGCGTTGTGTCGGGCGCCATGTCCAACAAGTAGGTCGCAAAAATGTACGACATGTCGAACGGAGGGTCCTTACGCATCCAGATGATGTCGTAGGCGCCTAGCTCCTCATCCACCGCGGGCTCTGGGTGAAAGAACGGCGCTGTGGCGGTCGTCGGCACCGGTGTGACCCGCGCGTGTCCCACGCCATTGTTGGCGTACAGGTCATCGGGTGTACACATGGCCACAGTCCAGCCACGATCCGTACACTCCCGCATCAACATGTAGGTTGAATCCCCATTCACATCAATGACATCAAGCGGGTCCATCACAAACAACGTACGCATGTACAGCCTCCGGTCGCTGTCTATCCGCTGCTCCGGCACAGCCGTCACTTTCCGATGCAGAAGCGGGCGAATAATGCGTCTAGAACGCCCTCCTGTGCGCTGTCTCCAGTCATGGCGTCAATGTGTGCAACGGCCTCTGTCAGGCAGGACGCAGCCACCGCCGGCCCAGCAATTGGCAGGGCTTCAACGGCTTCTAGCGCGCTGTCTGCAACCTCCCGAAGTCGGCTCGCTTGTCGGGCTGAGGCGAGGACCAGATCCGCGTCCCCTTGAGCCTGCTGTTCGATCTGGCCTCGAATGGCCTCGATCAGCCTATCCAGGCCCTGTCCAGTCTCAGCAGAGGTCTCGATACTTGGGACGGGAGCAGGTCCTACTCCTGGACGGTCCACGCCGTTGTACACGACGACGCGACGACGCCCTGCCGTTCGCTCCAAGATGAGCGACTCCGCATCCGATGGACAGTCGGGCGACGCCCGAAGCACGACCACCAAGCAGTCTGCCGCCTCTGTGAGCTCCTGGGCCAGTGCCAACCCAGCGGCCTCGACCGGATCAGCCGTCTCCCGCTCCCCAGCGGTGTCCAGAAGCGTGACGGCGAGGTCTCCCCACTGGGCCCGGACTTCCAAGACATCTCGCGTCGTGCCTGGACTGTTGTGAACAAGGGCCCGCCGGCGCCCCAGCAACGCATTGAACAACGACGACTTGCCCACATTGGTCTCACCGACCAGCGCAACACGCGCTCCATCCACAACAACGCGTCCACGCACGGTGCTCGATATCAGCGTCTCAATGTTGTCCACAACCTTGAGAATGCGCGTTGTAAGTACGTCATCGGTTTGGGTGACTAATACGTCACCCGGTTGGTCTAGCCGAGCCTCTAGCTCAGCGGTCGCCATGCACAGTTCCGTCCGCAGCTCGGCGTATAACGCCGAGTGTGCACCATCTAGCGCCTGACGTGCAACCCGAACACCCGCGAGCCCACTGGCTTCAATGGCGGTGTGCACCCCCTCTGCAGCGACCAAGTCCATACGCCCGTGAATGACTCCCCGACGCGTGAACTCACCTGCTTCCGCCAACCGTGCGCCCGCAGCCACGAGCTCGTCGACCAAGTGGCTGACGATGACTGGGTTGCCATGGCACGTCAGTTCAACGACGTCTTCGCCCGTCACCGAGCGGGGTCCGGGAAAGAACAGCAGGATGCCGTCGTCAAAAGAACCGGATCCATCCACAAACGACACACGCCGCGCCATCCGAGGTCGGATGGGCGCGGCGTGATGTGGCTTACAAACGTGTAAGGCGAGGTCGAGCGACCCATCGCCGGTCAGGCGAACCACCCCAAGCGCTGAACGCGCCAATGGAGTGGCTGGGGCAACAACGACCTGCACCGACTACTCGGCTGCAGGCATGACCTGAACGAACTTCTTGCCGTCGCGCTCTTCCGAGCGGCTGTCGACGCCGTCGATCTCCGCAATGGCCATATGGACAATGCGACGGTCGTAGGAGTTGAGTTCCAGGTTGATGGTGATGGTCTTGTTCGTCTCGACGGCCTTCTCACCGGCGCGCTTGGCCAAGGCCTCAAGCTTCGCTGGAGGATGAGCCGAGCTTGCAGCACCACGGTCTCCACCGCGGCCACCACGGTCTCCGCCACGACCACCGCGATCTCCGCGACCACCACGGTCGTCACGGTCATTGCGCTCGCGACGCTCTGGCCGTTCGCTCTCGTCACGGTTGTCAGCAACGTCGACGTCGATGATCAAGTCACCGAACTTGTTCTTCAGCGCCGAACCGAGAACGGTACGAATCGCACGAAGTGTCGAGCCACGCTTGCCAATGATGCGGCCAGCCTTGTCGGCTTCGATGGTCACGCGAACGCGCTCATCATTGCCAATTCCGGTGACGGTGCCCTTGACGTCCATGAAGCCCAGAAGAGTGCTGAACCACTCAACGGCAAACTTCGAAGCGTCAGTCGGCTCTCCTTCCATCGGCTCCTGGCTACGTGCCTTACGCTCACGACGGTCGCCGCCGCGATCATCAGAACGTGCACGACGTTCTTCACGAGGTGGACGCTCTTCACGGTCACGACGTGGACGCTCTTCGCGGTCACGACGTGGACGCTCTTCGCGGTCACGACGGGGGCGCTCTTCACGAGGCGGACGATCGTCAGACCGGCCTCCACCCGAAGATGCGTTTGCGGCCTTCGGAAGAGGCTTTGAATTCTCACCCTTCCAACCAATGATTTTCACAGTCCGCTTGGCCACCGAAACGCCCATGCCAGTGCGGAAGTGGCTGAGGTCTAGCTTGTACGCCACCTCTTCTGGAGCAATTTCTAGCTCCTTCGCCACGCCTTCAATTGCAGACACCAAGTCTGCGCCTTCGCTCGACGCTGTAGTTGCGCCTTCCGGAATCTCAGCCATTGCTCACTCCCATGTTCGGTGCTGCCATCGCATAGCTCCGCTTGATCCACCATTGCTGTAGGATGGTCAGCACCATGTTGAAGAAAATGTAGATTACTAGTCCAGACGGGAATGTGAAGAAGAAGAAGCCGAACAACAACGGCATCATCTTCATCAATCGCGCCTGGGTAGGGTCCATGTTCCCGGTCGGCATGAAGCGCTGCTGTACAAGCATCAGCACAACCACGATCGCCGGGAGAATACAGTAGGGGTCTACGCTGGAGAGGTCCTTCATGTAGAGGAACTCGACCTGGTACAGGTCAACGCTCGACAACAGCACGTTGTACAGCGCAATCCAGACGGGCATCTGAACCAGCATGGGCAGACAGCCAGCAAGCGGGTTCACGCCATTGTCGCGGAACAGGGCCAGAGTCTGCTTGTTCAGCTCTTCCGGCGAATCCTTGTACCGCTCACGAACTTCCTGAAGCTTCGGCTGAATGGCCTGCATGGCCTGCGAAGAACGGAAAGACGTCTGCGTCAGTGGGAAGAAGGCACCCTTCACGAGCAGCGTGAGTAGGATGATCGAGACGCCCCAGTTCCCAATGAGGCCGTAGAACATGTGCAACAGCATCAGCAGGAAGCGGCCAAAGAAGGCGAACCAACCGAGCTGAACCAGCTTGTTCAGGCCAGGAGCGAGGCCCTTGAGCACGCCGTGCTCTTTGGGTCCAATGTACAGAACGAAGCTCTCGGCGAGCGACTCACCGGGCTCGATGGTCCGTGCCACTTGGTAGTGCACGCCGTACATTGTGGTCTCTCCCCGTTCAACGGGAGAAAAGACAGCAGCACCCGCGTTCGTTCCCGATGGAATCAACGCGAAGGTGAAGTAGCGGTCGGCAAGAGCGATCCAATCCACAGCACCCGGCATGGGTTCCGGACCGGTGATCTTCTCAAGCTTGTTCCACGTTTCGTAGTCGCCATCTGCACTAGCAAATGGGCGAACGGCATTTGCGTAACGACCGTACGAGCCTGGCATGTCGTCATGCATCGCCATCCAGACACCGTCGTTGTACGGGCTGGTTGTCGTATTGCGCCAAGTCACGTCCACTGCGAGACGACAAGGCTCCTCTTCCGAGGTGTTGACAATCGCAGCGATGCTCCGCGTGACTTCGATACCGTCAGATGTCGTACCGCGAACTACCAGTTCATCCGCAGACTCACTGACAACGGTGACGTCCGCAGGTTGGCGATCAAGTGCGCCAGCGCCAAGGGCCAAGACGTCGGCCTCTCCTTGAAGCAGCTGGGCGGGACCGGGGTCCTCGCCGTACGGCTGCCAGCCACCCTCGGACTTCCCTTGGACGATATTCCCGATGTGACGCCAGATAGGCGTGACTTCGTAGGGACTCTGGTAGTCGTCGAAGCCAACATCTGTGATGCGGCCGCCGCTTGTCGACCAATCTAGAGACGCACCACAACCATGAAAAGAGCCGGTACGCAGTGGCGTGGATGCCACCTGTACAGGCTCGGGGGAGGGTGTCGTAGGAACAGGAGCCGTAGCTTCGACCGGTCCTGGCGGCACCGCCTCGTCAACGGCGACTTCTGTCGTGATCTCTTCCACAGGAGGTCGGGTGCTCTCGACCCAACTCAACCATGCAAAGTACACGGCAACAGCCAACACGATGCCAATTATGGTCCGGCGATCCATCACATTTCCCGGTCAGAGCGAAGGTCACGGTCCACAAAGCACATCAGGATCTCTCTCGCAGGTCTGCGAAGACCCTGGCAACTTGCGAGCGAATAGACGCCGCACTCGACCGGCTGGCCGAGGGCAGAGCGATCACCACCACTTCCATACCTGTCAAGACCTGACGTTCATGGCGGACGGCTTCGCGAATCCAACGCTTCACGCGGTTGCGAACCACAGCATTTCCCACTTTCCGGCTTACCGCCAAACCAATCCGCGGCTCCGAAGCCTCAGATTTGAGGCAACGAAAGACGAGATGCTTGGTCTTGAAACGTCTGCCACGTTGCACTCGCCGGAAATCCGGCGAGACCAAGAGGCGAAACGATTTCGGAAAACCGTAGCGAGAGATCAGTGACGCTTGCTGGGAATGATCACGACAAGGCGCTTGCGGCCCTTCGCGCGACGACGAGCCAGGACGTTGCGTCCGCCCTTGGTTGACATGCGTGCTCGAAATCCGTGGCAGCGCTTCCGCTTGACGCGGGAAGGTTGGTAAGTGCGCTTCATGAGGGCCTCCTGGGCATTCGGCGCGATGGTTAGCGCTCGTCATGCCTACGTTGTACTGTCGGGACCGACCATTAAGGTGCCCGAAACCCGCGCCAGCTATCGCAGAGAGGCATCCGGGTCAAACGTACAACGTTCGTGCCCCTCGGTTGTAGTGGCTTGACGCGTACTGATCGCCGCTAGCGATCTCGCCAATCACGCTCGTGACAGACAATCCATCTCCTAGACCGCGGTGTGCAGTTACGAAGGCCGCCGCCCATTGCCCGCGCGACTTTTCCGATGACGCTCGTGGCAGAACCATCTCGCATCTTTTGCGCTGTCTGCCACTGCGTCGAGGACACATGGACCTCCAGAACCTCTGGGAAACTCTACTCTTCGTCCTTCGCGCAAAGCTCGAAGACCCTAGAGCCGTGGAAGTCTGGATTGAGAAGTGCGTTCCAGGTGAGCTGCAGGCGGACAGCCTCGTCCTGAAGGTTCCAAACCGCTACTACGAAGAGTGGATTGCGGAGAACTACCTAGAGGCAATGGAGAGGGAAGTCTCCGGAATCTTGGCGCGACCCATGCGCGTCACCTTCCACACCACAGACCGGCCCACCCCACCAACTCCGGCACCCGAGCCTGTGATTCAGGTGGCAACGTTGCCAGGAGCCATCGTTGGCGTGAACGCACGGCAGACGTTCAACTCGTTTGTCATTGGCGAGTGCAACAAGTTTGCCCACGCCGCAGCGTGTGCTGTCGCTGAAGAGCCGGCACGCAAATACAATCCGCTGTTCATCTATGGTGGCACCGGACTGGGCAAGACGCACTTGATGCATGCCGTGGGCAACGAAATCGGTTCCAACGGAAGCGAGCGGGTGGTCTACACCACCGCTGAAGACTTCATGAACGAGATGATCAATGCCCTGCGCTACAAGAACATGGACGAGTTCCGTACAAAGTACCGCAAGCAAGCAAGCGTCCTCCTAGTAGACGACATCCAGTTCTTGTCGGGAAAAGACCGGACACAGGAAGAGTTCTTCCACACCTTCAACGCGCTTCAGACTTCCGGGCGCCAGATTGTGTTGACCTCTGACGTCCCACCACGCGACATCGACAAGCTCATGCCGCGCTTGCGCACCCGCTTCGAAGGTGGTCTGCTCGCAGATATGCAAGCGCCCGACCGCGAGACGCTCATCGCCATCTTGTTCCGAAAGGCAGATGTGATTGGGCTGACACTGCCCGTGGACCTCGCAGACATCATCGCGAGCGTTGTACGAGGCAACATCCGCGAGGTGGAAGGCATCCTCACGCGGCTTCAGGCGCAGCATGCGTTCTACCGACAGCCCATCACCGTTGAGTTCGCACAACGGACCATGCCGGAGCTGTTCGCGTCCAACAAGCCGGACGTCACCGTCCCCCAGATCATCCAGGCCGTGGCCAAGCTGCACAACATCCGCAGTGCCGACATCACTGGGACGAAGCGCACGCGAACGCTGACTCGTCCGCGCCAGATCGCTATGTTCCTGGCCCGTACACACACCAGCTTGTCCTTCCCAGAGCTCGGTCGAGAGTTTGGGGGTCGAGACCACTCCACCATCCAGCACGGCTTCCGCAAGGTCGAGCGTGAGCTCGCAGACGATGCAGACCTGTCGTACAAGATTCGTCTCATCGAAGCTGAGCTCAAACTGCGGAGCGAGGTCTGATGGGATCTGTCCAAACCCAAGGATTTTCCGTGTGGAATGATCCATGGACAACCTGCGGATTGTTTGTTGAAGAACAGTGGACAGATCTGCTAGACACCGGCGGCATGCCGATGTGTCCCCAGCCGTCCACTCCTACACACGCAGGTCTGCACGCAAGCTGTCTCTTCGGTAACCCTACTTATTCCTAAACAACTTTAGTTTTCCACACTATCCACTGCCCCTACTACAGACTACTAGATCAATAGATCCTACCCATTCTTGTAAGAACAGTGGCTCGCGGAGCACCCAAATGGACCTCTACATCGATCGCGACGAACTCGGACGCGGACTGGCACGCATCCAGGGCGTGGTGGAACGTCGAAGCACCCACCCCGTCTTGGCACATGTGCTCCTGCACGCCGAAGGGGATCGGCTGCGCATGACTGCCACAGACACCGAAGTCGCATTCATTGGCGACCTCGTCGCCAACATCACCACCGGTGGTGAAGTTGCGATTGACGCTGCAAGCCTGTTTCAGGTTGTTCGCACACTGCCCGAATCAACAGTTCGTATTGTGCTTACTGCGGGTCACAGGCTCGAGATCAGCTCGGGTCGAGCGTTCTTCCGCTTGCCGGGTGTCGCTGCCGAAGAGTACCCGCCACTCCCAGCGTTTGACCCAATGGGCAGCATCGAAGTCAAGGAACTTGACCTTCGTGGCCAGGTGGAACAAGTCGCCTTTGCTGTGAGCACGGATGATGCTCGCTACGGTCTCAACGGTGCACATCTCGAAGCCTACGACGGCGGAGAGGGTGAGGTTCTGCGCATGGTCGCCACCGATGGCCATCGTCTTTCTGCATCAGACATTGCCTTCACCGGTGAGCTGACGCTGACGCCACGCATGCTGGTTCCACGCAAGGCACTCGCAGTCATCCGCAAGTTGCTCGACGGCCACGAGTCAGTGACTGTCGAGTTTGGTGATGCTGCAATTCGCCTAGTACGACCCGGACAGACCTTTTGGTTCCGTCTGCTGGATGGTGAGTTCCCAGACATCTACGCGGTGGTCCCGAAAGAAGGCCGCCACAAGGTTCTCATCAACCGCGCCACCCTGATGGACACCCTCAAGCGCGTCCATGTGCTGATTCAAGAGCGTCCGCGTCCAGTGCGCTTCGCATTCACCGAGTCCGAAGTCAGCGTCCAAGTTCACAACGTCGACCGCGGTGAAGTCAACGAGTCCCTGCCTGCAGAGCTTGAAGGTGAGGCCATCACGATTGGCTTCAACAGCAAGTACTTGGCAGACGTGCTCAATGTTCTTCGTGGCGAGCGTGTGTTGCTTGAGATGGGACACGCTCTGGGACCCTGCCGAGTCAGTGACCCAGACGACCCACGGGCCTTCTTCGTCATCATGCCGATGCGTCTTGACTGACCGATGTGCGTTGGACTGACAGATGCGCGTTGAGCACCTCACCGTTGAGGGCTTTCGCAACCTGTCTGGGGTAGATTTACCCCTCGGCCGACGCTTCGTCGTTGTGTCGGGGGACAACGCCCAGGGCAAGACAAACCTTGTTGGGGCCATCTACCTGTTGGCTACTCTCAAGCCGCTCCGAGGTCACCGAACCCGAGATTTGATTGGCTGGGAAGCCGACCGCGCGGTTGTCTCCGCCGGGGTGTCCCACGATGACTTTGTCCGTCAGTACCGCATTGAGCTCGAAGGCAGCAAACGCACACTGACCCTTGATAGTTCGGCGGTTCGAGACCTCGAACCTTACTTTCGCGGTATTCGGGCGGTTTCTTTCACTCCATCAGATGCGCAGATAGTGACCAGCGAACCTAAGATTCGCCGGGCCTGGCTGGACCGAGCCGCTTTCACAGCACGACCGAGCCATCTGTACATCGTTCGTCGCTATGCCCGGTTGCTCGAACAGAAGTCTGCGGCCCTACGAACCCACTCATCCGGTGCTGTGTTGGATGTGTTCGATGAGCAGCTCGCGGTGGCGGGTGCCGACCTCATCACCCGTCGCCTAGACATTCTTGATGAGCTCGCTGGACCCGTCGCACAGGTTCACGACCGTGTTGCCGGTCAGCCAGAGCAGTTGGTCATGCGCTATCGAACACGGGTGCAGGGGGATGACACGGCGGCTCGAGCGGACTCCATGCGTCAGTTGCTCGGGGACTCACGTGCCGATGAAGTGCGACGTCAGCGAACACTTGTGGGTCCGCACCTCGACGACGTCCGCATGGAGCTCGATGCCCACGCCGCGCGCAGTTTTGGCAGCCAGGGCCAGGTTCGGTCCATCGTGTTGGCACTCAAGCTCGGTGAGTTGTTGGCTGCCCACGAACGTGGCGACCAGCCGCTGTTCCTGTTTGATGACGTCAGCAGTGAGCTGGACGCTAGCCGGACGGGTCGATTGGTTGAGCTGCTGTCAGAGGTGGATGCTCAAGTGTTTGCGACGACGACGGATCCGTCGCAGCTGCGGGCCTTTCCAGCTGCCGATACGTGCCAACTACGGGTCTCAGGGGGCTCGGTCGTTGCAACCGACGTCTGAGAGTCACTGAAAATACGGGGATAGCGGCCTCAAAAAGGCCCGTAGCGGCGCGTGTGGCGTGATGGATCCCTACGGGATACGGGCCGGGTGTTCGAACGACCGAACACCCCCTCTGAACGCGCGCCAGCGCACAGTCCACTGCAACCGAGACACCTTGTCGGTCGGTCAGCGAGAGAGGCCGGATGGAGCCCGACAAGAACGTGGACCCCGATAGCGGGTACACATCCTCCAGCATTCAAGTGTTGGAAGGCCTAGAAGCAGTCAGAAAGCGTCCGTCGATGTACATCGGCAACACGGGACCTAGAGGACTGCACCACCTTGTATACGAGGTGGTAGACAACTCCATCGATGAAGCCTTGGCGGGCTTTGCGTCCAAGATTGTAGTGACCTTGCACGACGACGGAAGCTGCTCGGTGAGTGATGATGGCCGTGGCATTCCCACGGACATTCATCCCGGAGAGGGCATTCCGGCAGCTCAGGTCGTCATGACTGTGCTGCATGCTGGTGGCAAGTTCGACAGCGACACCTACAAGGTCTCAGGCGGTCTGCACGGCGTCGGTGTTTCTTGTGTGAACGCGCTCTCGAGCCGGCTCGACCTTCAAATCTGGCGAAACGGTACCGAGTTCACCCAGCGCTACGCGATTGGTGTTCCCCAGACCGAGCTTGTCAGTAAGACTGCCACCGACCCTGACCGTCGCGGTACGCGGGTTCGCTTTTGGCCGGATGCCACCATCTTTACCGAGACGGTGGACCTGCAGTCTGAGATCTTGACCAAGCGCTTGCGCGAGCTGGCCTACCTCAATCCTGGCCTGTGCATTCAGCTGATTGATGAGCGGACTGAAGACGAAGAAGAGTTCTGCTACGAAGGCGGTATTGTCTCCTTTGTGAACGACCTCAATACCGCACGCACTGTGCTTCACGAAGCCCCTGTCTTTGTGAAGGGTGAGCGCGACGGCATCCAGGTCGAAATCGCACTTCAGTGGACGACTGCGTACAACGAAACGCTCTCTAGCTTCGTCAACAACATCAATACGATTGAAGGCGGAACGCATGTGTCCGGCCTCAAGGCAGCACTGACCCGCACGGTCAATAGCTACGCCCAGGCGAACGGCCTGCTCAAGCAGCAGAAAGAGAACCTGTCGGGTGATGATGTTCGCGAAGGTCTGACCGCTGTTCTGTCGGTTCGTATTCCTGAACCGCAGTTCGAAGGTCAGACCAAGACCAAGCTCGGTAACTCCGAAGTGAAGGGCCTGACCGAAGGCATTGCTGGCGAAGAACTGTCTGCATTCTTTGAAGAGAATCCCGCGGTTGCCAAGGCAATCGTTGGAAAGGCTCTCGATGCCTCTCGTGCCCGCGATGCAGCGCGTCGTGCCCGTGAAATGGCCCGTCGAAAGTCCGGTCTAGAAGGCGGAGATCTTCCAGGAAAGCTCGCTGATTGCCAGGAAAAAGACGCCAGCAAGTGCGAACTGTACCTAGTAGAAGGTGACTCTGCTGGTGGTTCAGCCAAGCAGGGTCGTGACCGTGTCTACCAAGCGATTCTACCCCTTCGCGGTAAGATCTTGAACGTTGAAAAGGCTCGCTTCGACAAGATGCTGGCCAACAACGAAGTCCGAACCATCATCTCAGCACTCGGTTGTGGCATTGGACCCGACTTCAACGTTGAGAAGCTGCGCTACCACCGCGTCATCATCATGACGGATGCTGATGTCGACGGTAGCCACATTCGTACGCTGCTGTTGACCTTCTTCTACCGCCAGATGCGTAAGCTCGTCGAAGGCGGACACCTGTACATCGCGCAACCGCCGCTGTACCGAGTCAAGCGTGGCAAGAGCTCGCAGTACATCAAAGACGAAAAGGCGATGACCGCTTTCTTCCTCAAACAGGCCAAGAAGGGCGTCAAGCTCCTCAAGGGTGATGACGAGGAAGAAGTCGAACAGGGCATCGTGGGCGAATTGATGATGGACCTGACCGACTACAAGAACCGTCTTGGCCGTCTGTCCCGTCGCTACCCGTCCGAAGTCTTGGACGCCTACTTGTGGGCTGCTGCGAACAATGCAGACGCGACCATGACCGAACTTGCGGACATCGTTCGGTTGCGACTCATCACTGTGGCCCCTGAGCTGCATGTTCGTGCAGTCGAGGGTGAAGACACCGGGCTCTCCGTGGTCGTGGACCGCGGCGGTGAAGAGAGTGCCGTGTTCTTGAGCACCGCAATGCTCGAGGAACACACTGGCCTTCGCGATGTTCATGCCCGTCTCTCTGCAACCATGACCTTGCCGGTTCGTGCACGGTCTGGAAATGCCGAGCGCATCTGTGAGACCTGGCCTGACCTTCTGGCTCAGATGATGGACCTGGCTCAACGCGGCTACGACGTTCAGCGCTACAAGGGTCTTGGCGAGATGAACCCGGACCAGCTGTGGGAGACCACCATGGAGCCGGCGAATCGAACGCTGCAACAGGTCTTGGTCGAAGACATTCTCGAAGCCGACACTATCTTCACGATTCTGATGGGAGATGCTGTCGAACCTCGGCGTGACTTCATCCATAAGAACGCCCTGTCAGTGCGGAACTTGGACGTCTGATGAATTCGGTCGCCAAACTACTCAGCGGGCGGGTCATCTGGGTCACTGGAAAAGGTGGCACCGGAAAGACGTCGTTTGCTGCTGCCTTGGCGGTGGTGGGCGCAGCAAAGGGTCGAAAGACCTTGCTGTGTGAGGTGGACACCTCTCGTCCGGCCATGGCGGCCATTTTCGACAAGCCAGCGGATTTTGAACCCGTCACGATGGCACCGAATCTCGATGTGTCGAATGTGCATTGGGACGGGGCTTTGGCTGCGTACGTGCAGACGTACATTCCAGTAAAGCGACTGGTGAAAGGAGTCCTGAACAACCGGGTTGTTCGGCGCTTCTTGGACTTCGCTCCTGGCGCTCGTGAGATGTTCATCCTGTCGCGCATTGTGGCGTTGTTGGACGACTACGACTTGGTCGTCGTAGACATGCATGCCTCTGGTCATGCGTACTCCATGCTCGACATTACGCGCTCTGCTGCGCGCTTGTTCCGCTCGGGCCCCATGCTCAAGCGTGCGCAACAGCTGCAAGAAGTCATCACTGACGCTCAGACCCACACCGCCTTCGTGGCCCTGCCCGAAGAAATGGTGGTCAACGAGACCTTGGAGACGGTGGAGCGCATGCGCGAGGCCAAGCTCTTTGGCGGTGAGCCGGTGGTTTTCTTGAATCGTGCCACATTGCCCAGCTTGAACGACGAAGAACGCACACTTCTTGCGCGACTCAATGCGGAAGAACTCACTGTTCAGGCACGTGAGTTTGTTCGCGCGGGAGTTTGGGAAGACCGGCTCGAGCAGGCCACCCAAGAGTCGATGCAGCGTCTGGGTGAAGCCTTTGGCCACACGCCTGTCTTAGTACCGCCCGTCGGTGGAGGCGGAATTCCGCGTCACGTCGTCGCACAGCTCGCTGTTGCTCTGGGTCGCCAAGTTGGCGTGAGCCGTCGGGAGCTGCCATGGACCTAAATTCCTGGTTGCTCAACAAGAAGCTCGTCGTCTGTGTGGGTTCGGGTGGCGTGGGTAAGACTACGACTGCGGCCTCCGTGGGTCTATGGGCTGCGATTCAAGGCAAGAAGGTGATGGTTCTGACCATCGACCCCGCCAAGCGCCTTGCGAACAGCCTCGGTCTTGAAGGCATGCCTCCCGAAGGCGCCAAGATTGACCTGTCCTCAATGCCGGACGCGAAGGGCGAGTTGTGGGCAATGATGCTGGATAGTCGTCATACCTTTGACGACCTCATCAGCCGAATTGCGCCTTCTGACGAAGTACGCGACCGCATCTTGGCCAATCATATCTACCAGCAGATGTCGGCTACGTTTGCCGGTTCTCAAGACTACATGGCGACAGAACGCATCTATGATGTGGTGAGTGACGGGGACTTCGACATTGTTGTTCTCGACACGCCTCCCGTAAAGAATGCCCTCGACTTCCTAGAGAGTCCCGGCCGGCTCATCAAGTTCCTCGACCAACAGGTGTTGGCCTGGTTCCTAGAGCCAGCCAAGAAGGGACTTATCGGCAGCCTGATGTCCGGTGGTAGTGCCCTGGTGCTGCGTCTGCTCAGCGCTGTTCTCGGAAAGGCCTTCATTGAGGACCTCACCGAGTTCATGCAGGACTTTGAGTCGCTATTCGAGGGCTTTCGTGTGCGTCATGACGAAGTGCAGAAGCTCTTTCGTGCAGACGGCACCACCTTTGTGACCGTCTGTGCACCAACAGAGTCGAGTACAGACGTAGCGACATTCTTCCAAGAAGAGCTTCACGAACGCGAACTTCCGCGTGGTGGCGTCATCGTCAACCAGCGGCATCGCAGCGACGCCGGCACTGACAGTGCACAAGAAGTGCTCGGTGCAATCGTTGCCAAGTTGTCCACGGACCTCGAGGACAAGACTGCAACCAGTCTGCTGGCTCGGCTGTCTATGGCCCACAAGCGGCTGACAGACCTGTCTGCGGCTGAGGCGTCCGTCATTTCCCCATTGCGCAAGGCGTCCATGGGCGGCGATTTCTACCAAGAAGTCCCCCGTCTCGACACCGAGGTCAACGACCTTGAGAGCCTACGTCGCATTGGTCATCACATCTTTGCCGTTCCTGCGGTGATTCCGTGAACCCCTTCCTTTGATTTTTGATGCAGTCGCCGCTCGGTGACTGCTCTGGCCGATTGTCAGCTGATGGCTGACAGCGTGTCTCGACCCCTTCTCCGCTAGCCGTATCGAGGTCCCCATGGATCCCATCGCACGCAACATCGTCCCCATTCGCATCGAAGATGAGATGCGCAACTCGTACATGGACTACTCCATGTCGGTCATCATCGGCCGGGCTCTGCCTGACGTCCGTGATGGTCTCAAGCCAGTGCATCGTCGCATTCTGTACGCGATGCACCGAGAGGGACTGGCAGCGAACAAGCGCTACAGCAAGTGCGCTGGCGTCGTTGGCGAAGTGCTCAAGAAGTACCATCCGCACGGTGACTCAGCGGTGTACGACGCTTTGGTGCGCATGGCTCAGCCGTGGAACCTTCGCTACTTGCTCATCGACGGTCAGGGCAACTTCGGCTCCGTCGACGGTGACCCGGCTGCTGCCTACCGGTACACCGAGTGCCGGTTGACCAAGATGGCTGAGGAGTTGCTGGTCGATATCGACAAGCAGACTGTCTCGTACTCGCCAAACTACGACGGCACCGTTCAGGTACCGGACGTCCTTCCGTCGCGCTTCCCGAACCTGCTGGTCAACGGTGCCGATGGCATCGCGGTCGGTATGGCCACGAAGATTCCGCCGCACAATCTCACTGAGATCATCAACGCCGCCATCGCTCTGGCAAAGAACCCAGAGATGGACCTCGACGAGCTCATGGCCTTCGTGCCGGCTCCTGACTTCCCCACCGCGGGAACCATCTACGGTCGCAAGGGCGTGCGCGATGCTTACGAGACTGGCCGTGGCCGCGTTGTCGTTCGTGGAAACGCGTTCTTCGAAGAAGTGCGCCCCGGTCGACGAGCCATCATCATTGATGAGCTGCCGTACCAGGTGAACAAGGCTCGCCTCGTCGAGCAAATCGCTGGCCTCGTCCGCGACAAGCGCCTCAGCGGCATCTCCGCTCTGCGCGACGAGTCCGACCGTAGCGGCATGCGCGTGGTCATCGAGCTCAAGAAGGATGCCTTCGAAGAGGTCGTGCTCAACCATCTGTACAAGCACACCCCGCTGCAGAACACCTTCGGCGTCATCTTGCTCGCCATCGTCAACCAGCGTCCGCGCGTGTTGTCGCTCAAGGAGATGATCAGCCACTACATCGCTCACCGTCGTGAGGTCATCCTCCGTCGTACGCGGTTCGAGCTGCGCAAGGCCAAGGAACGCGCCCACCTGCTCGAGGGCTACCGGATTGCTCTGGACAATATCGACGAGGTCATCAAGACCATCCGCGCCAGCCGCACCACGGAAGAAGCACGTCACAACCTCATGGATCGATTCGGCCTGTCCGAGATTCAGTCCAACGCCATCTTGGAGATGCGCCTCCAGCGCCTCACTGGGTTGGAGCGCGAGAAGGTTGAAGAGGAGTACCGTCAGGTGTTGGCCCTCATCGAAGAACTCGAAGCCATCGTAGCCTCTGAAGAGTTGCTCATGCAGGTGGTCACCGACGACCTCGCAGAGATGCGCGACAAGTACGGTGACGAGCGTCGCACGCGCATTGTTGATGCCCGTGGCGAGCTCAGCATGCACGACCTGGTTGCCGAAGAAGACCAAGTCGTGACCCTGTCGCACAATGGCTACATCAAGCGCACCTCCCCTGGCGAATGGCGCATGCAGAAGCGTGGCGGCATGGGCAAGAAGGGCATGAACACCCGCGAAGAGGACTTTGTCTCCAAGTTGTTCGTGGCCAATACCCACGACACGTTGCTGGTCTTCACCACGGACGGCAAGGTCTTCCCCATGCCCGTGTACGAAATCCCAGAGTCCGCTCGGGACGCACGCGGTCGACCCATCGTGAACCTGCTTCAGCTACCAGATGGTGCAAAGCTCGCGTCTATTGTTCCAATTCGTCAGGCCGAAGATGCCAAGCCTGGAGAAGGCGAAGACGACAACACCGCCTTGTTGTTCGTGTCGCGTCGTGGCCTCATCAAGTCCACCGTGCTCTCGGCATTCCGGAATCTTCGCGGCGGCGGCATGATTGCTGCGGGCGTTGCAGATGACGACGAGCTGTTCAGTGTTCTCGCCGTCGAAGACACCGACATTCACGTGATGTTGTTCACACGCAACGGCCAGTGCATTCGCTTCCCATGGAACGAAGTGCCTGAGTTCGGACGCTCTGCACGCGGCAATAAGGGCATGGCGCTTGTTGGAGACGATGTCCTCGTTGACGCTGTCTTGGCTCCCGCACAATCGTCTGACGAGTCGGAAGACGAAGACGAGCCAGAGGTCATTGAAGCCGAAGAGCAAGATGGCGAAGATGGCGAAGACGATGTCGAAGATACGGGTGAAGCCACGCTTCTCACGGTCACCGAACACGGCTACGGCAAGCGTACGCCCTTCCCGGCCTACCGCGCCCAGAAGCGCAATGGCAAGGGCATTATCTCGATCAAGGTCGACGATGAGACCGGCGTTGTTGGTGCTGTCGCGGTCCTGGCAGACGATCAGGTCATGCTCGTCACCGATACCGGTCGAGTCATCCGTATTGGCGCCGCTGACGTTCGTTTGCTCGAAGGTCGCAGTACCCGAGGCGTGCGCTTGATGCGCTTGGACGACAACGAACGCATTGTGGACATTGAGCGTTTAGCCGACACAGAAGATGAGGACGAGTCTGAAGAGGTGCTGGCCGAAGGGTCGGAAGAGACGCCAAACGAGGACTCCGCCGAGGTTGAGGCCCCCGTAGAGACCGAGACGACTGAGGAGTAAGGCGAAAATTTTTCGCCACCTCCTGACACCTCGTGTTGACACGCTTGCCGCTGGCCGGATACTCTACTGGTGTCACCTAGTGGGAGATGGCTTTGCGTAGGCCCCACAATCGCCTTCAATGGCTCACCCCGGCTTCGTTCACTGGCTTTTGCGGCTTGTTGACGGTGGCGGGGTTGTTGCTTTTGAGCGCGCGGTCGCCACTCGCTCTTCCTCTCGCAGATGCCGCTGCCGGCGCCGGTTATCCGGGCTTGGCGGTTGAGCGCTATGACGCGATTGCCAACTCAAGTCCGTGGGTCGATCAGCAGCAAGATGCTCTGTGGCGTGCCGGCAATGTGTTGGATGTGAGTCTTCAGGACTCCACAGGCTCCCGCACACGGTTCCGCCGTCTGTCCGTCATGGAAGACAGCCCGTACCGTGCACGCGCACTCGATCGTGTGGGACGAATTCTTCGGCACCGCGAGCATCGTCCCGAGGCGGCAGCCATTGCGCTGACCGATTCGTGGAAGGCAGACCCCCTGGCTGCTGAAGCGCCGGACAGGCTTCGTCGTGCCGCAGCTGCATTTGAAGAAGCTGGCGAGATCACCGCGGCTCTAGACGCTCTAGAGTCCCTGGAGATTGGCTACCCAAGTGCTCGGGGTCGCGCTCAGTTGTCCCGTGGAGTGCTGCTTCTGGCTCAGGACGACGAAGCCGCCGCACTTGCCGCTTACCGTGACGCTCTAGAAGGCGATGACCCGTCGGTCCATGCGGCGGCTCGTTTGGGCTCCGCGACCTGCTTGGAGCGCCTCGGCAACTTGGACGAAGCGTTGGCCGAGTTGGATGCTGCCGACTTGCCCGAAGACGTCTTCGATGCCCGTGCAGGCAGTATTCGCGCACGCATTCTTACCGACGAGCTCGTCGACGAGTAAGCGCTGCGGCCTGCGCGCGTTTGTCGTATGCGGTAGCGTGGCGTCAGACTTGGACCGCGGAGATGCAGATGCGTGTTTGGATGTTGGTGAGTGCGTTGATGGTAGGGGCGTGTAGCCACCAAGGCGCCGTCGAGAGTGCGCAGCGTTCGGTGCTTCGCAATCCGTCCGAAGTGGCTGCTTGGGTGGCCCTCGGAGATGCGCACCGAAAGAATCGGGACACGGAAGCTGCGGCAACCGCGTACTCCCAAGCGTTGCGGCTAGATCCCGAGAACGAACAACTGCAGCGGCGTGCCGGGTCACAAGGCCGTTCGCCAGCGGTCCGTGAGCTCGAGGAACAGGTGCTCTCAGATCCCAACAACGATGAATTGTGGGGAGATCTTGGCGACGCTTACGGGGCAATGGGCGACAGAAAGACCGCCCTTCGGCACTACCAGTACGCGCTGACTCTCGACCCCGACGACAGCGAATGGCAGGGCAAGGTCGTTGAGTTCTCCGATGGCGGAGACATTGACGTGATGATCGACGCCTTGGCCAGCTCCAGTGATGATGAGCGGCTTGGCGATCTCGCCGACCGATTGCGCGCTGAGGGGCGTGAAGACGAGGCATGTGCCACCTACATGCGTGCGTTCACCCTCGATCCAGGCGACAACGAGTGGATCACAGCACTCGGTAGCTGTGGCCAGTCCACAACAGAGCTGACCGACCAGGTCGTGGCTGAAGCCCTCGCTTCCAACGATGACGAGCGTATTGGTGATGCAGCTGACATCTTGCGCAATCAAGGCGACGAGGCTCGCGCCTGCGAGCTGTACCAAACCGCCATGAGCATCGATCCCGATGACAGTGAGTGGATTGAGGCTGTGAGCGGCTGTGGCGGTCTCGATCCCAATGTTGTGGGACGCCTTGCTGCAGAGGCCCTGGGCTCGGGTGATGACGAACGCATTGGTGATGCCGGCGACATGATGCGAACGCAAGGAGACACCGAACGGGCTTGCGAGCTCTACCAGCGCGCGTTGCAGATCGATCCCAGCGACAGCGAATGGCTCGAACGGGTGCGTGAGTGCAACGGCGAGATCCCCATGCCTCCTTCTGGCGGCACTGGGATCCCTGGGGGCATTCGCGCAGGAGGCACAGAGTTGCCTCCGGTCATGTCGGATTCACTGGTTTCTCTGGGTCGAAGCGCTCTGGCCAACGGCGACCGTGCCGGCGCCCTGCAACACTTCGAGGCAGCGCTGCTCGATAGTCCAACCGACCGTGATGCACGAGTTGGGGTGATGTCGATCACCGGAAAGACCCTCGTCACACTTCTCGAAGAGCTCACTACACAGAGCGCGGATGACGACGAACTTTGGGGCGATTTGGGCGATGCGTACCTTGAAAGCGGGCGAAAGCCAGACGCCATGCGTGCCTACATGCGTGCCGCTGAGCTGGATCCCGACGACTTTGAGTGGCAGGGCAAGCTCGATGTTCTTGACCCGACCCGGATGGGCGCTGAGTGAGGTCGCAGGCCGGTTGTAGGCGTGTGGAAAAACCGCCGATTTTCGGCGCGTTGACGCACTTTCAGGTGCGTGCTACGTCGCCGTCCCTCCGAAGCCGGGGGAACGGGTCCATGATTCAAGATGCTCGATAAGAGCGGCCTGAATCGCGCTTTCCAAGCGGCGGCCTTGGTCACGGGAATCACTGTCCTCACAGGTAGTGGCTCTCTCCTAGGATACTTGGCAGACAAGTATGTAGGGACCGAACCCTGGCTGTTCCTTTTAGGAACGTTCGGCGGGTTTGCCGCAGGCGTTCTGCGGCTCTTCCAAGCAATCAACCGGCTGGATTCCCCCCCTGATGACGACCCCCCAGACCATCCTTCGTGAGAGCCTTCTGGTTCTGCCCTTATTGGCAGTTCTCGGATTCGCTGTCTCAGGTGTTCAGGGCGGTGTACCGGTCATGTTGGGCGGCATGCTGGCGGTCTTGAACTTCGCTGCACTCGCATGGGCCCTTGGGCACATGTTTGAAGGTGACACCGTTGTCGACCCAACCGGCGTTGTGATTGTGAAGACCACCGGTTCTATGTTGGCCTGGGTCGGCCTGATGGTGGCGTTTAGCCCTGTCTGGGTCCTCGTTGGCGCCAACACCGTCCTCATTGGCATCGTCATTCGCGGCACCCTGGATGCGTTCTCAAACGCAGGTCCTGTGCTAGCGGAGGAAACATGATTTTCGCAAGTGGCTTTACCTGGTTCACCCTGGTCGACGCTTTGCGCGACGACAAGCTGTTCGGCTTTATGGGCGTGGAATCACAGACGAACTTGTTCGTCCACGCCATGCTGGCCTGCGGCATCCTTGTCGTCTTCGCCATTCTCGGTCGCCTTGGGCTGAACCGAGCGATGGGCAAGCAAGGCCTTGAGCAGCACTACGCTGACGAATCACTGACCACGCGCACCTTCTTTGAAGTGTTCGCTGCTGGCGTGTTCGGCTTGGTAGATGACCTGATGCCGCGCAGGGACAGCAAGCTGTTCTTTCCGCTCATCGGCGCGCTGTTTCTCTACATCTTTGTGAATAATCTGCTCGCTGTTGTCCCTGGGCTTTCGCCTGCTACGGACAACGTGAACACCAACTTCGGCATGGCTGTTGTGGTGTTCGGCGTGTTTATGTACGTCGGCCTTAAGCGCGACCCAGTGGGCTTCCTGAAGCATCTCTGGGGTCCCATGTTCATCACCGGGTTCCTAATCTTCCCGGTTGAAGTCTTGGGTCTGTTGCTTCGGCCCGTGTCGCTTTCCCTTCGTTTGACGGGAAACATGTTTGGTGACCACACCGCGTTCAGCGTGGTGAGCCACCTCGCCCCGATTGTTCCGGTGGCCATGCTTGGACTCGCGTTGTTCGTGTCCTTCATGCAGGCCTTCGTGTTCTCGCTGTTGACTGCTGTCTATATCTCGATGTCGTTTCCCCACTCGGAAGACGACCACCACTGATTGAACCATGTCCGCGCTCATCGCGGCACTGAGGAGATTCACCATGACCAACTCCATTCTCGCCAAGGCTCGCACCCTTCCGGTCGCCTTTGCGCTACTCGCCGTCTCCACAAGCGCATTCGCTCAAGACGGTGACTACAGCGACTCCAAGGGCTACATCGGCCTCGGTGTCGGACTCATCATGGGCCTCGCCGTTCTCGGTGGTGGCCTCGCTCAAGGCAACGCTGCCAAGGGCGCACTCGAAGGCATCAGCCGCAACCCACAGGCTGCTGGCAAGATCCAGACTCCAATGCTCATTGCACTCGCTTTCATCGAGTCCTTGGTCATCTTCGGCTTCGTCATCGCCTTCTTGCTCTTGGGCAAGATCTAAGGCCTGACGCTCTGTCGTTCTGACTCCTTGTGGGTCAGCGAACAAGCCCACTCCGGTTCACCGGGGTGGGCTTGTTTCGTTGCAATCGGCTATGGTCGCCGGCACTCGGAGGCCCAAATGCGGCATTGGTTGTGGTTGCCTGTTCTCTCGTTGGCGTGTGGGCCCAAGACTCCCCCTGCTCCTGCCGCTCCTTTGGTCGGTTGGGTCCAGCAGGATGGTTGGGCTGGTGCCTGCTATTTCCCGCAGAACTTCGACGAAGTTGGCGGTGGTGCCAAGCGTATTGCTAGGTCGGAAGCCATTACTGCTGTCTTTGCACAGTGGCGCGGTGAGAAGGACAGCATTGTTCACTTCGAAGACAGCATTGTCACGGCGGCCGAGACTACGATTCTGGGCAATCCAGACAAGATGGAATGGGTCTCGCGAGAGAATGCGGAACAATGCGCCGATGCCATGCGTCGCGGTGGAAACATGACCGCTTGGACCAGCTGGTTCATGGCTGCAGTGCCGCGCATGCAAGAAGGCCTGTGTCCCTACACGCCGCTTGACTACACGGTGTACGACTACCTCTCCATCACCACTGGCTGGCAGTTTGACCGCCGCGTGTGTGCCGGAGACGAGTTCGATGTCAGCGCAAGCCTCATCGACTTCTACAAGCTGAGTGCGGATGGTCCTTGGATCAACGCTGCAGGCGACACCAGCCAGTCTGCCGTGGGTACCCAGCTTCCGTGCAATCTCGAGACCTGCTACCCTGGTCAAGTCATCATGCGCTTCAAGGGCGATGACGGCTATGAGACTATCGTTCCCGTTGGCGCGGGCGTAAAGTTCACTGCTCCTGGTCACGGCCAGGTGTGGGTTCAGATCAACGACGACTCCTTTTCCGACAACACCTTCAAGGTTGAAGCCGGAATGCAGCACCACACGTCCATCGAGTATGACGGAGAGAACTAGAGATGAGCGACGACTTCGATCCTGACTTCGACAACGAATCGACCTCTCTCGTCCTGACAGATGACGAGAAGACCATGGCCATGCTGGCCCACGCTCTGTCCTTGGTGACAGGTGTGATTGGGCCGCTGATCATCCTATTGGTCAAAGGCGAAGAATCTGAGTTTGTGAAGTACCACGCCATGCAGGCACTGATCGCGATGGGCTTCCAGCTCGTTGGATTCATCGCCTTCTACATCTTCATGATTGTGACCTGTGGTATCGGCGCCGTCTTGCTGCCGTTCTACTTGATTCTTGTGATGGGACCCCCCATCTACTTCGCCGTTCAGGCGTACGGTGGTGTGTGGGTTGGCTACCCAGGACTCGACAAGATGGGTCGGAAGTAGGGCATGATGCGCGTCGTCTTTGTCATTGCAGCCTTTGCTCTCGCTCCCTCGGCGTTTGCGCAGGACTGTGCAGATGTCACGGCACCTGTCGATGATTGTGACCGTGACGGCTTCGCGCCCAGCGAGAACGACTGCGACGACGAAGACGCCACCATCAATCCAGACGCGGTGGATGTGTGCGAAGACGGCATCGACAACAACTGCAACGGTGAGGTCGACGACTCGTGTGACCTTCAGTCGGGTGAGCTCGGCGGTGGGTCCGGATGCGGCGCGGAGAATGGCTGGGCAGTTCTGTTCTTGCCAGTACTACCGATCTTCCTGCGTAGGCGTCGTCGCACATGATGTGGTTGCTCGCAGCGGCTGCGTTGGCCCAGGTTCCAGGTGAGCCCTCGTTGGATGTGGAGCTATTCCGTCCAATGGCGGACCCCGCTGGCACCATGGTCGTCGAGAGTGCGGAGACCTTGGGTCATCTGCAGGTCGGCGTAGGTGTCTGGGGCAACTATAGTGAGGATAGCGTTGTCCTCAATCGCGGTGACCAGCGTATTTACGTTGGAGACCAGCCGCAGATCGGCAACGACGGCGACGGCATCATCGACCGTCGCAGCCGCGTAGACGTCCAGTTTGGCGTGGGCTTCTTTGGCCGCCTATCGCTCACGGCCAACATCCCGCTACTCGCCTGGCAAGAGGGCTACGAGCTGGGCAACGCGTTCGACTCGACCGTTCCAAACGAGCTGGTCAGCGCCGGTATCGGTGACCCCCGCATTACGCCAAAGGTTGTCCTTCTCGACCATGAGACAGGGAGCCCATTGGCGATTGCTGTGCTCAGCCGCTTCACCATTCCACTGGGGACCGAGCGGTCGTTTGTGGGTGAAGGGGAGTTTACAGCGCACCCTATGGCAGTGCTGGAGTTCGCTGACGCCTCGGTGCGAGATGGTGAGCATTGGGTCCGCCTGACATTGAACGGCGGCTACTTTGTGCGCCAGGCCGCAACCGTTCAGAACATCGAGTTCAACAACGCCTTCACGTGGGGAGCCTCCGTTGGCTTTTCCCCGGGCACGTACCTTGAGATCGGTGCGGACATCATTGGTCAGTCTGGCAGCAACGAAGTCGCTACCCAGCCAATTGAGCTGCTTCCATGGATGAAGTTCCGTCCTGACCGCCGTGTCACGCTGACCGTCGGTGGCGGCATTGGCCTGTTGGAAGGTGTGGGAGCGCCCGACTACCGCGTCATTGCGGGCGCGTCGTTCCAGCCGTCCTTTGACCCCGCGGTTCGTGACCGCGATCGTGACGGCATCGTGGATAAGCTGGATCAGTGTGTCTTTGACCCCGAAGATATTGACGGCTTCGAAGATGAAGACGGCTGTCCCGAGTTCGACAATGACCGTGACGGCATCATTGACGGCCTCGACCAGTGTCCCAGCGAGCCTGAAGACATGGACGGCTTTGAAGACGAAGACGGCTGTCCTGAGAACGACAACGACGGTGACGGCATTGTGGACAGCGCCGACCGCTGTCCGAACCAGGCCGAGACCGTCAACGGCTACCAAGACGAAGACGGCTGCCCGGATGAGCGCCCACGCGGTGATTCAGACGGCGACGGCTTCCTCGACGAAAACGACCAGTGCCCGCTGGAAGCGGAAGACTTCGACGGCTACCGCGACCAAGATGGTTGCCCTGACGTCGACAATGACAGTGACGGAGTCCCGGACAGTGCAGACAGCTGCCCAATGGACCCGGAAGACCTCGATGGTGTGCAAGACACCGATGGTTGCCCAGAAACGGATGCCGACGCTGACAGCTTCCTCGACGCACAGGACAGCTGCCCGTTGGTGCCAGGGTTTGCGCCCGACGGCTGCCCCGTTGGAGACACCGACGGCGACGGCATTCTAGATGATGCGGATGCGTGTCCCTTCGAAGCGGAAACGATGAACGCGTTTGAGGATGACGACGGCTGCCCGGACGAAGCGCCGCCGCGTCGGGTCATTGTTCGCGAAGACCGTATCGAGATCACTGAGACCATCTTCTTCGCAACGAACCGCGCTGAGATTCAGCCCATCAGCCTCTCCCTTATCGATGAAATCGCCATGGCAATCCGCGATAATCCGCGAATTGGCTTGGTCGAAGTCCAGGGTCATACAGACGCCGACGGGTCAGAACAGTACAACCAAGACCTGTCTCAGCGTCGTGCCGACTCGGTGCGACAATCCCTCATCCAGCGAGACATTGAGCCAGAGCGCTTGCGGTCGGTTGGATTTGGCGAGAGTGTGCCGATTGCGGACAATGTGACGCGTGAAGGCAAAGCCACGAACCGACGTGTTGAGTTCCACATCGTCGAGTAGCTCTGCCTTACTGGCGGGGAACGCGGCGATTCGGACATTCTCCTTGGATTGAGGTCTTTGTTCAACTGAGGTCAGAGGTCAGATTTCAGAGGTCAGAGCAGACGCTTCGCGCCTGCGATGTGGTCCGCGCCCCGTGGTGTGATTTTGGCTGTCTACCGGGTCACTACGCCCGGTGCCCGGACGTGAAACGCGAAGGGACCAATGTACGCCGGCTTCGCAAGAAGCCTGCTCTGACGTCTGTCCTCTGACATCTGACATCCAAACTCCCTCACTCTCCACAACGCGAATGGTCAAAAGGCAGCGAATACCGGGCTCGTTGGCCGAGGGACTCGCACAGGGACATCGGGGGTTGGTTACGCCCGCGCCTATCTGTTTGGAGTTCTCATGCGTTTCACTTTGCTGGCAGTCCTGCTCGCTCTCCCTGCCATTGCCAACGCTGGCTACCGCGTGTCCTCGGAGCGCCAAGCACGGGGCAACAATGCGCCCAACTGGGGCGTGACCTCTGCACTCGATAGCGACGGAACGACAGCATGGATGGTCGATCCCGAGCGTGACAACGTGGGCTCATGGATTGAGATTGACGTGCCGAAGGGAGAGATCGACAAGGTCGGTCTCATCATTGGCTGGGACCGCGATGAAGAAGTGTTCAACGACTACGCGCGCGTCCAGACCCTCAAGATTGAAGTCTTCGACGAAGCCGCGTCGGACAGCTTCATGCCGAAGCTCGAGCACTCCATCACGTTTACCGATCAGCGTGGCTGGCAGACCATCGACATTCCGAATGTCGAAGTGGGCAATGACTTCTCGGGCGGCCGAATTCGCATGACCGTCGTCGACGTCTTCGACGGCAAGGACTACCCGAACTTGGCTGTGAGCGGTGCGCTTGTGCACCTGGTCGAGATGGACGCCATCGCCACCATGGACACGCCGCCAACGTCGTCCCATGACGACCACTTCCCAGACGCATTGCTGGACGGAAGCGACCGCACCTACTGGTCTTCAGGTCCAGATGGTGCCGCCACCGAGTTCACCGTTGCCGCCTCCGGCTTTGGTGTGAGCAGCGTCGGCATCACGCCGGGTCCCCGTTCCCACAAGCGTCCAAAGACCATCGAGATTCGGGCCAACAACGTCACTCAGACGGTTGAGCTTCCGGAGAATGCACGCACCATGACGTGGTTCGAGATTGCGCCGCTCTCTGGCTTTACTGGAAGCGGCTTTGATGAAGTCCGCATCAATGTCACCGAGACGTGGCCAGGTAGCTCCGTGGACGAGCTGGCCATTGCCGAAGTGAAGCTACGCGCGACGAACTACTCGGGTATCTAAGCACTCGGTGCCCGCGGGCCGGAGTGATGTGAGGCTCGTCGTGCAAGAGGGGTTGCGGGCCGGGGTTGTGTGTTCAGGTACATTCGCCTCATGTTCAAGTTCTTCGCAACCATTCGCCCCGACGAGCGTTCTGCGGCCTGGGTTGCGTTTGCGACTCTCTTGGCCGTTACGGCGTCGCACGCATTGTTGGAGACTGCGCGAGATGCGCTGTTCTTAGCGTCCATCGCGCCAACGAAGCTGCCGTGGGTGTACCTGCTCATCGCGGTACTCTCTGGGCTTGCTGTGCCGGCACAGAAGAGTCTGCCGAAAGCTCTTCGTGCCTTGCCGCTCACTCTCGCTGGGTCATCTGCGCTGGTATTCAGCTTGTGGGTGGCGCTTCCTATCCTTGGTTCACCGGGGCTTTACGCCCTGTACGTGCTCTCCAGCGTGGTAGTCACACTCGTCCTGCTCGAGTTTTGGTTGTCACTCGGAGAGACCTTCAACTCGCGACAAGCAAAGCGGCTGTACGGATTTATCGGCGTGGGAAGTGTCGCTGGAGCCGTGACTGGCTTTGCGACGGCCGGCTTGCTCGCAGAGGTCACTCAGCCTCGCCACTTGGTCTTGGTCGCCGCTGGGGTGCTCGCTAGTGCCTCAGCGCTCGCATGGCGACGCCCGCTGGGACTCGGTGATCAGTCCGAACATGACGAATCGAATATGCCCATATTGCAGGCATTACAGCGGCCATATGTGCGGCGTGTCACGTCGTTATTGGTGGTCTCCACACTCACACTCACCTTCGCCGACTACCTGTTCAAAGCAGCGATTGCGGACGCCGTCGACCCTTCCGACCTCGCTAGTACGCTTGCTTGGCTGTACCTGGGCCTGAACATCGTGTCGTTGACGCTCCAGACCCTGTTGGTCCAGCGTATTGTTCAGCGCTTTGGGGTGGTACGAGCCCTACTTCCGTTGCCCATCTTGCTTGCCGTGGGTGGGGTGGCGGTGGCTCTCGGATTCGGCCTTGCCGGGGCCATTTCTCTCAAGGGAAGCGATGGAGCGCTGAAGCACACGCTGAACAAGACGGCCACCGAGCTGTTGTTTGTGCCCATGCCGTCTCGCGTACGAGGCAGCATCAAGGGCTTCCTCGACACCGTTGGCCATCGAGGCGCCCAGGCAGTAGGCTCCGTCGCCATCTTGACCGCGCTGGCTCTCGGTGCCTCGACCTTGGCCCTTGCCATTCCGCTCATTGTGCTCGCAGTGGCGTGGCTGATCATCGGAAGCCGTCTCCGACGACCCTACGTCGATGTGTTTCGGCACAATCTGGCTGAGGTGGCTCGCGAGACCCACTACCGATTCGTAGACCTCGATGTCTCCTCCTTTGCGTCATTGATGGCCGCATTCAGCAGTCCCGACGACGATCGGGTGCTTGCCGCACTCGATATTCTTGAGCGCGAGGACAAGGCCGAAGCGGTACCCAGTCTGTTGCTGTACCACCCCAGTGAGGCGGTGATCTGCGCGGTCCTTGATGTCTTCGCACGCTCTGGCCGCACCGACTTCCTTCTCCTCGCGCGTCGGCTGGAAGGACAGGCCACGCCGAAGGTCCATGCGGCAATCGTCCGCGCAACCATGGCCGTCGCCCCCGATGTCCAGGAACTTCACCGGCATTTCGGTTCGCACTGCCGTGCAACGCGAGCGAGCAGTGCGGTCTACCTACAGAGCTTGGGCGAGTGGTCTGCCGAGCAGGGTCGTGAACAATTCGAGGCATTGGTTCAGCACGAAAACGGTAGGACTGCGTTGATTGCAATGGCCGCGGCTGCATCCCAAGCGCCGTCAGACCTTCTCGATGAGTACCTGATAGACGCACGAACCTCTCTTGATGAAGAGGTTCGCCGGGCGGCACTACTAGCCATGAGTCAGCTCGCTAGGCCAGCATTGCTCCCCACTACCATCGAGGCTCTGGCCGAGCGGCGCACCCGTCACGTGGCCCGGGCGGCCCTACACCTGCATGGGTTGGACGGGGTGCACGCGCTGCGTGCGGCCATGGCCGATTCGTCGACACCCAACGCCATTCGCTGGGAAATCCCGCGGACCATTGTTGGTTTCCTCAACACCGGAATCACTCTCGAGCTCGCAGAAACAATGGGCCATACCTCGGGTCTGCTTCAATACCGGGTCATCAGGGCGCTTGAGACGGCGTCCACCGCCACTGCTGACGAGACCCTCCCGACACTGCTGGCCAAGCTGCCGGTGTTGATGGACAGTGCACAACAGACGCTCGCAGCGTGCTTTTCGATGCTTGATCATCAGCTTTCGATCGAACGAGGCGCCACCGAAGACCCGGCTCGCGTCACCCCGGAGCATGGTCTTTTGAGGCAGCTTCTCCAAGACAAGCGGTCGAATGCTGTCGAGCGCGTTGTCCGAATCATTGGTTTGATGAGACCGAAAGAGGATTTTGGGCGAATCCTACGTGGTCTGAACAGCGACATCCCGTCGATTCGCAGCAGCAGTCTTGAGTTGCTCGACTACGTCTGCCCCGCTCAGCTGCGTGGCCCGCTACTCGCGCTGTTGGACGGCGGGGACGACTATGCCCGACTCTTGGGAGGACAGGCGCTCTACCAGCCCCGCGCGGCCAGCTACGATGGTGTGCTTACCGAGCTGATCGACTCGCGTTCAGAGTCTCTTCAGGTATTGGCTGTGGCACAGGTAGGGGCCTTGCGACTCGCGCACTTCGGCGATCAAATTCGGGGCTTACAAGGCGCTCCAGACTCTTTGGTGGAGGGTGCCGTCGCACGAACCCTCCGAAGATTGCAGGAGGGGGAGCACCATGTCTAGGACCCGTCATTTGCTCGGTCCGCTCGAGCGACTGCTGTTCCTGCGGTCGATGGAAAGCCTCGCTGGCCTTCCCCCTGAAGAGAACGCGAAGCTGGCGCTTGTGGCCAAAGACCGTTTCTTTCCGCGTGGAACCACGATCTGTGAAGGCGGCGTTCAGGTCAACTCTGTCTTCCTGATTGTCGAGGGCACGGTTCGCATCTCGTGGGACGACCGAACGTTAGACGTCGGGCCGACGGACGGACTGAACTGGCTTCGCCTGTTGTCTGGACGTGGCACGAGCCGTCGTGCGGTTGCGCTGGAAGATGTGATTGCGCTGGAGATTCGGGCCACCGACCTTCTTGACCTATACGAGGACAGCCCCGAGTTTCTTGAGGGCTCGATTCGGGAGTACACCCGGGCCATTCTGACCATGCGCGGACCTCTACCCATTACTGAGCTGACCGAACTGCCCCCGCTTGGGGACGAGCCGACGGAGCCCTTGGACCTCATTGGCAAGATTGGTATCGTCTCCAACGCTGGGTCCGTCTGGCAGCAGGCCGGCATGGATACGCTCGTGACCATCGCGCAGCACCTCGAAGAAGTTCGCATACCGAAGGGAGAGTTGCTGTGGCGGCTGGGTGACCCAGCGCATGCTCCCAACTGGATTCGCTATGGCCACGTTCGGTGCACGGATGCCGAAGGGAACCACGTCGATATCGCAGCACCCTACGGCCTCGGTTTCTTCGACGCCATGCTCGGGGAGACACGGGGGCATCATGCCGTCGCCCTGACCGATGTTGTGGTGCTTCAATGGGACATGGGAACCATTTTTGGTGTTCTCGAGCTGATGCCACTCACCGCACTGCGTCTGTTGCGACTCGTCACGGAGGGGTTGTCTGGTCTATTTGATCTGCAAGCGTCCAAGGAAGACCAGGCGAAGAGTGCCTGAGGCTCGGTGCGAGACCCCCCAGTCCTCACCGAACCCGTTGAGTCGCTCGTCGTCGCGGCTGTAGCTCCGCGGATGTTCAGCGGGCCGTAGGTGTGCGGGCCCCCGGTGCGATAGTCTCGGCGACTGCCCGAAGTCTCAATGTCCGGCTCGCTTCCTCTGTTGCTACTGTTGTCGGCATGTACCGGCGCCTCAGATTCGGACACAGCAACAACGGACCCAGGCGACCGTCCAACACTGGTCTGTCCGGGTGACGACGGATGTGCCCCATCGGACGACACGGTGCTGCGTGCCGGTGCGTCGTCCATCAGCACTGAGCCCGACTGCTACGAGATTTGGCTGGTGACCACCTGCTGATTCACAGCACCTACAGTCACCTGTCCGTAGACGCGATTGGCCTCTGGGGACCTGGAATTACCGACTCTGGGTACAACGCCGAGTACTTTGCCCAGGTGCGCTAGACCATCCTAAATGCGGTGCGCGAAGCACAGGCCGGAATGGTCTCGGTGAGCCTAACCGTAGGCGAGGTGGACGTCAGCAGTACCGTTAGCGGCATGATGACGACGTTGCGCCTGACCAACACCGACCCAGACGGCAATGACCGGGGTGCGAGCGGCAGCTGGGAGAAGGCGGACGCGATTGGCCAGCAGCTGGGTGAGATGGCGCTCGACGCGGTGGAGGGTGGGGAGACTGTCACCGACCCTGTGCTAGCGGTGCGCTCGCAGCAGTTCTTCTTGCCGATTGAGAATCGATTGTTTCAAACAGCAGGTTTGCTCCGCGTCATGCAGCGCGAACAATTCAACTTTGACGAATCGGATCCCATTGATGAGAACAACCAGCCCGATGTGCAGACCGAGGTCAATGTCATTGATGTTGGACCGCTTCAACTCTTGAGCATCCCTGGGGAGATGCTGCCAGAGTTGGCGATCGGCGGGTACGACGGAAGTATGGTCAACGCGCCAGGGCGCGCCATTGTTGAGGTTACCGACAACCCCCCAGACTTGACTGCTGCACCCGCCGGCCCCTACGTCAAAGACGACATGAACGGGGTGTATCGGTGGATTGTGGGCTTGGGGAATGACGAGATTGGCTACATCATTCCCAGCTACAACTTCAAGCTAAATGTAGATTCGCCTTACATTTTGGAGGCAGAAGGCCACCATTACGAAGAGACGCGCTCGCTCGGGCCAACGACTGCGGAGCGGGTGCAGGCCGAGACGCGACGGTTCATTGAATTTCAGCCATAGTAGGACGCGGCCTTATGGGTTGACATTGATGCTCACTAAGCCGTAAAACCCGCGTTGCTGGAAGGAGACCCCATGCGTACTGCTCTACTTTGTTTGGCCCTTGGATTTGTAGCTTGTGACGGTGGAGACACCGATACTGACCCCGAAGGAACGGAGGTCGGTGATGAAACCGCTGCTGAGATCACCGCACGCAAGTTCTCTGAGCTCGTGACCGTGACCGATGCTGCTGCGGCAGATGATGCTGCTTGTTGGTCCGCTGGAGACGATTGGCTGAGCCAGGACGTCGATGCGGCAAAGCAAATCGAAGAGACCCGCTCCGTGCTGGCCGAAGACTTCCAGGATGGCACTGCTGTCGGAAGCGCAACGGTCAACGTCTACAATGGCAATGACGTGACCGCGACTGCGGACACCACAATTATTGCTGGCGCAGATGGAACCGCGGACATCACTGTCACGTCGTGCACGCCTGTTGGTATTCAAGTCAGCGCGTCTGGCACCAAGAACACGTACGAAAGCCACCAGGTCTTCGAGACTGTTGCAGACTCTTCGAATGACGTGCTGAACTCCGTGTCGGACAGCACCTACACACTCATTCCAAGCTTGCTCGGCGTGTCGATTGACGACGACAAGAGCGTCATCGCAGGCGCGTTGTACGACTGCAACGGCGACCCTATCCAGAACGCCCAGGTGGTTGTTCGCGACCAGGATGGCAACATCCCAGACAGCCTCGTGGTCAACTACTTCGTCAACAGCTTCCCAGCGCGTGACCAAGCCGCAACGTCGGAAGACGGCCTGTGGATTGTCATGAACTTGCCGGAAGGCGACTGGGACGTTGAAGCTTACGTCTCTGACGGAGCTGGCGGACACGACCTAGTTGGTACCTCGACCATCACCAACTTTGCCGACACCATCGGTATCGGAAGCATCTACTGGGGCTTCGAAGGTGGCGTCTGGTACCCCGAGTCCTGCCGCGTTGTTCCTGCCCGATAGCGCTGGCTAGCGAGGACCTTCGGGTCCTCGCATCCCTCCCTTTGGGCTTCGGCCCACCCCGTTCCCTCCCGTCCCAAGCCGCGTCTTCCCCTGGCGCCTTCGGAGTTATCCATGCGCCTTGTTTCGACGCTTCTAGCGGTGAGCCTCGCTCTTCCCGCCTTCGCTCAAGAGGAGCCGGCTGACGGCACCATGACCCGTCCAGATGCCGAAGAGTCGGAGGTCATGGACACCACCGAAGAGATACCCACTGCCGAGACCCCAGAAGTGGTGGCGGAGCCTGAGGTTCCCACACTGATGGAGCGTCCTGAACCGGTCGTTCTTGAGGCAGTGGAGCTTGCTGAAGACCCCATGGAAGAGCGGGTCGGCAGCATTGAAGACACGTTGCTCAAGCAGCGTGCTGACCTGACTCGCATTCGCTTGCAGCTGCTCGATGTTCCGGACATGACCTTCGACCTCGAAGGCGAGTACCGTTCACGCGGCTACCTGTACCCGAACCTGTTTGATGGCCAAGAGCGGGACGCTCGCTACATGGATCATTGGCTGCGTCTGCGTCCCATCTTCCGCTACAAAGAGCTCGCTTCATTGCACATTGAGTTCCGTGGCCTGCAGAACGTCATCTGGGGTGACAATGCGTCGAACGCGGACACGCCGTTGTTCGCCGAGACGCCGTCCTTCACCACCCTTGATGGACAGGAAAACCCGAGCTTCGTGCTCAAGCGCGCCTGGGTCGAGTTCAACATTCCGGTGGGTATTGTACGCGTTGGTCGTCAGCCGTCCTCTTGGGGAACAGGCATCTTGGTCAACGGCGGCGACGGATTCGACGACATCTGGGGCGAGAACCGTGGAGCGACGACCTTCGACCGTGCGTTGTTCGCGACGAAGCCGATCTCCATTGCTCAGACCATCATGGGCAAGGCAAACACCGACATTCCGTTCTACTTCGCCATGTCTGTCGACCGCTTGGTTGAATCGCCGCTCACCGAGTACTTTGGCTACGAATGTCAGCCGAACATCCCCGACACGGATGACCGCTTCGACCCGCGTTGTGACTCTAACGGCGACGGTATCACCGATCAGGACAACAGCTTCACGAACGCAGATGTCTCGGCGGACTCCCGTGAACAAGACTGGTGGGCAGACCAAGATGACGACGTCTGGGAGCTCGTCCTCGCCCTCATCTACCGTGGCGAAGACATTAACTACCTTGGTGGCCGCGGCGACTTGACCGCCGGCGCCTACGCCATTCACCGTCTTCAGCGACAGACGAACAGTGATGTGTGGATTGTAGATGGCTACGTCGAAGGAAACGTACACAACATCTCGTTGGCGGCGGAAGCCATTGGTATCGTTGGCAACAGCAGTGCCTTGACCCTGCCTGACCGCTCCCTCGAAGGCGATGTGTTGGCTAAGAGCGTCAACATCAGCAGCTATGTAGCGCGCGTCGGCTACCACATTGGCGAAGGCGACATTAAGATCGAGACCGGCTTTGCTGCTGGTGATGATGACCCGGCGGACTCCAACTTCACGGGTCGCCCGCTCAACTCGGACTACAACGTCGGTCTCATTATCTACGATGAGGTCCTGTCGCGTACGACCGCCCAGCGTTGGTCGCAAGCGGCTCGCGGACTGTGGAGTGGCGGTGGCGTCTACAACAGCCGCTACTTGCACCCTGTCGTTCACTACAGCCCGCTCAACAACTGGGACCTGTACGGTGGCGCTGTCTTGGTCTGGCCTCACAAGCCGGACGGCAGCATCATCCAGTGTAAAGAAGGCGATAGCGTTGAGTGTGTGCAGAACAACGCTACACAGGGCATGATCGGCTGGGAGCTTGACGGCGCCCTCAAGCACCGCTTCCATGAGCACATTCTGCTCAGCGTTGAAGCCGGCTACGCCCACGTCACTGACCGTATTCCACTGGAGTCGGTTGGTTTGAACCCGACCGGCAACTTCTTCACGGCCCAAGCCCGCGTGGCTTGGGAGTTCTAGTCGTCCGGACTGGATGATTGAGAGGGCCGCAGACTCACCGTCTGCGGCCCTTCTTCGTTCTGGCTACTGCGGCAAAGACTGCTCGGAGCCAGACGTCATTACGGAGATTCTTCGCATTCTGGTGAAGGTCTACGACACGGTTGCCTACGCGCACTCGTCTCACGGGCGACGACTGCGACGGCGACTGCGGAGACCACAATCAACAGGGCCATGATTGTGAACCCGAGGGCGCCGGCGATGGACCCGATCCATCCCATCCCAATGACGCTCAGCATGGCCAGGGCTGCTAGGCAGGCAGGGCCTAGGACGGCTCCCACGGCGCCTAGGTACAGCGTCACGACTCGGCCGCCTCGGTACAGCCCGATGGACGTAGCGACTGCAGACGCCGCACTTGCTACGGGGAGGAGCAAGGACAGTGCCGGCACAAGGGTGCCGATGATGGTCAGGATGATGATGGTCAGCCTGTCCGAGCTGGATGTGCTGTACGACAGGCCCAGGTTGCCGAGGCTCACGCCAATGATTCCAAACAGCACCAGCAAGCCCAGCGTTGTGATGAGCTGGTAGGCGGCGTTGATCAGGAGGCCCCAGATCGCCACCTGTCCCAGTGGCAGATGGCGTACGCTTGGACAGAATCCTCGCCGGGTTTCCTGGTTCTGCTCGTCTTCGTGCATGGCCTAGTCGGTGTTTCCGCCGAACTGCCCGCGGACCACCAAGCCAACTCGGTCGATGGAGCCGGTGTACACGCCGTTGGCTTGTGGGTAGAACCAGCGGTCTTCCTTGCGATTCTCGGGGTCGATGGTCACGCCAAAGCCTGAGTCCGTGATGGTGCGACGGAACAGGAAGTAGTGGCTGTAGGACAGTCCGACGGAGAGGCCGTCCCACACGCGGTACTCGGCCATGGCCGATGTGATGACCTTGTTGGAGTCATAGTTGTTGAGCATCAGTGCCGCGTTGGGCGTTGCGTTTCCGTCGTAGGTGACGCGGGCTCCGACGGTGAGGTCCTGAATGTAGACCTTTCCGTCAATGGCCACCCAGCCGGTGTTCACGTTGTCACGGGCCCACAGCCGTTCTTGGTTGACCAGCTCAGCGGTGTTGTCGATGTCGTTGAAGTCGGCGGGGTCGTTGCGGGTCTCTACGTCGGACAGCTTGACGTCGAAGTCGGTGTAGCGGGACCACGTCACAATGCCGCCCATCAGCTCGAGGTCTAGCATTGGAGTTGGAGTGAGCTTTACACCGCCGTATAGCCGCGATGGCAGACCGTAGGCGACGGACGCCGCCGCGTTGATATCGGTGTTGCACAGGCCAAAGGCCTCTGCGCCAAAGCGTCCGAACGTGTCGTCTTGCGGTGGGCAGGAGAAGTGCAGGTCGACCTCGCCCGTGTGCGTCAGATTGGCACTGTGGTGGTAGGCGGCGCTGACGGTGAGAACGTCTTCAATGGGTTCGGCTTGGATGCCGACGTTGAAGGTGAAGACCGTGTCTCGCAGGTGGCCGAACTCCGCTGTGGTGGCGTAGCGTGGGTCTTCAATCATGTCGTCGGTGTACCCGGGGTCCTGATTGAGCTCCTCGATCTCGTCGTTCAGATCTACGATTAGGACATTGTCGATGTCTGCGGTCCAGCTGCTGAACATCAAGCCACCGCCGGCTCCAATCGCGATGGGACCAAAGTCGTACCCGGCTGCCAAGGTGGCTTGGATGACTTGGATTCCAGCATCTCGGGTGTGGTAGCGACCCGCAGCGCCGTCGAAGGGAATGGGCCCGGTGTAGTCGCGGACGAATGGGATGGGGTCTGCCTGTTTACCGGCCCGTGCGAAGGGAACGGACAACGAGGCTCCGAGTCCGAATCCGTCGATGCCTAGGTCTGTTGCAACACCTGCGAACGGGGCAACTGCCGCTGTGCGCAGACCGTCTGATCCGCCATAGAACGGGTCATCCCGCTCCCAGTCAATGGCTGCAAAGACCCCGGCGCCTTCTGCGTGAAAGCGTGTGCCCGAGCCTGCAGCGAGTCCGGCCGGATTCCACCAAACGGCGGTTGCATCCGTGGAGTTCGGTGAGCCCCAAGGCCCGCCCATCTCAATGAAGTCGAGAGAAGACGCGCTGGCAATGTTGGCAAGGGCGAGCAGTAGGAACACAGAGACCTCCGGAGGCCCCGCAATCTACTACTCGGCTTGCCGCAAAGACAGGCGAACCGCTGTGTGCGTTCCGTTTCCGTCGCGGCCGGCGTTGGCATCGAGGGTCAGACCGGGAAGTTCGGGCAGCGGAAAGGTCAGGTCGCCAATGAGGGACAAGATCAGGTCGATGGGCAACACGTCTACGAGAAGTGCTGACACCGCTTCGTTGCTCGCTCCCCAGTCGCTGTCACGCACCATGATGTCTAGCTCCGGGGTTCCTAGGCTCACGTCAATGACGCCGTCCACAACGTCGAGGTCGATGTCTACGTTGACTGCTAGAGCCAGCTCAATGTGGCTGCCCAGGTCGCTGCCTTCCATGTCGATGATGATGCCAACCTCGCCCAGTTGGGCTTCTAGGTTGCCCTCTGCATCTTGAACAACGACGGGTGGGAGGACGCCATCAACGGCGATGGTGGCGGTGTCCGCGTGCAGTGCCAGCAGTGCGATGGGGGTGAGCGAGCCGTCTTCGGAGGACAGGTTCTGCACCAGCATGTCGGCGCGCCAGGCTTCAAACATCATCTTGTTGAGCAGGTCGTCCCACAGAGAGAGCGACACGTCGGCGTTTGCGTCTGGGGTAGGACGGTCGCCCGGGGCGGTCAGCACGCCGGTGTACGGATGAACCGTGGTGTTGGGCATGTCCACGTCCACATCCATCTTCAGCTCGACACCTGCGGGATCGATGCTGGCACCCGAGAACTCTGCGTCTACCACCACCGACTTACCAAGAAGCTCTGTCTCGAAGGACAGGTCGAAGGCGGAGAGGGTGTCGCGCATGATTGTGGTGATCTGGTCGCCAAGCAGTCCGGAGACTTGGTTCTCGACAATGCCCTCGAGCACGGGGCCCAAGATCTGCTCTTCAAAGTTGCCGGGGATAGCGGACAGGTCGATGCCGAGGCTTGTGATCTGCACGTCACTGTCGAGCAGCTGAACGTCTAGCTCACCGTCGAAGGCGCTCATGGTCAGCGTTCCGGTGATGTCCACGCGGTCTGCGTACACGGCCACGCCAGTGTCGAACAGCTGGCTTCCGGAGAAGAAGGCGACGGCGCTGGTGTCGATGTCCAATCCGTAGATGGACGCGGTGAACGCCATCTCGTCTTCCATCAGCTCCACATCGAGCTCGACGTACGACAGGTCTACGCCATCGATGTACAGGTCAATGCCAATGAGCCCTTCGTTGTCGTTGTCGAAGTCTAGGAACTCACCTTCGTAGATGGGTTCGGGTGTGACGAGTAGACTGGTCAGGAGGACGGGGTCGACGGCGTCTTCTACGGTGTTCAAGATGACGCCGATGCCTTCTTCGTTGACCCGGACAATGGCGGCATCTTCGACGGATGTGCGGGGACCGGTGAACTCACCTGCGAGCACGTGGTTCTTGACGAAGGTGGTGTCGCCGCGATTGTCGACGCCGCTCGCTTGGACGATGGTGATGCCCCGACCCAACTCCAGCTGTCCGCCGAAATCACCGCCAAGTGTGCCGCTGACGGCCATGGGTTGCTCATTGACCATGATTCCTGTCAGCGCTTGCCACTCACCGTTGGTGTCCGTGACGCCGAGATCGAGCCACTCTGCGGCTTTCGGAGTGGTCAGGGTGAGCGAGGGTTCGGTGGCGTCCGTGAGCGTGGTCTCGGTATCGGGGCAACCAGCGGTCAGCGCGACCAACAACACCGGGGCAAACATACGGGACATAGACACTCCACACATCAAAATCAGGCACTCTAAATGCCTGGAAAAACCACTGTCGTCAACTGCGCAATGTCGCTAGATGACCATCGATTCGGCGTGCTCGAAGGAGCGTTGAATTGCGAAGACATCCATGGGGACGTCGCCTTCTTCTAGTTTGACGGCGTCAACGTCTGTTCCTGCCGCGACCAAGGCAGCGACTGCGGCGGCGTTGAAGGGCCCCATCATCGCACCATGACCCGAGAATCCGACCGCTCGAATGAGGTTGGGGACGACGGGATCGAAGCCCAAGAATGGGTTGTGGTCGGGCGTTGTGCCGTAAAACCCGGCTGTTGTAGCGGCGACACCAGTGAACTCTGCAAGGGCTGGCATCTTTTCCGCGAGCTCCATCCAGACTTCGTAGGGCACCGCTTCAATCCCGGCCGTGTGGGTGAAGTTGGGATCGATAGTGTCTTGGTCGTCGTAGGAAAAATCGGGGTCCGCAGCAACGTCGTACTTCTTGCCAAACATGAGAGTTTCGCCGTTCTCTGGCCGACAGTAGGCTCCACTTGGGGCCACGACCAATGGCATGTTGGTGAGGGTTTGGGCCGGCATGGCGGTGTCTCTGTGGAGGAACCATAGGTAGCGCTTGAGGGCTTCAACAGGCAGTTCTGTGGCGCCGAGGATGGCGCCGAGACGTGCGGTCCAGGCATTGGTGCAGTCCACGAAGAGGTCTGCATCGAACCAGCCTTTGGGGGTGCGGACCGAGGCGATCGACCGCCCATCAAACCGCGCCTCGAGGACCGCTGCACCGTTGACCAAGCGGGCGCCGTTGTCGGCTGCGTGGCGCATGGCCTCTTGGTAGATGACCTGGGGCAGCAAGAATCCGTCTGTCGGGCACCAGGTCCCGCCAACGATAGCGTCTGCGTCAACCCAGTCGAATTGGCGATGTAGATCGGCGGCTTCCAGGGCGACAACCTCGGTCAGACCCACGCTCTGCTGCAGCTTTACTGTTGCTTTGGCTTGCTCAAAGCTCGATGCCTCGTCGTGTAGAAACAGGTAGCCGTTCTGAATGATGGGGCTGACGCCGTCTTCGGTCTCAGCCGCGAACGCTCGGTAAGCGTTCACGGAATGGCGCATAGCGATGACCGTTCCCGCCGTGGAGAACTGCTGCCGAATGCCGGCTGCAGTGCGTGAACTGCTTCCAGCACCCAAGTGAGCCGCTTCTAGGAGCGTGACGTCATGTCCTGCCTTGGCCAGCTGACGCGCGGTCAATGTGCCGGTGATGCCTCCGCCAATGACGACGACTCGGATGCTCATGTCCACTCCCTAGTCCCTGCCATTGTGGCCCAGGCGTGGCGCCGTGTCGCGCGAGTGTGTCGAGACATGGCACGACCGTGACGAGACGTGTCAGAGAGCGGTTATGGGGCCGTCCCTTCTGTGCCCGAGGACGGTCCCGCATGAGCCAACACCCCGAGTCCACCCCCGCGCCACAAGCGGGTCAAGACACCGTTCCTGTCCCAGCATTGACCCACGAACAACTGGCTTTTGCCTACCGTTGTGCGGTCCGTTCACGCTCGCTGGAAGCGCACATTGTGCGCATGGTGTCCCGCGGAGACGTGAAGTTTGCCATCTGGGGAACCGGTGAAGAAGTGTCCAATGCGGCCTTCGCAATGGCGCTGGAAGAGGTCGTCAACCCCGATCACTTCGGCATTGTCCCGCATTACCGCTCCGGCGCATTGTGTGGCACATGGGCCAAGCTGCGCGGAATGGAAGACTACGAAGGGCAGGTTCTTCGCCAGCAGTTCAGCCGAGCTACTGACAAGATGAGCGGTGGTCGCCAGATGGTCTACCATCTGCACATGCCTGACGTGGGCATTCTTCCTGTGCAGTCCCCCGTTGGAATGCAGCTCGGAAAGGCGGCAGGCTATGCCCTCGGCTACCGCAAGCAAGACATCCACGACAGCGTCTCTATCGGCATCATTGGTGATGGAACCTCTGCCGAAGGCGACCTTCACGACTCGATGAACGCAGCAAGCGTGTGGAACTTGCCCGTCATGTTCGTGGTCACGGACAACGAAGTGGCCATCAGCACCGGGCCCGCCGAGGGCCGCGGAATTCAGAGCTTCTCCGCATACGCCGAGAGCTTTGGCTTGCAAGCGTTCGACTGTGATGGTCGATCCTTCACCGAGACCTACGAAACCATCGTACGTGCACTGCGTGTGGTGAAAGACGAACAACGTCCTGTCTTCCTGCACGTTCACGATCTCCCCCGCTTCAACGGGCACAGCTCGGCGGCAGACGTGACCTTCGACATGACTCAAGACGACCCGCTGGTGGCCTTTGGTCAGGAGCTGGTGGACATGGGTGTGTTCAAGCCGGAAGACGTGATGCGTCGGAAGGAAGCCACCGGCCGTGACTTCTTCACCCATCATGACCTCGGTACGGTCATGACCGAAGAAGATGAGGCGAACAAGGCTTGGATTGAGAAGGTCTCCGCCGAGCCCGAGCCCGCGCCCGAGAGCATCTTCGACCACATCCATCCGCCCTACCCTGCTGTGGACGAGACTCCAGCCAGCGGCCAGACGGTCATTAGCTACGCCGGTGCGCTTCGAAGTGCGCTGGACAAGCTGATCGAGCGCAAGGGTGGCGTGATGATGGGCCAGGACATCGGCAAGCTCGGCGGCGTCATGCAGGCCAGCGCGGGTCTACTCGCCAAGCACCCGAACAAGGTCATTGATGCGCCGCTCAATGAGCCGCTGATTGTGGGAACGAGCACGGGACTGGCCCTGCACGAAGAGCTGATGGCGCTGCCTGAAGTTCAGTTCGGTGATTACTCGCTCAACGCGTTCCACTGGCTTGTTCACCTGGGAAATCTGTACTGGTCGAGCAACGGAAATGCGGAAGCCAACTTGGTTCTTCGCATGCCGACCGACCCGTTCGGTGGTGGCGCTATCTACCACTCCATGAGCTTGGACGGCTTCTTCACCCCGATTCCGGGCCTGGTCATTGTGATGCCGTCGACCAGCTTCGATGCACACGGTCTGTTGCTCGCTGCCGGCGAGTACAAGGGACCGGTCGTGTTCCTGGAACCCAAGTGGATGTACCGCCAGACCCTCGGTCCCGCCTTCCCAGGCGAGCCCACCGAGGCCAAGGACATTGCGGCTCTGAAGAAGCGCATCATGCGCGGCGAGATCCCAGACGTTCCAGATGTCTACGTTCCGTTTGGCAAGGCCGCGATTCGCCGTGAGGGGTCCGACTGTACGGTCGTCTCGTGGGGACGTGCGGTGTGGACGGCTGTGGAAGCGGCTGAGACCATGGCCAAAGATGGCGTGAACGTCGAGGTCATTGACCTGCGCACTCTCGTGCCGCCGGACATGGAGACGGTTCTTGCCAGCGTCAAGCGCACGGGCCGCCTGGTCGTGTGTGCGGAAGACCGGAACTTCTCCGGATTCGTGCGTCAGATTCAGGGCGAAGTCGTGGAAGCAATGCCCGGAACGCCTACGCGCGCCATTGGTCAGAAGCCGATTCCTGGCATTGCCCAGTCGTTGGTTCTCGAAGCCGCAACGGTGCTCACGGCAGATGACATTGTGAACGCGGTCTCCGAGGTGCGTGCAGAGACGGTTCAGGGCAACGGCGGTGCATTGTGGGTCGCCCCTCGCTACTTCGTCTCCTAGTCCTGATCGCGTTGGGAGCGTGCGCTGGCGCGCCTCCTGTGGTCGAACAGACACGACTCTCGGGCCCTGACACGGGACGCTGGGAGTTTGCCGACGGCTCGTGGCTGGTGGGGGATGCCACGGTTGCCTTGGGTGACGTCAGCGAGCAGTTTCCCATCGGACGAACGTCTGTGACGGTGCTGATGGCCGTCGATGAGCCGTCTGGAACGGCGGCATCGGTGCTCATTGCTGCGCTCGAACAGGGGGTGGGCCGGTTCGACGTTGGGCATTCCGCCGATCCAGCACGCTGGTCCGTCCTTCCTCCCCCCTCACGTGGTGCATCGCGCTCGTTTGCGGTGGTCTCTGTGCGAGCGGAGGGTGTCACGGTCGCTGCACCGGGCGGCGCTGAGGTTGCTGTGCCCTGTGGTGCGTGCGCCGAGGTGTCGGATTGGCTGTTCGACGGAGTCGCCGAAGCCCTCGTCGAGGCTGCTGTGGACGAGGTTCTGGTCGCCTTTTCCCCTACGGTGCCCTGGGGAGCGGTGCTTGCTGGCGTAGACGTTGCTGGAGACCGTCAGGTACGCATTGCGCGGGGCGAATAGCTCCGCTGGAGTTGGCCGCTAGCGGAAGGTGTCACAGGCAGATGGGTCGCCGCTGCGCAGTCCAATGGTCAGCCACCGACCGCGTTCTTCTGACGAGCCGTGGGTGAACGAGTCTGGGGTGACGTGGCCACGGGCTTGGCGCTGCAGTCGGTCGTCGCCGATTGCGTGGGCTGCAGCCAGTCCTTCCTGCATGTCGCCATCTGATAGCAGGCCCTTCTGTGCGGCGTGATGGCCCCAAACACCAGCGTAGCAGTCTGCCTGTAGCTCGAGTTTGACGGACAGAGCATTGCCCTGAATCTCGGACACCCGCGATTGTAGGGTCCGGACCTCTGCCGACTTTCCGGTCAGCGTCTGGATGTGATGGCCGACCTCGTGTGCGAGAACGTACGCTTGGGCGAAGTCTCCCGGTGCGCCGTACCGCGTGCCCAGCTCGTGGAAGAAGGACAGGTCAATGTAGACCTTTTGGTCCCCAGGGCAGTAAAACGGCCCCACGGCAGCCGATGACATTCCGCACGCTGAACGGACACTATCGGTGAACAAGACCAAGCTTGGTTCCCGGTAGCTGCTGCCACTCTGCTGGAAGATGGCGGTCCAGGTGTCTTCGGTGTCCGCGAGCACTTGGGACGCGAAGTCGGCAAGCTGGTCGTCCGCCCCCGAAGTGGTCCTTGGCGCGGGACGCTGCTGCGTTGGGCTGGTCACCGATGGGTCGCTCAACAACGACAGGACCTGTAGAGGGTCAACGCCGAGGAGTACCAGGACAAGGCCAATGACGATGGTTCCGCAGCCGAGAGGCGCGCCGACCATGGCCTTGCGTCCCATTCCGCCGCCTGAGCGACGGTCTTCTACGTTTGTGCTGCGTCTACGTCCACCGAGCTGCATGCTGACTCCCGAATGCGCGCCATCCTACTGTACGCCTGGCTCTACGTCGCATGGAGGGTGTGTTGGCCAGGCTGTGGGCATGGAGTAGTCGGTGGTTTCCCAGCCCTCTGGTGCGACCCATTCTCCCTCTGGCGCCTCGAAGCATCCGTAGGGAATGTCGCGGTGGGTGAGGCCAGCATCCGGCTTGAAGGTGAAGTGCCACCACTCCTTGTAGTAGTGCTGGAACCCGTGTTCTGCCATCACCGTCTTGAGCAGAAGCCGCCGCTCAAGGGCGTCTCCCGTTGCGTTTCGGGTGTGTGATGTCTCTGCGAGAGTGTCCCAGGCAGTGCCCATGTCAGGCTCGTCGCCGGTCTGCAGGGTGTACAGCGACAGGTCGAGGGTGTTGCCCTTGTTGTGACCGCTGCGCCGGGCGATGTATCCGTTGTCCAAGAGGTGTACTTGGTCGGTCCGTTTCGCCCAAGCGACCATACCGAGAGTGCCGCGTAAGGGGCGGTAGGCGTCGTATACCTTCACGCCGAATCCGTGCTCTGCCAGCGCTGTGTGAACGTTGACGAGTGCCTGTGCAGGCTCATCGCGGAGCCAGGCCCCTTCAGCACCGTAGCCGGGCAGCACCGCGTCGGTGAAGTTGTCAGCGGTGTGGTAGCGAATGTCGAACTGCGCTTCGGGCAGGGCAACTCGCAGGTCTGTCCATCCGCTGGGCGGGTCGTTCAGCTGGGCGAGCGTTGGGTCCCAGCGGTAGGTGTGGACGAACTGGTACGGCAGTAGCTCGTCGTTGACCGACTCTAGGACGTAGCCCACGCCCGTGAGCTCAGTGGTCACGATGTCTGGGGCCAGCTTGTGGTCTGGGCCGGGTCCGACGGGCAGCTCACCGGGCTGAAAGTCCACGATGATCAGCCGGTGATGTCGGCCGAGCTGTGCACCGATGTGTGTAAAGTAGGCCTGGCGGTCGGTGATGTGGTGGTAGGTATCGACCATCATCGCGACATCTGCAGCGGGAAGTGTAGGGGCGTTGGCGTCTATGAGCAGGGCGCGTACGTTGGGGGTGCTCTCGGTCAGGGCGCGCTCGGTCATGTGGTCGACCAGCGTTGCCTCGATGTCGGCAGCAATGACGTGGCCCTCGGCTCCCACGATTGTGGCGAGTGGGGCGTTGAAGTAGCCAGTGCCGGCCCCGATATCGATGACCGTGTCGCCGGGTCCAATGGGTAGAGCTGCGAGCAGGACATCTGGCATTTGCCACGCTTCACGCTCTGGGGCGTCAAAGACGGCGGACCATCGGTCGACGTCATCAAACCGGCGATGTTGTCCTTCGGCGTGATGTTCACCCCCGTCATGTTCACCCCCGTGGTGTTCGCCAGCGTGCTGTTCCTCTGTTCCTTCCACTGGAATCGGGCTGGCCAGCGGGGAGCTATTCACGGGTGAAGGGGCGCCACAGGCGACGGCGAGGAGGAGGGGTAGCAGGCGCAAAAGGACCTCGAATGAGTCAAAGTGGCAAAGATGCGACAAAAGGGTGTGCAAGATCAGGGGCTTGGTGGATAGGCTGGTCAGGTAGCCCGTCTTCATTTACGGGTTGAACCTGGGTCAGACCCATCCCTTAACTCGGCCAAGGAGGCCCCCACTGCGACGTCGTAGCTCCCGTAACTTTTCCCGTCCAGAAGCAGATGACATCCGTATCAACAATGCTATTCGCGTACCCCGCGTCGTCCTAGTAGACGAAGAGGGCAAGCGTTTAGGTGAGTTCCTGACGGATGATGCTCGCCAGTTGGCGCGTGACCGTGGTCTGGACTTGGTGGAAGTTGCGGCCAATGCGAACCCGCCAGTCTGCCGAATCGCTGACTACGGAAAGATCAAGTACGAGCGTAAGCGTGCGAAGTCTGAGTCGCGTCGCAAGACCTCGCAGCTCAAAGAGCTGAAGGTGCGTCCAAAGACGGATGACCACGACTTGGCTGTGAAGATTCGCCTTGCCCGCAAGTTCCTTGAGAACGGCGACAAAGTGAAGGTTCGCGTTTGGTTCCGTGGCCGCGAGCATGCTCACCATGACATCGGTGCTGACCAGTGCCTACGCATGGCTGAGGGTGTGCAGGATGTGGGCAAGATTGAGTCCCATCCCAGGATGGACGGACGCAACATGATCATGGTGTTGGCGCCGATCTAGGCACGCACGATTCTGCGTCTCTTCGTCGCCCGCGTACTGAAGTACGCTTTGGCGCCGATATAAGCGGCCCGAATTCTGCGTCTCTTCGTCGCCCGCGTACTAAAGTACGCTTGGGCTCCTCGTTCCTTGCCTTCGAACCACTTCTATCGGCGCCAACGGTTGTTGGATGGGTGTTTTGAACGCTGTGTTTCCCTTGCTTCGCTTTGCGGTGCGGGGGTTTTTTGCGTTTTGGACGGACGTTGGGTGTTGAGTCAGTCGACAATCATCCGCAGTGACCACACGCCTAGAGATGCTGCGAACCTACGCTGGCGTCGCCAGACGGCTGCTCTGACCTCTGATATCTGACCTCTGACTTCCGTGGCGTGGCGCTTTCTGCTAGCCTACCTCCGCTCCATGGCGATTTCTGTTCGCCCATCTGGGCCAGCAAGAATCTGCGCCGACGTCGCTAGGACTCGTCTTGGAAGTGCAGTGGATACTTGATGACCACGATGCCGGAGTCTTCTGTCATTGGGAACTGGGCGCCTTGCACGGCGTCGATGATGCAGGTGTTGGCTGGGCCGAGGTCTCCGTCGGAGATTTGGGCCTGGCTTACGCTGCCGCTTTGTTGGATGACGAGCTTGAGGGTGATGTGACCTGTGGCTGTGGTGCAGGCTCTTAGGCTGGGGAGCAGGGGCTGAAGCGTGCTGTGGGCCAGGGCGATGGGCAGGTTGCCCATGATGGTCGGGGCTCCTCCGGTGAGACCGGGGATGGCTGCGGCGGGGACGTCGACGCTGTGGTCTGGTGTGCCGGCCAATGAGCCGAGACCGCCGCGCAGTGGGGCCCGTTGCGGACGACGAGACAGGCTGGCGAGTCCTTCGGTGGCGGTTCGGACGGCTCGTTGCTGACGTTCTTCGGTGCTCACGGGGGCCATGGCGTCTAGGTAGGCCTGCTTGTGGGCTGAGCGGGACCGGGCGATGGTCTGTCCGCCGAGCGCGAGACCGACTTGTTGGGCGGCGAGTGCGGGGCTGAACTGGAATGGGGCGTCGGTGGCGTCCAACGAGAGGGCGGCAGCGGTCATGGAGCTGGCGAAGTGATCGTCGGACCAGCCGAGGTGCGCGACGCTGCAGCCGGTGGTCGCGAGCTCTGACGTCACTTGATTGGGCTCGATGTCGGAACAGACCCGGTCCCACAGTCGGGACTCGGCCTCTCCGAGTGCAATCAATAGCGAGACGTTGTCGTCCAACGTTGCTTGAATGGCGTCGCCCAGGGCATCTTGACTGCAGGCTTGTGCCACGATGATCGACGCGAGTGCGGAGCGCTGGATTTCATTGCTCGCCGCCAGACGAGGCAGGCCGGCGGAGAGCTCGGCGTCGTCGCACTTGGGGCGACCCGCAGTGGCGGATGCAGGGATAAGGAAGAGGGATGCGAAGGCCGCAAGTGTTCGTGTCATGCTTGGGGGTTTATCCCGAGGACTGCATTGACGAACTCGCCGCGACGGTCTTGGACAATGTGACGGCCGAGGCAGATTCGCCGGCCGTCTTGTGCGGAAACCAACCGTGTGTCGGTTACAGTCGCCGCCCTCGTAGGAGTTGCTACGTCTGCTCAAGTTGATGTCCACAAACACATGCCCGCGCTCGATGGCGTTCGGGGCGTTGCTGTTGTGCTCGTCATCTTGCACCACGCCTACCAGTTCACCACGCTTCGGCATCCGGTAGACCAGGCGTTTGACGTGTTCACGGCCAGTGCGTGGATGGGTGTAGACCTGTTCTTTGTGCTGAGTGGATTTCTGATCACCGGAATCCTGCTCGATATTCGCGACAGCCCCCGCTACTTCCGCGCCTTCTATTGGCGGCGCTTGGTGCGCATTTTCCCGCTGTACTACGCCTACCTAGCAGTGGTGCTGTTCGTCATTCCTCGCGTGACGGGCGAGCCCTTTTACGCAAAGGCAGAGGCGAATCAGTGGTGGCTGTGGACCCACCTGTCGAACATTCCACTGTCTGAACGCTTCATGAACCGCGGCGTGAACCACTTCTGGTCGCTGGCGGTCGAAGAGCAGTTCTACCTAGTGTGGCCTGCGATTGTGTATGTTCTGGGCCGCTATCGACTACTCTGGCTGCTGGCTGTGTTGATTCCGGGAACGGCGGTGCTGCGGTGGTATCTGGCCTCAAACGGCACCTCGGGTCAGGCGCTGTACATGCTGACTTGGACACGATTCGACGCCCTGGCCATCGGTGCCTTGTTGGCCGTGGCGGCTCGCAGCACGGGCGGATTGCTGCGCTGGCGTCGACTGGCGTTTGCTGTGGCTGCGGTCACGATTCCCGCACTGGTCTGGTACGCCTGGACGAAAGACGGCCTTCACTATGCGAAGAACACGCCACTAGCGGTGTCGTTGATGTACAGCGGTGTGGGGGCCATGTGTGCGGCAGTCATCGTGCTCATTCTCACCAAGCCTACCGGGCTTGCTTCGCGGATGATGACCACGCGGATGTGGCGGTCCCTCGGTAAGTATTCGTACGGTATGTACGTGTTTCACATTGGTATTGACTCTGCCCTGCGCGCATACGAGATTCATCCAAAGTATTGGTATACCCGGAAGGATTTTCATATCCCGGGCTTCATGTTGTACATGGTTCTGGCTACGGGTCTGACGTTTGCCGCGGCCTGGGTCAGCTGGCAGATCTTGGAGAAGCCGTTCTTAGCGTTGAAGGGCCGATACCCGTATTGGGACAAGCCAGTGGCTGACGTGGTCACGAGCGCTGACGACGCTGTGTCAGAGGACCCGAAGTGACCCACTCGATGGGATCGGTTCCGGTGGCTCTTGGCTTGTCTGTCGTCGCGGCTGGATTTGTTGGATTGGTCGTGCCTGTGACCGGCGGTCTCGTGACCGTGAGCATTGCCTTTGTGGTGGTGTCCCTCTTGGCAGCCCTGTTTGGTGCAGCCTGTGGCACGTTTGCGTCCACACGTCGTGGTGCGGTGGCTGTGGGAGCGTTGACCGGCTTTCTCATCGCAGGCTGGGCTTGGGTGATGGGTCTGTCGACGTTGGTGGCTGTCTGGTCGTCTGCAGACCTATTTGCCCAAGAGGCTCAGGGCGCGTTGACGAACACCGCGGATCAGTCGCTTCGACAGCTCGGAAGCACGATTTACTTCTCCCTGGTAGTGGGCTGGATTTCGTTCGCCAGCGCAGCGACGGTCATTGGAGGGATCTGCGGCTGGCTCGTTGGCCCAATGGCAGATGAGACGCGACGTCGACTGTTGCCAGCGACAACCCCCGTTTTTCTAGGCGGACTTCTTTGGATAGGTGCGGTCGCGACCACTGGGGGAGTGAATGAGCTGCTGCAAGAATTTCCGCTCTCCGCTCGGTTTCTACCGGTAGCGTTTGGTTTCCTTGCGCCGGCAGTGATGCTCGCGTGGGCTGCGTTGGGCATTGGCCAGCGCCTCAGGCATTCGGTGCGGCGTGTGCGAGTCATCGGTTGGGTCAGCGTGGTCACGCTGGTCGTGGTCGCCGCACTCTCAGGGTTGGCCGGCTCCATCCTGATGCTGATCTGGACAATTCCAGTTGCGGTCGGCGTACCCTGCGCCGGCCTGTTCCTAGGCGCATTGGCGAGCATGTTTGTTGCCTCGGGTGATGAGGCGCTGCCGACATGGTCGGATGCTGTCTCCGAAGGGGTCTTGGCGGCGTCCGTTGCCACCATCTTGTTGGTTGGACCCATTGGCTTGAGTACGACGCTGTCCATTGCCTACCTGGTCATTCCGGCGTTCAATGAAATGACGGGGTTCGATGGCGCTGCAGTGCCGGAGCTTTCCGAACGCATCTCGGGCTTGCGCGCGTTCCTTCTGTGGTCGCTGGTCGCCACGCTCATTGCCGCACTGACGCAGGTTGTTGTGGGCCTAATTGGCGTCGGCATTCACCGATGGGCGGTGAGGGGCGACATTCCCCAGCTGCCTCCGGCGACGTCCGTCTCGGCGAGCTCACAGCCCATGCTGGGAATTCGCGATGGTGTAGATGCTGGGCCCTTTCAAGCCCCTACCGAGCTGTGAGCATTCAGCCCCGTCCTGTCGTCGTGTCCCTGGCGCTGTCGCTTCTGGCCGGCGGGGCCATTGCTGCTGTGATCCCCACAGACGGAGGGGCGACGATATTCTTGGTCGTCGTCATCTCGACCGCACTTGCCGGACTGCTGTGCGGTGCCATGGCGGCGATGTTTGCCTCTACTCGGTGGTCAGCCATGGGGACGGGCGCACTGACCGGGTTGCTGATGGTGGGCTCTTCGTGGGTGTTTGGCTTGGGCGCCTTTGTGGCGACCACGTCCAGCACCACGTTTCGCAACCATGAAGCTCAGGAATTTGCGGATGTCAGCGTACATGTTGCCTTCCACTACGCGACGTCGTCGATGTACCGGGCGAGCACGCTGGTCTGGCTGACCCTCGTGGTCATTGCGGTGGTTCTTGGGGCTGTCGGAGGGGTGCTGGTTGAGCTTAGTGAGTCGAAGCCGTTGACCCGACTTCCTCCCCTGTTTTCTCCACTGCTTCTTGCCGCCCTGTTGACGGTAGTTGCCATGTTTTTCTCTGTGAGCCACGTCCAGATATTGGGCATGGATACCCCAGAGCGTACCTTCCTGACCCGCACCGTGTTGGCGCTGTCCTACCTTGCGCCCACACTCGCGTATGGGTGGGCTGCGGCGGGTGTGGGACGGCACTGTGCGCACCCATCGAGAGGCGTTCGACGACTTGGCTGGTTCGGGGCGGTCACTCTCCTCGTATTCGTCTCGGCAAGTGCGATTGTTGCTGTTCGGTTTCTTCCGCCGTGGGCAGTCCCTTTTGCAGTGGTATCCGTGGCGTTCGGTGGGCTGGTTGGCGGGATGTTCGGAACGCTCACGGCAACGGGCAAGGACACGGCACCCCGATGGAGAGATATCGCCGTAGATACTTGTGTATCGGTCGTGCTTCTGATCGTGTTGATAGCGGGATGTAGTGGGTACACCCCTGCGTTTGGAATGGTCTCCCTGGTCATTCCGGTGTTCCAAGCGGTCGAAGCTGGAGACATTACAGATGTCCCATCAGTCGATGTTCGCATGGCGGATATTCGACACGCGATGTTGCTGGCCATCCCGTACTCTTGGTGGGGATTCATCTCGTTGGCGTTCGCGTCTGGCGTCGGTGTGGCCCTTCAGCGTTGGTTGCTTCAACCGGTCAGTCCGCCGTCGCCCCCAAGCCACAAGACGGTGGTGGCGCTGGAGACGTCACGCGAAGGGGGGCCGTTTCAACCGCCTAGTTCCGGCTGATGTCGCCATCATGGACCGGTCTAGAACGACGCATTGGGGTAGGAAACCGACGTGTACTCCTGCATGCCCAGTGTGAACTGGATGCAGCCATCATCGGTCTGTGCCGCCGCGGGAATCTCAATCTGGAAGCCCTGGAACTCGAGACCGGTGGACTGGGCCAGTGGGTCGATCATGGCCGGAGTTGCGCTCATGCTGCCAACGCTGACCGACGCTTCGCAGCGGGTGAATGCCGGGACTGCGATGTGATGGTTCATGGGGATGTCGGTGAACACCACCCCGCCTCCACGGCTTGGGTCCCACGTCATGGTGACGGTGCCCGGCGCGTCCCATCCACCGGACGCTGAGGCGCTGAGTCCAGTGACTGCTGCGGGGAAGTACGCATCGGTCACGGAGACCACGTAGCCAGGCCAGCGAAGTGCGACGTCCAGGGTGTCGTCGGCCATTGCTACGCTGTTTCCGTAGATGTACCCGCTGGTGTTCTCGAGCTCGGTGGTCACACCATCCACGGTGATGGCCAGTGTTGGGGTCTGCAGCGAGGCCGGACGCACAGCGCATTGACCGTCGGGCATGCAGATCTCACCGCCGTCACAGTCGCCGCAAATGCTTGGGTCAAAGGTGTAATAGTCGCAGTAGTCGGTGCTTGCCGTTGGGGTCGCAGGAATCGCTGGAAAGCTGTCGCGGACGGTAGCGGTGACGTTGACCGAGTTGCCTTGAACCGACAGTCTCACCTCACCAATCTGGTCGTGCGGCTCGCAACGCTCGCCCATCACCGCGGTCACTGTCTGGATGTCGGACGTGTCGGTGTCAGTGTCGGTGTCGGTGTCGGTGTCGGTGTCGGTGTCGGTGTCCGTGTCCGCGTCTGCGCCGGTGTCGGTGTCTGCGCTGGTGTCGGTGTCTGCACCGGTGTCCACGTCAGTGTCGGTGTCCGTACCGGGACATCCTGCGAGCAGAGCGAGAAAGAGGATGCGCTTCATCGGGGTCTCCCTGGGGTCGCGCACTCATCTACGAGTCACTGACCGGTCCGTGCGGCCCCTGCATAGCGGCGATTGCTGCCGATGCGCAATGTGGGACTAGGGATTGCTGCGCATCAGGTCGCCGTTGAATGCGAAGCCAACAGCGATGAGCGGCAATCCGGCGGGTTGTTCCTGTCCCGTGCGGTACGGATGTTGGGCCCACCACTGACAGACTAGGAACGCCGTTGGCTGATTGAAGGCGGTGCCCTTTGGCTTGTCGTGGAACTGGTAGGCGAGCAGAGGGCCTACGCGGTGCTGTGCCAATGAGCCGTCTGTGCCTGGGGTACCTCCGATTTCGTCGCTGAAGGTGTGGCGGACGCCGATGCGTGCGCTTCCAGCGAGGAGGAGGACGTCGAGGTCGTTGAGGACCATCCATCCACGGTCGGGCGCGAGGCGGTCCCAGAATTGGTCATAGAAGACGACGTCACCGTCTGGCAGATTGAGGTCGTAGCGAGTGACCTGGGCGGTCGAGCGGACGGCGACAGAGCCCACAGCGGCGCGTAGTGTAGCGCCGGCGTTGACGACCCAGCCGGTCGTTGGGCTTGAGCTTCCGCGTGCGGCGATAGTCTGGTCGCTGAACACCGCTGTGGGGTCGTCCCACGACATGATCTGGTCGAACGTGCCGTAGTAGCCAACGCTATTGACCTCTGCGAAAATACGGAAGATAGCGAGTAGTTGGGCTTCGCTGTAAAGTCCCAATCGGCTGTAGGCTGGCGTGGCCATGACATTGACGGCGGTGAACGCGTAGGTGTCGCGAGAGAGCAGCGAGTCCTTCTGAGACAGTCGACGCTTCCAGCCAATGCGGAACAAGTCCACGAACCCTAGCGGATTGACACGTGCAAAGGTGGCATTCGTGTACGACAAGCGGTCCCGTGGGCCCGCATCGTAGACGGCATCGTCATCTTGTGTGAACGCGACATCATCACCGCGGGCGCCGCGGTCTTGCGCGAGCGCAGGTGTCGATAACAGGGCGAATAGCAATGCGAACACGGCGACTCCAACAATGACTGTAGTCTACCGCAAAAGTCGCCTACCGCTCACCCCGGGCTGCTTCCCACATCTGTAGGAACTGCTCGGATGACCGGTCGATCGGGCGTAGGTCGAGGCCCATGCGCTCGGCCCGCTCGAAGTGCTGGGGAATGAATCCGGGATGAGCCATGCCCTCGGTATCGATGGGTAGAGGGTCGTCGAGGTCTGAGAGTGGTCTACACCTGCGTTTCCCGTACACCGGGGCGGCATGGTTGGCCCAACCGTTCCAGTCCGACGACCACCCGATGGGAGCGTCGACCCCCACGAGATCGACCACGGCCTGGTAGTGCCGACCCCACGACTCGATGGTGGCGTCACAGACGTCGTCATCACGCTCGGGCACGGCACCAAGACCATCTGGTGACAGACTGAGCGCGAACATGCCGCCTTGGCGGTAGACTTCGAGCACCTGTGCGTCGGTAAAGGACCGTTCGACACTCCGAATGGTCGTGAGCGCGCCGTGTGTCACAATGGGTGGGACGCCGAGCTCGCCGGTAACCTCAAGGGTGTCGTCGATGGTTTCGCCTGTCATATGTGACAAATCAATGAGAATTCCAACGGCGGAAAGCTCCTGAATTGCGGAGACACCGTGCTCTGTCAGCCCTCGGTCCCTGCCCTTCCTTCGATTCTTGGAGCCGGCCCGGTTGATCAGCGGACCCACTGTGGTGTCGAGGATGGCCGAGCCGCCAAGCTCGTCATCCCGAAGGTGCATGAGCGTGACAAGCGCCACTCCCTGGTCACGCCAGAAAGCCGCATCTTCAGGCCCATTCAGGAGGTGGTGGCCGCCCTCAATGCTGTGAAAGATGACCATCTTGTCGGTCGTCGTCAGCAGCGTTCGCGCTTCAGCGGGAGTCGTTGCCAGAGCATATCGATCGCTGTTCTCTTCGATGAAGGCTTCGACGTACTCGAACTGGGACAGAATGAGTTGTCGAGCTTGCTCTGGATTACGGGCTTTCTCGGCAGCCATCGCAGCCATTCCGAACAGTCGAATCCCAGACTCATCGAGCCATGGGGTGTAGACGGACTGGCGGAACTGATGACGGTGGCTCCGCCTGGGCGTCTTGTCGATGAGTCCGCGACCGAAGAACTTCCACGTCAGGTGCATTGCCGGATGCCCCTGCAGGTCCATGGGGACATGGATGGGCTCGGGGTCTTGGGCATGCGCAGGCGTCGGCAGCAAGGCGAACAGCAGCGCAATTACAGCCAGCGCCGCCTCGGTCTGCATGGTCTTCACTACCGAACCACTTCGCCAGGCTCGGCGTCCACACTCACCAAGTCCACGACATCCGTGGCCCCAGCGGCGAGAATCATGCCCTGGCTCTCGACTCCGCGCAGGTTGGCTGGCTGCAGATTGCTGACGACCACTACCTTCTTGCCCACGACTTCGTCTGGGCTGAACTTGGTAGCGATACCCGCGACGATCTGACGAGGTTCGTCTTCGCCAATGTCCACCTGAACCACCAACAGCTTGTCGGCGTTCGGGTGAGCCTCGGCAGACAGAATGATGCCTGCACGAAGCTGAACATGCTTGAAGTGGTCTACGTCAATGGGCTGCTGGTAGGCGAGCTCCTTGGCTTTTCGCTCGGCGCGCTCGGCTTCCTTGCGCTGACGCTTGGACAGCTTGACCTCTGGCTCCGGCTCCGCCGCCTTTTCTTCGACCTTGGGAGCTTCGAACAGCTTCTGAATGGCCTGTGGAAGCTCTTTGTGGCGTGGAAAGAGTGGGTCGCCGTAGGTGAGCGGAATGCCAGCGGGCAGCGCGTCAAGACCCACAGGGGCACCGCTGACGAGTAGCTTGAGGTAGTCCTTGGCCGCGAACTCGTTGCGGCCGAGGTTGGTGAGCAGCTCGCGCGACTTGTTGGGAATGACCGGCATGAGCAGCGTGGCTGCCAGGTAGCAGATCTCAAGCACCACACGCTTGGCCGTGCGCAGCTTGGCGAGGTCGCCTTCGCGGTTGAGCTTCCATGGCTCTGACGTGTCGATGTACTTGTTGCCGGCCTTGACCAACTCCCACAGCGCTTCGAGGGCTGTGTCGAAACGCATGGCATCGATCGATTCGTTGTACGTCTTCACAACCTGTGTCGCGAGGACCTTGAGCTCGTCTTCGTTGGCGACGGCGGCTTCGTACTCGGGGACAACGCCGCCCAGCCAGTTTGTGGTCATGCTGATGGCACGGTGTGCCAAGTTGCCGAGGTCGTTGGCTAGATCTGCGTTGTAGCGGGCCATGAACCCGTCATACGAGAAGGCGCCGTCGTTTCCGAAGCGGATCTCACGCAGGAAGAAGTAACGAACAGCGTCTACGCCGAACTCCTGAACAAGCAGGTCAATGTCGATGGTATTGCCGTGCCGCTTGCCCATCTTCTGGCCGTCACTGCTGACCCACCAGCCGTGTGCGAAGAGAGTCTTTGGCAGTGGGACTTCAAGCGCCATGAGCATGGTCATCCAGTAGATGGCATGCGTGGTGAGGATGTCTTTTCCAATGATCTGGAAGTTCGCCGGCCACAGGTCGGTCCACGAGTCAAAGCCGCTCGGTGGCGTGCCGGTACCGTCTGCCGTGTAGCCAGTACCGGTCAGGTAGTTGAGCAGCGCGTCGAACCACACGTAGGTGACGAACTCGTCGTCAAACGGAAGCTCGATGCCCCAGCTCATGCGGGACTTGGGACGACTGATGCACAGGTCAGTCAAGGTCTTGGTGTTCAGGAACCCGAGCACTTCGTTGCGGCGGCCTTCTGGCTGGATGAAGTCGGGCTCTGAGTTGATCTTGTCCAGCAGCTGTTGCTGGTACGCGCTCATCTTGAACCACCAGTTGGACTCGCTGATCTCAGAGAGCTCCGAACGATCGTACTTGCCCTCTTCGATGTCCTTCTCGGTGACGAAGATCTCATCACCGACGTGGTACCAACCGGTGTACTCGGCCTTGTAGAACAAGCCCTTTTCATGCAGGTGGGTGAGCACCGAGGTCACATTTGCGATGTGGTCGGCATCTGTTGTTCGCATGAATCGGTCGTACTGAATCTCCAGCTTTCCGAAGCTGGCCTTCCAGTGTTGGACCATATCGTCCACGTGTTCTTGTGGACTCATTCCGCGCTCAACGGCCTTTTCCAGTACCTTTTGGCCGTGTTCATCGGTCCCGGTAAGGAAGAAAACGTTGTCGCCCTTTAGGCGATGCCACCGCGCAGCCATGTCTGCTGCGATAGTCGTGTAGGCATGTCCGATGTGCGGACGGCCGTTGACGTAGTAGATGGGCGTCGTGACATAGAAGGTCGATTCCGGGCTCACAGGGCCTCCCGTTGGGGCGCACCCGTATCCAGCCCCTCACGGACTCGCCCGTCAACCGCTCTAGGAGCGCCTCATGGTTCGCGCAGTCGGCTTTTCAAACAACGAGTTTAACCCTTCCAAACCCGGTCGTTTGTGCCGTGGTCGCGAGCGGTGGATTGAGCCTTGGTTCGTGGAAGATGGTCCCGAACCGATTCATCGCCTCGTTGTCAGCGGCGCCGCTTTTGAAGATGACTCGGCTCGTGACGCTCTTCGGGGTGTCGATCACGCTGGCCTAGACATGGTCACAGTGGTCGCCGGCTTGTACCCGCGCAAAGAATTCCTGGCCTTTGTCGAAGACGGGCACCCGGCTGACATCCCAGAAGATGCCGAGCATGTGGAGCTGTACGACAGCTACCGGGCTGGCGGTCGTGAAGCGGTGGTGGGCGTTCGCTGGGTCCAGCGCGTCACCGGTGTGCACAACCTGCGGGTGCTCTTGGAGTCAGGAATTGGCGTTGAGCGCATTCGCGGCTTCTGCGTCATCAAGTCAGACACAGACATTGAAGCGCTCTTGGAGCCGTTGTTCCTGTTGGTCGGCATGTCCACACGAGACAGTCCGCCGGCGCGCTTTCAGCCCTTGGCGCTTCCCGAAGTGCTCGAACATGTCGATGCGGTGCTGCTCATGCACCGTGACAAGCACGGTCACTCCTTGGGTGTGTACACGCGCGACGCCTTGGACGTTGAGGCCAAGCTTCAGAAGTTGGCCGACCGCAAGAAGTCCATGCTCATCTCTTTCGCGATTCCACCCATGCTGGCACGCTGGGACCGGGCCATCGCCGAGGCCAAGGCCGCCTGGGATCCAGAGACCGACGGAGAGTTCCCGGTTCCCGAGAGCGACAATCCGTACAGCTGGGAACGGCGTCGCAAGGGCCGTCGCCGCAAGGACGACACCAAGCCGGACCAAGCGGACGACGCCACGGCCACAGACGCTGCAGATGGGCAGGACGAGCTCTCGAGCGAGTCAACGCCCGAGACCGTTGAGGCGCCCAAGAAGCGGCGTCGGGTCAAGAAGGTGGTCGAGCCGGAAGTGGTTCCTGAAGAGGAGCCGCCATCTCAGGACTTTGATGAATTCGACGACCTGTTCTTGGTCGCCGAAGACTAGCACTATGTGGTGCTCACTAGCTGCATTGTAGCGCCAACGGACCCTTGCGAATGGCTCGGGTCTTGGTGTGCCCTACAGCTTGCGAAGCTTCCAGCCGCCGTTCTTACCCGAGAAACGAATCGAGCCCACGGCCGTACTGCCGTTGACCGTTCCGTTGACCGTGACGCCACTGCCAGACATGGCCAGAGCACCGGTGCTGGCGTCGTACGTCCCGTTGAGATTCGCTTCGGTCCAGGCGGTACCGTCGTAGATCTCAACCTTCGCGGTGACGTTGCTGTCGGTCTGACTCCGCATGCGCAACAACACCGATGTGCTGTTTCCAACATCTCCGCGCCACGTACCAACCACGTTGGCGACGGGAGCTTCTGTCGACTGAGCTGCAGGCGTTCCAGAGCGAAGCTGTGAGGCAGGTGGTGTGCGTGTCGTGACCACTGGAGCCGGACGCGGACTTGGACTAGCGACGGGAGCTGGGCGTACCGGGGCCGGGGTCGGTGCGACGGGCACAGGCGCTGGCGCGACGGGTACAGGCGCTGGTGCGACGGGTACAGGCGCTGGTGCGACGGGTACAGGCGCTGGTGCGACAGGTACAGGCGCTGGTGCGACGGGCTCGGGTGCAACGTCTACCGTAGTGGCTTGCGAATCGGCGTCTGTGTCAGCCTCTGAGTCGGCGTCGATGGCGGCTAGGCCGTCTGTTCCATCTGTGTCTGCGTCCGAGTCTGCGTCCGAGTCAGCATCCGCCACAGTAGCGACGGGGGTGGGGACCGGTGGAGCGGCGGTGTCTCGGCGCGCCGGCTCAGGTTCTGCCGGCTCTGGAGCGACAACAACGACGTCTTCGCCGGTATTTCCAGTAAGCATCCCGCCTTGCCAAACAGCAATGCCGCAGACCACAGCGCCGACCAAGGCCAACAGAGCCACGCCAACAAGGGCCATGCTCATTCCGCCACCAGAGCTCTCTTCCTGTGTCTTTGGTGGTGTCTTTGGCGCCGGTGGAGTGGCCTTAGGAGTAGGAACTACCTTGGCTTCTGGGGTGTTGACGGGCGTGTCAATCGATGGCACGGGGGCGGGAGTAGAGGCCGGCTTGTCCTTGAGCAGCGCGTCCATGGGCGGGAAAGTGGCTGAACCAGCACCACCGCGTCCTCCTGGCTTGGGCGCTTCAGCCGTCTCGATATCCGCTTCGTAACCAGGGATCGGCGGGACCATAAGGTCGAATTCTTCGAGTGCTTCGGATTCGAAGTCGTCTTCCGGAATGATGGTCATGCCACCGCGGGCAGGTCTCGACTCGCGCTCTACGGCTCCGGTGGGCGAATGAAACAGGGAATCGTGCTCGGGGCTGGCCGCATTGAAGACGGTGTTGTCGTCTTCTGGCGAGGTCTCAGCACGCCGCGCCCGGACTTCCGCTAGGCGTGCCCCTAGGTCGCTTGCAGGGCGTGAAGTGCCGTCGGCTGCTGCCAAGTCGTCCAGCCGAGTGATGCTGGTGCGTTCGTTCTCGGAGTCTTCTTCATCAATTTCTGCGAACTTGCCGGCGACTGTAGGATCGTCGGCTGTGCGCTCACCGAGCACTTCGTTGATGCGTTCGCTACCTAGGAAGACGGTGGGGTCTTCGCCGTCTTCTTCGGCGTTGACAGCATTGAGCACTTCGTCAATGCTGTCGCGTCCCACAAAGACAGTGGGGTCTTCTGTTTCTTCGTCTTCAGGAATGAGACCTGGGGAGACTCCGAGCACGGTTGGGAAGTCCGTATCTTCCTCTTCAGACCCGCCATCGTCCTCGTCGTCGAGTGGCGGCACGGGCGCATCGATGGCACCGAACTCGTACTCGCCGTCTTCGGTCAATCGGGGAGCGGGCCGCAGGACGGTCGGAGCGTCTTCTCCGTCCATGCCCATGTCATCCACGTGTACCGTCGGGAGATCGTCTTGGACAAAGTTGTCCATGAAGTCGATGCCGGACAGGTGTCCTACGTGCACGGTTGGGGCGTCATCCGTGTCGCTGTCGGACATATGAGTGATTCGGTTCTCGCCACCCCAGACCGGAGGAGGGGCGTCCATGCCTGCTTCGACCGCGTCGATCCACTCTTCTGGATTGGCGGCTTCGCGTTCTACATGCTCGCGCAGCGCCGTGGCGTGCTTGAGTAGGAACTCGGCTTCGTCCGAGTACGCAGCTTCGGAAGCGTTGCGGTTTGCCCACTTCAGCCGCTGCTCAAACGCGTCCTCTGCCGACATTCCAATCGGGTCGAGGTAGTCGATGAACCGCGTCTTTCGAACGCTGGCAAGAAATCTGTTGAGGTCTACCGGCTCCATCAGAAGGTCTCCTGGGGGGCGGCTTGCTGCTGGATCACGTGTGCTCTGCCTACTTGTGAGTCGCTTGACCATACCGAAAAAACGAGTCTTCGGGGCTAGGTGGGTGCAACTCGCGCATCGAAGTCTGAGTCGAACTGCCAAGGCCCCGGTCTGCCCGGCATTGCTGCGATGCGGTGAAATTCGTCCAAAAATAGCTCTCTTGGGGTCTCATAGGCGCCGAATCGTTCCAAGTGGGGCGTGTGGACTTGGCAGTCGACGAGAGCGAACTGCCACCGCTCCAGCTGTCGGACCAAGTGCACGAACGCGACCTTTGACGCATCCGAGCGGCGCGCGAACATGGATTCACCGCAGAACACACGGCCAATTGCGAGGCCGTACAGTCCGCCCACCAAAGTGTCGTCTTGCCACGCCTCCACTGAGTGGGCGATCCCGCGTCGGTGCAGCTCCACGAATGCTGCCTTGAGCGGCTTTGTGAGCCAGGTGCCGTCTTGATCGGGGCGCGGTGTCTCGGCGCATCCGTCGAGAACCTCTGAGAAAGCGGTATCAAACGTGACCCGGTAGTCGCCTCGCTTGACCCGCTTCTTCAAAGACCGCTGAACCTTGAGCTCGGAGGGACGCAGGACCATGCGTGGGTCTGGACTCCACCACAGCAACGGCTGTCCCTCTGAGTACCAGGGGAAGATTCCTGAGTGGTACGCCAACAGAACCCGGTCTGGATGTAGGTCACCGCCCACGGCGACAATTCCGGAAGGATCTGCCATATGGGGAGGTGGGAAGACGTGGCCATTCGGCAGTCGGAACACGGGCATACAGGTGGCGTACCCGTCATGTCCGCTTACTGCCACTTGACGTTACCGAAGTGGCGAGTGCGGCATACGGCCGGTATCGTTGCCCTCATTGGAGACACCTATGCGCCTTTCAGCCCTCTTCTTGCTGCCCCTTCTTGCGTTCGGCTGTACAGATTCCGAAGATAGCGACACGGATATGGGTACGGACCCGGACACCGGTGAGGACACTGAAGGGGACACCGAAGCGCCAGGAACCCAGCTACGCGGAACGGTCACGGACGCCGACGGTAACGGTCTTGAAGGCGTGCGCGTCAACCTGTGTCGTCAGGTGTGCACCACAGCCGAGACAGAGGCGGACGGCTCCTACCTGATGCCTGGACTTCTGGCACAGCGCTACAGCCTGCACTTTGAGACGCACGGCGACCTCGACTTCGCTGACCCAGCGGTACCGTACAACCTCGCAGACAGCGACTTCGTCGACCTAGACGTGGTGATTCCGTCCACCACTCCTGTGGCCATTCCAGCGACTCTTGCTTCGGTTGAGTACGGTACAGACTTGTTCTTCAGCCTCGCGGCCGGCGATGTGACGCTGCTTTTTGAAGATGACCCCACCGAGATCAGCGTGGCCCGCGTGGCGACCGACACGGCTCTGCCAGTGGATCTGGAAGGCACAATCGAGGCCATTTGGTACGTAGACCCATGGTCGGCCGAGATGGAGACCCCGGCTCCCGTTGAGATTCGCGACACCTTCAGCGGTGTTGCCGGTGACGACTACGTTTTGTACCAGCTCAACTATGACGATTATGACTGGGAGAACCTGGGGACCTTCACCAGTGATGGCAGCATGCTCACCGGGGATGTCACCCTTGAGCGCCTAGATACTTTGGTGCTGATCAGCGTCGACAACGACTAGTCTGTGATGACGCGGACGGTGTAGGTCCGCTCGACAAAGCCCTCGATGGTCAGCGTTACTCCGCCGACTTCGAGGGTTCCGTTGCTCAGACGCTCGGTCACTTGGCCGGACTCGGTGGCGGTCCCGCTCGGCGTGTACGTTGTGCCATCGGCCTCAGTGAACTCAGCGCCGTCGCCGTAGATACGAACCTCACGCTCGCCGTCGACATCATCGAGTCCGGTGACCCCTTGTGGCAGTCCGCTGTCGAGGCTGTCAGGAATGCTCACCAACAGCGGGATGAGGGTTCCGCTTGCGGCGAATACCGGAATTTGATCTGGTTCGGCGCCAAAGACACCGCTACTTACGGGTTCATCGGTCCACCAGTCGAACCACTGAACGTCCGACGGGAGGTCGACCTGGCGAGATGTCGCACCCTCTTGTGTGATTGGCGCGATGAGCAGGCTGTCTCCGAGAAGCCATGCATCATTGCGGGCAACGTCGGCGTCATAGCGAAAACCGATGGGCAGAATCATGGGGATTCCCTGGCTACTCGCTCGTGCGGCCATGGCGTAGCGGTACGGGAATAGGCGGGTGTGTTCTTGGGTGACGCGCACCCAGTGTTCCAGAGTCTCTGGCGTTGTGTCGAACTGGTGATTGTCGTCTGCAAACGCGCCGTGATGTGTGCGCAAGATTGGGCTAAACGCGCCCAGCCAGGCCCAGCGGAACCACAGTTCTTGGGTAGATGACGGATTGCCAACGCTGTTGTAGCCGGCAACATCGTGGGTGAAGACGGGTACGCCGGAGACGCTTGCGCCAAGTCCGAGGGACAGCACGGTGGGCAAGCCGTCGTCTGCTTGGAAGTCGGTGCGCTGGTCCCCTCCCCAGATGATGGGGGCGTTCCCTTGAGCGCCGCCAAAGCCGCTTCGGGCGAAGAAGGTTGCGTCTTGGTCTTCGAGAGCCTCCACGTTGATCGCTTGCCATTGGCCGGGGTAGCGGTTGTGTGCTGCGAGTCCGGTGGACCCATCGCCAAGGACCGCGTCGATGGGTAGCCACTCGCCAAAGTCGGCCATCCACCCGTCAAACCCAACGTCGGTGGCGGCCTGCATGCGGGTGAGTGCGAAGGTCTGGCCGGCGTCGCTTGTGAGGTCTAGGTACGCTTCGGTCTCGAACGACGGACCACTGAAGGTGAGCACGTTGCCGTCGGCATCGACGGTGACAGCGTCTGCGGCGAGGGCTTCGTCCCAGGCAACAGTCCCTTCCCGAACGTAGGGCGCAAAGTAGCCGAACCAGCGGAATCCTTGGTCATTGAGGGTCTGGGCAATGCCTTCGGGGTCGGGGTACAGCTCCCGGTCCACGGTCCACTCCCCCGACACGCGGTAGCCGTTGTCCGTCAGGCGCCCTCCCTTCCAGTCTTCCGTCCAGATGACTGAAGAGACGGCGCCGGCATCACGAAGCGTCTGGGCCACGCCAAGAACGTTGTCGGAGCCGCGAATAGCGTCATTCCAGGGAGCAAATGCCCAAGGGGGCGGAAGTTCTGGTCGGCCGACCCAAGCGGCGTGTGCTTGGAGAATACGAACGGGATCTGGGTCCGCAAACAGCACGATATCTGCAGGGCCATCGTCCCAGACTGTCGCTGAGAACCGGTCGGCGTCGCTGTGGCACAGGTCCATCTCCACCCGCCCCTGCGTCTGCAACAGGACGCCGTGATTGGCATGCGGGCGTACAAAGAAGGGCACTGGGTACGACGAGGCATGGCGAGTGCCGCGAATGAACCAGTCGTCTGGGCTGTCGTCGTCGAAGGTCTTCCCGACTCCAGGTTCGCTGACGAACAGCGGGAACGCCTCACCCACGTGGTCGACATCTTGCGCGTGGCTACCCAGGCCCAAGAAGTGGTCATCATCCGTGCAGTCGGCGGTCACCACGACGCGGTTGCCGGGACTGGTTGGTGTGATGCCGATGGTGAGTGCGGTGGTAGGCCCGATCGGCACCACTTCGAGCACAATGTCCGCGAGGTCGTTTCCGTCGTCATCTTGCAGCGTGATGAGCTGGGTTGCCAGACGCGAGTTGCGGAAGGTGGCTTGTGTTGCGGTGACCACGTCCAGTGAGATGTTGTCGAAGCGGAAGGAGCCGAAGCTCGATTGGATGTCGGCGCTACCGGTACCCACGCTGACCGTGAGGTTGGTGAGCAGTGGTCCGAGGTCGTTGTGCTCGATGGACAGCGCGCCAGTGGAGCGGTCGACCTCGATCGTGAACGGTTCGGTGATGAGGCTACCGGACGAACAGGCCGTGAGCAGGAGCAGGACAGGGAGAGTGCGCATGGCCGCAGCTTGCGGCACGTAGCGCCGTGTCGCAAGCCATTGTCCGTCGTGTTGCGACAGCGGGGTGTGATCTGTACACCCCGTCTGGCGCCGTGTCGGAGGTTATAAGACCCCATGATCTCACTGCTCATCGCGGCGTCCCTGGCTTGGGGACAGCAGCAGCCCAACGTCATCTTGGTCACCATGGACACCACGCGGGCAGACGCGCTTGGTGCCTACGGTGGGGCGATTCCAGGCCTACTGAGCCCGCGCGACGGCGTCACCCCGAACCTGGACGAAATGGCCGGTCGGGGAGTCCGATTTGACCGGTTCTACGCTCACGCACCCACAACCCTCAACAGCCACACCAGCCTGTTCACAGGCCGCGACCCGCATGAACACGCGGTCCCGCGCAATGGCTATGGCCTACCGAACGACCTGCGCACGCTGACCGAACAGTTTGCTGATGCGGGCTACGACACCCTGGCGGTTGTGGCAGCGAAGGCGCTTGAGCGAGACATGGGCCTGACCCGTGGATTTCGTCTGTATGACGACCAGATGTCGGTGAAGAAGGGGCCGATGTACCAGGACATCGCTGAGGGAGTTGTGCGACGAACCCGACTCGCTCTGGATGCCCGCGACACCGACAAGCCGTTGTTTTTGTGGGTGCATTTCTACGACCCGCACGGACCGTATAGTGCCCCGGACGACTGGTTTGGACGGTTCTCTGATCCAAACTACGATGGGCCGTATGCGGACCCCGAGACTCCTGTGTTGCTTCGCCGGGCGTTGCGCGACGGTACGGCTCTGCCAGCGGACGTGGACCAACTCGCCGCACGCTACCTGGCTGAGGTTCACTACATGGACCACCACATTGGCGAGCTGTTCAGCACGCTGTCCGAGCGCGCGCTCCTTGAACACGCGCTGGTTGTGGTGACGGCGGACCACGGTGAGACCCTATCGGAGGTCACCCGTCATGCCTACGGTCATGGTGCGGGTGTCGATGAGGGGGTCTTGCGGGTTCCGCTGCTCATCGAAGGGTACGGCATGCCTGTCGCTCGTTCGGCAGTTGTGCACATTCAGGTTGATATGGCGGGGCTGGCTCCGACCGTGGCCACGCTCGTAGGCTTGGATGAGCCGCTGGGCGCCGCTCGGAGCTTCGCGCACCTGGTCCGACCTGGCCCGGTCTTGGACACGGACGGCTGGCCTTCCCGTCCAAGCCGACCGTCGTTCTCTGAGGCCACACGCAAACATCGCGAGGCGTTGTCCGGGTGGAACAACGCTGATCTGCCACGTGCCGTTCGTGTCGGTGGACTGGGAATGCAGGTGATTCCAGCCCGGGGTGAGCGCGAAGAACGAGTGGTTTCGTTGGCGCGGGAAACTTTAGGAGATCCTGTGAGATCTTTGCTCAAGGATCTCCTTTTTGCCTGGGATATGGCCTCTCCGGAGTACCGAGTTCCAGCGATGTCGACGGACACCATGGACGCTCTTGAGGCTCTGGGCTACATCCACTCTCGAAGCGAAGACCCTGGGGACCACCCGGAGCCGTCAACGCCGTAGACCTCGATGAACACTGGGCTTATGCCCTGTGGACAACTCTGTGTATAACTATCGGCAGTTGTTCATAGGGTGTGTGTGGATTTGACCGCAGTCCCCGAGCGTAGAGGGTCTACGAGACGTCGACTTGTGAGATGACCCGGCACAGGAAGTGGCGCTGGTCAGCTCGGATGTGTCCGTCGGTTCGGGTCCGGGTGACGTCCATGCTCACTCCCATGTCCTCGAAGTCGAGCGCCTTGTACATGGCAGCGGACGAGCTCTCGGTGTCTGAGACGCGCAGTACGACATGGCTGAAGCGTTCGCGGTCCATCAGACGAATGCGGTGTCGAACCAAGGCCCGGCCGACTCCGGCTCCACGTGCTTCAGGCAGGACACCGAGCTCTGCCAGGTAGTACGTCTGACGTACAGGAACCAAGCCGTCGAGCCGAGGAGCAATGGTCTTCATGGTGCTGAGCGGCACGGCAACGCCGAAGCCGAGAATGTTTCCTGACGGATCAGACGCAATCAACGTGATGTGGTCATTCAGTGCCGTGAGCATACGGAAGACGCCGGCCGCCTTCTCAGTGGTGAACGACTCCCGATACGGTTCGCCACGAAACACTGTCTGGTACGCCTGTGCGAACTTCTGTTCCCACTGTGCGATGTCCTCGGCGGTGAGGATACGCGTGACGGTGAAGGAGTTGGCGTCTTCCGGCATGAACAGATCATCCATGATTCAAACCGGCTTGTCCAATGCTCTACGCGGCTTTCGGGGCCAGGTATGCAGCGGTTGCCTCTACTACAACGAAACCGTCGACGTCCATACGCCACTGCAAAGCCACCGAACCCACGTTTCGTTGTAGGGCTACTGTCGCAGCGGCGTCCGACAGCGTGGCTGTGATGGACGTGCCGGCAATCTGGGTGATCTGCACGGCCGTGGCAGGCAGGGCCAAGCCGGTTCCGAGCAGCTTGAGAGTCGCCTCTTTGGCACTCCAGACCAGGGTTTGGCGCAGGGCACTGTCGCCTGCCAGCAGGCGCTCGCCCGGGGTGAACCAGTCGTTCAAGAAGGCCTGACTGCGGGTGTCTACTCGCTCCAGATCAATGCCGACCGCCCGATCGGTGCTCGCCAACGCCACGGCGCGTCCACTGTGATGTGACAGGCTCACGACGGCGCGCACGCCCTCGACTAGTGGCTCGCCGCTGGTCGCTCGGCTCACGGTGAAGCTGTCTGCGGGGGCCTTGGTCACTAGGTGAATGGCGCGCTTGGCCACGAGACGCCCCAAGGTTCTGTCGCGCTGCCGCTCAGCGGTTCCCCGCGCGGTCAGTGCTGAGCGCTCGTTGGTGTCCAACCATGGCTCAACGTCGGCGCCCACGCTGGCTCTTGCACGTGCGGTGTTGAGCGGCGGCGGGCTGACGGCATGGGTGAAGCACATGGGGCGACCGCCGGGGGGCGGAGGAAGGGTCTCGTCGTCACCGACTGGGCCACGGTCGATCAGGCGCAGACCGCGCAAGCGAGCCACGGCACCACTCGGGCTGTCGATGTCGACGTCGTAGGCGTCACCATGGTCGACAACCGTGACGGTGAGGGCGGCGTCTTCGGGGGGCGGCGCTAGGATCTCCACGGTCTCGATGGAGTGCGGCAGTCCGCTGAGGGAGCGTGTGGCCCACCGATGCATGCCTGCCGCCTGGAATCCTGCTTCGATCGCGAGGGGAGCTGTGCGTGTGTTGCCAGGTAGGGCGCGCTTGGGCAGCCGTGCCTCAGCAATCAAGCCGTCTGCGGCAATGCCGACAATCTGGCTCAACACCTGGAAGCGCGGTCCGTGGAAGAAGCGCTTGTAGATCTGCTGCTTCTCGACCACCTCATCCGGCACGAACGCGGAAGGCAGTGGGGACGACGTGGAGCCAACAGCCGCGACACACTGGAAGTGCAGGGTGCGCTGAATACGTCCAGTCGCGAGAACGCGCTCACTCGACAAGGTGCACCAGGCACTGCCATCTTCGGTGGGGTGCGCCTCTACGATGACGGTTGGGGCGGCAGCTCCGGCATGCACCTTCAATGGCGCGGCGAAACGAACGTCTTGAATACGGTCGGGACGCTCACCGAGAAGCTCTGCGGCGACGGTGGCCATCCACTCCAGCCCAATGACGCCTGGGAATACGCCCGTTCCGTCAATGCTGTGGTCGGTCAGCCACGGCTCGTCTGCAGAGATGGGCTGGCTGGCTCGGACGCGAACACCATCGAAGGACACCTCGGGAACCATGGCGTGGCCGGTTCGATGTGTGAATCCTCCGAGTGCTCCGGCAACGACGCGTTCTCCGGTCTCGTCGCTGAAGACCCAGTCCGCAACGAGGCGCGCACCGATGGAGGCGGGCAGCAGGTCAACGCCACGCTGCTCGAGTAGATGCTGCATGCCGCCTCGGGTGGCCATTCCAGCGTCTCCCCATGCGGTCCAATCGACACACAAGCCGTTCTTGTGGCTACAGGTCAACCGCGCGAGGGCATCGTTGGCGGCGGCGTAGTCGGTCTGACCGGCATTGCCGAAGCGACCGGCGACAGAGCCCATGCTGACCAGACGAACAGACGAATCCAAGGCGTCTAGAAGCGCTAGCGCTCCGTGAACCTTGGCTCCGAGTGCTCGGTCCAGTGCATCCGGCGCCTTGTTTTGTACGGGACGACTGTCCTCGACTCCGGCACCGTGAACCACGGCGTGAATGGCACCGTGGGTGTCGATAACGTCGTCAATGAGCGCCTGTACGGCGTCTCCATCTGCGAGGTCTACGCTGTGGTAGGTGGCCCGTGGCACGCTCTCAACTGCCTTGCGGACTTCATCACGGGCTCGAAGCGGAGCGAGCTCCTTGTCGATAGCCACTGGGGTGACGCGCTCGCCGCGCTCGGTCAGCTCGGCACGAATGCGGTCCTTTTCAGCGTCTTCGTCAAGCGGCTCAACACTGGGTTGGGTGCGACCAATGAGTGCGAGAGTACAGCCGCGCTCGGCCAGCTCTTGAGCGATAGCCAAGCCAATTCCGCGGGCACCGCCGGTGACGAGCACCACGGCATCTTGCGCCGCATTGGTCGCGAGGGGGGCGTCGCACAGGGCGTACTGAACTCCGGTACGACCGTCGGCACAGATTCGGATTTCGTCTGGACCGTTGACGCCGACTTCGTTGCACAGCCCTTGGGTGACGGTGTTTACGTCATCGGAGATGAGATCGATGACGCGGACAGAGGTCTGTTCCCACTCTCGTGCGAGGGCCTTCGCCAGGCCGGACCGGGCACCGTCACGGGCGGCGATGGCGCGGTTAGGAATCGTCTGCACACCGCCCATTTGGGTGTGAACCAACCACTGCTTGGGCGGATGTTCAGCAAGGTTTCGGGCGACTTCCATGCTGTGGGCGGCGTCGGTACCGACGTCAATGACCACAGTGGGGGCTTCGGAGGGAACGCCGCCGCGTGCATCCAGCTCGGCTGCAAGTGCCGTGGCCAGTGGACCTGTTCCAATGATGTGGAATGACAGGTCGTTAGATACGACGGGAACAACGGCTGGAATTTGCACGGGAATCGGCCGACGAATCCAGAACGAGGGCAGGTCGGCAATGACGTGGCCTTCGCGCAGCGCTGGGGTCTCGATGTCTTGCGGCTGTTGTGGGGCCACAGTCGGCGTTGGAATGCTGGATGTGGGGCCAACGGCTCGGGTTGCCAGGTACGCGGCCAAGCCGCCGAGTGTGGGGGTATCGGCGAGACGAAGGTCGTCTGTGGCGTCGATACCGAGGCGCTCGCGGACTTGGCTGAAGATCTCAGCCTGCTTGACGGTGTCGATTCCAAGGTCCGCTTCGAGCTCAAACTCGGGGTCCAGATCAGCCGGTTCGTAGCCGGTCTGGGTCGCGACAACGTCGGCCAAGATGTCGTACACGGCACTCTGGGACCGCTTGGGGGATGAGACGCGTGCCGGGGTAGAGATATCGGTTGGAACCGCTTCGATGGGACGGGTGGCCTGGGGCGCGGCGGGAGCAACAGGGGCGACGCTCTGTGCGGAGCCTCCAGAAGCGAGCTGCCCAGTCAAGTAGTCGGCCAGTCCATCGAGCGTGGGGTAGTCGGCCAGTCGGAACTGGTCGTCTTGGCCCAACGAAAAGCGGCTTCGTAGCTCGGAGAGCACTTCGGCTTGCTTGACGGTGTCGATGCCGAGGTCGGCTTCCAGCTCGAACTCGGGGTCCAAGTCGGCGGGGGCATAGCCGCTCTGTTCCGCGACAACTTCGATGAGTGTCTTCAACACGTCGTCCCGCGAGACTGCGTCGTCGTCACGTGCGCTGAGGTCTGCAACCGTGGCGTCGGTTGCGAAGTCGGACGGTTTCGTGATGGTGGTGACAGGTGCTGGTGATGCCGTCAGTTGGCTGCTCAGGTAGGCTGCGAGGCCAGCGAGTGTTGGGTAGTCAGCCAGGCGGAACTGGTCGTCTTGACCGAGCGAGAAGCGGGCTCGTAGCTCTGAGAGCACTTCGGCTTGCTTGACGGTGTCAATGCCGAGGTCGGCTTCCAGCTCAAAGTCTGGGTCCAAATCGCTCGGTGCGTAGCCACTCTGCTGGGCCACAACCTCGATGAGCGTCTTCAGCACGTCGTCGCGTGAGGGGACCGCTTGGTTCGCCATCTGGACCACATTGCTTACGACGGGAGCGACTTCTGGCGTTGCACCTGTTGGCGCTGGCGATGCCTTTCCTTGGGCACCGAGCTGTCCGGCTAGGTACGCGGCTAGACCGGTGAGTGTCGGGTAGTCGGCCAAGCGGAACTGGTCGTCTTGATCGAGCGAAAAGCGACTTCGTAGCTCCGAGAGCACTTCGGCCTGCTTGACGGTGTCAATACCAAGGTCGGCTTCCAGCTCGAACTCGGGGTCCAGGTCGCTGGGGGCGTAGCCACTCTGTTGTGCGACGACTTCAATGAGCGTCTGTAGGACGTCTGCCTCGGAAACGGAGCGTGCGGCTGCGAGGGGGACCACGTTGGAGGTCGGCACTGCAGTCGCGATGAGCTCGACTTCTTCGGTGTAGGGGTCCGGGCCGATGACACCCGGCGCAATGGGCATCAAGGCATCTACGGTGGACTCGACAACCCGAAGGCTGCGGTCGCCAATGGTCTCTCGCACGTGTGCGTAGCCAGTGACGCTCTTTAGCCAAGCGGTGCGGACGCCAGCATCTGCGACGCGGTCATCGCCACGGGCTTCGGCGCGCCACATGGCCAGAGCGACCTGTGAACCAAAGCCTGCAGCCAAGCGAATCGCGTAGTTTACGTTGCGGTTCTCTCCGCGAGACAGGCGTAGGTCGGAGAACTCGGGGTCTGGCTGCGTGAGGTTGGCAATCGGCGGGACGATGCCGTACTGCATGGCCTTGAGCGCGATGGCGTCTTCGATGCCCGCGCCCATTGGGTGGCCGGTGAATCCCTTGGTATTCGCGACTGCGACCTTTCCGGCATCTGCGCCGAATGCGGCGCGAAGTGCGTCTGCCTCTGCACTCGCGGACCCACCACGCGCGGGCGTGTAGGTCTCATGGGACATGAACATAGTGTCCGCGGCAATGGCGGCAGCGGTGGTGTCTTCGAGTGTGACAGCGTCCTTGACGAGCGCCGTCATCTCGCGGGCAATGTGGCCGGCATCGAGCCGTGTTCCGTGGAAGGCGGAGTTGCTGATCCGCGTAGCGAGCAGCTCAGCGATAGGTCGGATGCCGCGCGCAGCGCAGACGTCTTGGCGTTCGAGGACGAGGCCGACGGCACCCATTCCGAGAATCATGCCGTGTCGGCGGGAATCGAACGGCAGCGCGCCCTCTTCTGGAGTTGCCGCGGTGGTCGCAGCACCTGCGGCTAGGAACCCGCCGCCAATCCACGGCAGCAGACGGTCGCCGGTGACGTCATCTGCGCCAATGACAATGACGCGTTCGCAGCGGCCCAATCGCAGCCAGTCGTGGGCAATGCTGACGGCTTGGGTTGTGGACGCACATGCGGCGTTGATCTGAGTATTCGGACCCTTGGCGCCGATGAACTGTGCGAGCTGGCTGTGGCCCATGGCCAAGATCTGGAACAGCGTGCGTCGGTCGAAGCGGCCGTCCGCGTCCAAGTTGTCGTTCTCAACCTTCTTCAGCAGCTGGTCGTAGCCAGGGAAGGCGGAAGCGAAGATGACGCCGGTACCGTCTTGCAACGCGGTCGGCAGGCGCCATCCGGTCGGCATGAGCTTGCCGGAGGTCGTCTCTTTGTAGGCTTGGACCAGGGGAATTCCAGCGTCCCGCAGGGCCTCGATTGCCGCTGCAATGCCGAGCTCACTCGTGATGTCGAGGGCCGCTGCGAGCCCGTCCGGCACGCCATAGTCGCGCGGGTCAAAGTGAGCCTTTGTTCCTGCAATCTGGATGACGTCGCCGCGACTGGTGACGGGGTGGAAGCTCGCCCCGCCAGCTCCGTCCTTGATGAGACGGACGATGTTGCGGTCTACAAAGGTATCGGCGCGGTCTCCAATGGACGCAATACGACCTTCGCCGGCCAAGATGCTGGCGATATTCTCCTGGGAGAAGACCTCTTGCCCACCCGGTAGCCCAACGGATGCACCGGCACAGACCACGCGGACTTGTGCCGCGGGAACGGGTGTTGAAGGAGCGGTTGTGGCCTGCGGAACCGCGTTGACCACGGCGGCCATGAGGTCGCGTAGGGCTGGGTAGACGGAAGCGGCGAGTTCGGTGGCCGCTTCGGGTGTAGCACCGGCCTCGGTAGTGGCTCGGATGACGTCGTTGAGCGCGAGGTCTGCGGTTTGCACAGCGACAGATGCAGGCTTGCCGGGGGCATGGACCGGCACACCCAAGGCTGTCAGTGATGCAAGAGCATCCAAGAAGCTGGCGATTCCGCCACGCTTAGGATGGTTCGTAGGTACAGCGTAGTGTGGGCGCTTGCCTAGGATAGAGCGGGTAAATCCGGACAGAGCGCGCTTGGGGCCGACCTCTACGAAGGTTCGGACACCGTCTTCGTACATGGCTTCGATCTGATCGGTCCACGACACGGGGGATGCGAGCTGGCTGGCGAGCAAGGCAACGATGGCGTCGGGGTCATTGGGGTACGGTTGTGCGTCAACATTGGATGAAAACGGCAGCTTCGGTGGCTTTGGACCGAGCTTGGCCAACACCTTGGCGAAGGGCTTGCTCGCGGGAGCAACAACCTTGGAGTGGAAGGCGTGAGACACGGGCAATGTGACGGTCTCGACGCCGTTCGCCTTGAAGACGGCTTCGGCTTCTGCAACACCGGCGGTACTGCCGGCAACCACGGTCTGAGTCGGACAGTTGCGATTGGCGGCAATGGCGTAGCCTTCCACCTTTGCGAGCAGCTCGTCGGTGCGTTCTGGGCTTGCCTGAACACCGATCATGCGGCCTGGGTCTTCGAGCACGATGTCCGCCATCTCGCGTCCACGGGCGCTGGTGGCATGAAGTCCCTGCTCAAAGGTCAGAACGCGCGCGGCGACTGCGGCGGCGTACTCTCCGAGTGAATGACCTGCGACAAGGTCGGGCTTGACTCCGTGTTGGGCGAGCAGTCGAAGCAGGGCGACGTCGAGTGTAAACACTGCGGGCTGTGCATGTTCGGTCGCGGTCAGGGTCTGCTTGGCGTCGTAGGCAGTGTTCTCGAGCAGGTTTGTGAGGGTGCGTCCCAGCACGGGCTTGAGAGCGGCATCGGCGTCTGCGAAGGTCTTGGCAACGACGGGGTAGCGCTCGACCAAGTCCAGGCCCATTCCTAGGTATTGGTTGCCTTGACCGGGGAAGACGAACGCGAGCCGTCCGACGGGAGCGGCCTCGATGAGGTGAACGCCGCGCGATGTGAGAAGTGCGGGATTACTGTCGGTGCGAAGGCATTTCTCGGCACGGGCCCACTGGTCTTTACGAAGTGCTTCTGTATCTGCACCACCCGCCAATCGGACGGCGTCGGTGCGCTCAAAGACACCGGGCTCCCCACGCTGTAGCGCAAGCAAGCGCTCCAAGACTTGGTCGCGGTCGACACCGGAGACGGCCCAGACGCCATCTGGGTGAGCGGGATGCTGTGCGGCCTTGGCCTGGACCACGGCTGGAGCAATGCCCTTGACGGGCGGCAGCTGTGCTGGACGATGTTGACCGGCGCGTCCACCGGCTTCTTCGAGGACCACATGGAAGTTGGTGCCACCGAAGCCGAAGGCGCTGACGCCAGCACGACGTAGACCATTTGGAGGGGTGGGCCAGACTTCTGCGTGGGTCTGAACCTTTAGTGTGGTTCCGAGAGGCACATCGCTTCGCGCTTGGCGGAACCCGGCTGAGGGCGGGAAGGTCTGGTGCTTGATGGCGAGGGCGGTCTTGATCAGGGCGGCCGCACCCGCAGCGGACTTGAGGTGGCCAATCATGGACTTCACCGAGCCCAGACGCACGGGACCGTTGCTCGCACTGCGTGCGGCACCGATGACCTGTGACAGCGCGGTCACCTCGACCTTGTCGCCGACGACGGTGGAGGTACCGTGTGCTTCGATGAGGTCGACGGTCGCGGGGTCGACACCCGAGAGCGCATAGGCACGGTCGAGGGCACGAATCTGACCCTGAATATTGGGCGCTGTGATTCCCTTGCCGCGGCCGTCGCTGCTTCCGCCAATGCCTCGAATAACGGCGTACACTTTGTCGTTGTCGCGCACGGCATCGCTGTAGCGCTTGAGCACCAAGATACCCGCACCTTCACCCATTACGAAGCCGTTGGCGCGCTCGTCGAACGGTACGGAGTGTTCGGCAGACAGGGCGCCAATCTTGGAGAACTTGACGTAGGTAGACGGGTCCATGGACCGGTCGGCACCGCCGGTGATGGCAAGGTCGAAGTCGCCGTCCTGTAGGCCCTTGACTGCGGTTTGGATGGCAGCAAGGGAGGAGGCGCAGGCGGCATCGACGGTGAAGTTGGGTCCACCGAGGTCTAGGGCGTTGGCGACCCGCCCGGCGATGACGTTGGACAGCTCGCCTGGCATTGCGTCTTCGTCGATAGGACGGCTGTCGCGCACGGCTGTGGCGACAGAGGCCAGAATGGCGCTGACGTCTGCGTCTCCCGCACCTTCGCGAATGGCGCGCTCAATGAGTGGATAGGCCACGCGCAGTGCAGTCTGGTCCTTGGTCTCGCCACCGAGCGAGTTTCCAAGGATGACGGCGCAGCGTTCCCGGTCGAATGTCTTGCCAGGACCCTTGCGTCCGTCCGTCTGTAGTCCGGCGTCTTCGAGGGCGGCCCAGGCGGCGTCCAGTGCTAGGTGCTGAACCGGGTCCATCTGCTTGGCCACGCGGGGTGGAATGCGGAACCGCTTTGGCGAGAACGTGGTGTCGTCTAGGAAGGCGCCAATCTTGGCGTAGGTCTTGTCGAGAGCGGACCGGTCAGCGTCCCAGTACAGGTCTGGGTCCCATCGATTGACAGGCACTTCGCGAATTGAGCTGTGCCCGCTCTTGAGGTTTTCCCAGAAGGCATCCACATTGGGGGCATCGGGGAAGATGCAGCCAAGGCCAATAATCGCGATGGCGTCGGCAGGTGCTGCGGGCAGGTCGGTGGCTCCAAGCAGGGCGGTGCGCGCGGCGTTGTAGTCGGACTCAGTGGCTGCCACGGCGCCACCCGTTGCGATGGCCGCCTTGAGGGGACCGCCGGTCAGTGGCTCGGAGGAGTCTTCCCAGGTCACACCAATACCGAGTGGACCTGAGACGGAATCGACAGGGTCAACGCGGTGGGCATTTTGAGCGGTGCCTCGCCAGTTGTTGAGGGCACTGCGGTATTGCGCGGTCACGTCCGTCAGGGACGCCTGGCGGCGGGCGATGTCTTGCGCGTGTCGAAGGCCGGTGCCGGCGAGCCAGAGTGATTGGCGAAGGTCTGCGGTCGCCCACAAGCTCTCGGCCAGCAACCAGGGGTCTTCACCGTCAGCAAGGCGTCGTAGGACCGGTGCTGTGGGCGGGTTTGCGACACGAAGCCCGTGCACGCGCGTAGTCAGGACGTCATCTGGCCGGCTGAGGCGCTCCACAAGTGTGGGAGGTAGACGCAGATCTGGACAGCCAAGAATGGCGTCAGCGATCATGACACCCGCTGCACCGAGAGCGGCTGCAGCCCCAGCCGTCTTCGGTCCGAGACCGGCAATAAGAATGGTTCGCGAAGGGTCCGCTGCCCCCGCCAGAGCCGTCAGACCGTCGACAGCCCCGCCGTGTCCACCGGCTTCGCGCCCGCGTAGAACAATGCCAGCGAAGCCTTCAGGAGGCACTTGAGCGGTTGTTGTCTCTAGCCAAGTAGGACGCCCAGGAACGGGACTTCCACCTTGCGTCATCACAACCGGGCCCACTCCTGGTGGTGGTGTTCCAGGTCGTACCCGAACCCATGCGTCCGGCGAAACAGTGACCGTACCGCCGAGGGTAAGGTCGATGACCGGTGTTCCACCCGCAGAGACGACGAGGTCTGCGCAGGTAGCGGCGGTGGCAGGAAGGAGGACCAACAGCGTCGGAGTCATGTAAAGAAGCCCTGTTTCGAGTTCCACGCCGGCCTAATCAAGCGTTTGAATGCTTCATCTCACAGACTTCGTGGAGGACTTGATAGCGCTCCATGGGGGCTTGATCCACACCATGTTGTGGGTGGCACACGAATGTTGTTCTGCTCCGTGGCCGTTCGTTTGCAGGCCGGTTGGGCGGCGTTGGACGTCGGGTTGTAGGGCTCCGTTACGCCTGCCGACAATCGATTCAGTCTGCGACGGCCGAGACCGCCTTTTGGTCAGCTTCACCGGTACCCGCGCCATCGGCCCACGGTGTGTCGTGCTGCAATGCATCATTCTTAGGCGTGCAGCACGCTTAGGTCCAGGTTTCGCCGCCTTGTCGCTACACACATACAGGGCGAAGACTCAGACCAATCATTTGGGGAAACGTGGTGTTTAGCCAATCCACCAACGCGTGCCGCGCGTCTTACCGGTGCGGGTCACGAGGCCCATTTCTTCGAGTTCGAGCAACTCGGTACGGATTGCTACGGTGGACTCATTGAGTTCTTTGGCCAAGTCGTTGCTCTTGGCACACTCGACGTTGGCGAGAGCATCGATGATGCGCTCGGTTAGCGATGTCTGTTCAGCCACTGGGGCCTCCAGGATGGGTTGTGCACTTTCGGGGTGTTTCGTTAGAACTGGTTGTGTCTTGGGCGTACGCAGCGTTTTTGAGGGCGGCTCACTGGTGTCTTCACTCCAGACAACAGCCTGGGCTGCTTCGCTTCCGGCTTTGTAGAGAGGAGCCAGGGTATTGCGTAAGTCGGCTTGGTCAGGAGCAGGTCCAAGGGTCATTAATCCTGGATTAAGGTCGGCCCTCGGGCTCATGCTGAAACTCATCGCACTGAGCGGAGTTGGGTATGCGAGCCAATTTCCCTGTGGTGGAGCCGTCTCCTCTATCGTGTCTCGCGTGTCAGGTCTCGCAATGTCGCACCATCGTTTGCGTAAATGGGTAACCAAGCGCTCTCGGTCCCACCCACGCAGGGTAAACAACAGGAAGGGGTCGCCGTCCAAGGCATCTGCGAGCAGTTGATGAACGGCGGCCATGTGTATGCATGGAAGCAGGTAATCGGCGCAGTCGCAGTCTCCATCGAAGTCTGCTGCAGTGGGGAGAAGGGACAGGTTTTTGTCTTCGAGTGCATCCACGAAAGCGCGGTCCAGATCGCCTTCCAATATATTGGCAACCCGACTGAGGTCTTCCGCGAGCGTATCCAAGACTATCGCCCATTCTTGACGGTCAAATACCCGCATTCGAATGGATACACGCATCAGTTCACTGTCTGCGACCTCGGCGGTCACTAGGCCCGGGCTAAACCACAGCTCTTGTACGCGACCGTTGCGTGCGAATGTCTTTCCGCGAGCCACGCGCAATGCGAGCTTGGCGTCGTTCTCGCTGAGCCGGGACAACCATTTTTTCCCAAGCCAACCACGGGGTTGGTTGGAGGAGACGATACCGGGGTTTTTCCTGGATAGGACGTCTGTGTGCAGCATTAGAGAGCCTCTCCGCGTTCATCACCCAGCATGACCAACCGCCGTAGAGCGTCATCATCGAGCTCGGTGACCCATCGGTCCCCGGCGGCGACGACGGAATCAGCCAGCGCGCGCTTGTCGTCGAGCAGGGCATCGATTCGCTGTTCCAGTGTCTCTGCTGTGACCATTTTGTGGACAAACACGTTGCGTTTCTGGCCGATTCGGTAGGCCCGGTCGGTGGCTTGGTCTTCAACGGCTGGGTTCCACCAGCGGTCGTAGTGAAGCACGTTTGTCGCATTGGTGAGGTTGAGTCCCGTGCCACCTGCGCGAAGGCTGATGAGGAGCACTGGACTGGAGTGCTCGTCTTCTTGGAAGGCCCGTACCAGCTCTTCTCTGTGGTGTGCTGGGGTTCCGCCATGGAGGAATGGCGCCCGGAACCCAAAGGTGTGGTCGATGTGGCGTTGGAGAATATCGCCCATGGCGCGATACTGGGTGAACACGAGAACCCGCTCGCCGTTGTCCAGGATCTGCGTCAACAACTCGGTAGCAGAGTCGAGCTTACCGCTACGGCCTGCGAGGGGACCGGGTTCTTTGGTGTACTGAATGGGGTGGTTGCAGACCTGCTTGAGCGCGGTCAGCATGGCCAGGACGTTGCCGCGTCGCTCATTGGTCTCGGCTTCGGCAATCCGCTCCATGTACTCCTCAACGATGTTGCCGTACAGAGTGGTCTGTTCGACCGAGAGTGAGCACCATGCGCGCCGTTCCAGCTTCTCGGGCAGGTCACTGATGACGTCCTTGTCTGTCTTCAATCGCCGTAGGATGAACGGTGCGACGCCCTGTCGGAGCTGCTCAGCGGCTTGCTCGTCGCCAAAACGTTCGACGGGAATGGCGATGTTGCGACGGAATGCTCCGCGGCTGCCAAGCAATCCGGGAATGAGGAATTCCATGATGCTCCACAGCTCGAGCAGGCGGTTCTCGACCGGGGTTCCCGAGAGAGCAACGCGGTGCTTGCTGGGTAGCTGTCGAGCGGCTTTGGCGCGCTGGCTGTCGGGGTTCTTGATGGACTGTGCTTCATCGAGCGCGACGACGTCCCACGGGATCTCGGACAGCGCGTCGATGTCTCGCACCATCAGTCCGTAGGTGGTGACCACAACATCAGCATGGGTCAGGTCGTCAAGATTGCGCTGGACACCGTGGTACCGAGCAATCTTGAGCTCGGGCGCGAACTTGGCGAACTCAGAGCCCCAGTTGCCCAGGACGGACGTTGGGCACACAACCAAGCACGGACCTTCCGCTTGGGGACGACGGGCCAGGACATGGGTGATCAACTGAATCGTCTTTCCAAGTCCCATATCGTCTGCTAGGCACGCACCAAGACCGAGTCGGCCGAGCGTTGTCAACCACGAAAACCCACGTTCCTGGTAGGGTCTCAGCGTAGCTACAAGACCTGTCGGGATGGGCTCGTCAGGCGGTTCGCGCAGTGCGTCCAAGACGACCCGAAGTCGCTGGTCGGCAACCACTGGAATGCCGAGGTGCTGACCGGTGAGCACCGCACGCAAGGCGTCTGCGCTCGACAAGGTGCCCAGTTCTGTCATGTTCTCGGGCAGTTTGGCCAGCTCATGCGGGTCGAGAAGTACCCAGCCGTCGCGAAAGCGAACGATGGGTTTGTTTTGACTGCTCAATGCATGAAAGTCTGCACCATCAATGACATGGCCGCCCACAACGACTTCCCACCGGAACCCTAGTGCATCTTCCAGGCTGGGCAGGTCGCCGTCTGCGCCTACATCAATGCACATCCGAGCATGAAGGCGCTCGTTACTGTTCGCCTCGAACTCGGTGGGGAGTTCAATGCGAAAACCGGCGTTTCGGAGTGCGGGAACGCCGACCATTAGGAAGTCGTAGGTCTGTTTGGCAGACCATTTCAAGTCCACCGGGTGTGAGCTGTCAAGTGTGGCTCGCACAGGTGGGTAGATACGGCTCGCTCTGGCCAATCCGCGTAGCAATGCGTAGGCTGAAGTTGAGTTTTCGCTACGGCGTTTCACGCGTGCCGGCCAGACGGTTGCGAGGGATTTGTTGGAGCGCGGTTGGGCCGTGTGGGACCGTAGCGACAAGCCGAATTTGCCTTTCGACGATTCGGGGGCCGACAGGCGGAATCCGATGCGAACGCCACTTGAGTTTGCTTCGCTTGCCCAGGCGCGAATGCGATTGGGCATTCCCTGGTAGCGGGCATCACGAGGCGAGAATGACGATTCTTCTCCGCGCAGTGCCTCGGCGAATTCCAGCGGCCACCCTCGCGTAGAGGCTGGATACACGTTCTGGCGGTACAGCGAGTCGACCGTCGCATTGAGGAATCGTCGAACGGTTGTTTGAGCGGACGGGATTCGAACGGGACCGCGAGATTGAGTTGGATGAGCACGGAAGATTGTGGGCAGTGCGTGGACGAGCTGGTCGAATCGTTCGGCGTCTTCGCTACGAGTCAGGAGCACGCGCCATCGGGCATTGGTGTTGTCGACTGTGGGAACGACGCGCTGATGTATGGCGAGCTCAATTGCGAGCTGGGATGCTCGAGAAAGGACTCTTACGCTGTCCGAAACATCGGCCGAATGCGGTATTTTCGAAAGAAACGGAACGGCGTCTGCTAGGGCGACGCGGTACCCAGTGGAGGGGGTTCTCTGGTGCGGAGGAAACGGGGAGACCATGGTCTGGGTCTCGAGAGTTCCAAGGGCTTCGATCGCTGGCAACTCAGCGTTTACGGCATCTGTGACATTGCGTTGGGGTGACCAAAAAAACAGGTCATCTTCTGCGAGCAATGTGGCGTGCAGTTCCGGCATGCTGAAGCCCCGAAAAAATGGGTGTGATCCGGGGTACTATCCGGTTTGCTGCGCTTCGCATAATGCCTATATGGCAGCTAGCATGGCGATTTCACCATACTGTCGGACCGGCCTGCGTAGTTTTGAGTAGTCAATGGCCCAGAGAATCGAAATTAACCAAATCAGGCGTTGCGTTACTGTTCCTCGTCTCGAAATCGCATAGTTTTCAGCGTGTTCGATAGGGACTCGCCTCCAGCCGCAGCGGTGGACAACCCCGGCGGGTTCGACGGGCAACAAACGCAGAGAGCCCCAGACCTAGGGTCTGGGGCTCTGCTGTCGACGGTCAATGAATGGCGACTCTAGAAGTCGTCGTCTTCATCGTCGAAATCATCGTCGTCGTCGTCGTCCTTCTTGCCGTCATCGTCTTCCCACTCGATTCCGACGATCCGTTCAAGAAGGCTCACAACCTCCTCGCCGGTGAACTCGAACTCGTCGTTCGATTCCATCTCGTTCTCGAGTGTTTCGGTGAGGCTGCCATCAAGGGCACCCTCTTCTTCCATGTCGGCCACGAGGTCATCTTGGCCACGGTCTTCACCCTGCACCTCGAGTTGCTCTAGCAGGTATGCGACCACTTGTTCGACCGCTGGTTCAGCGATGGCGTCGAGAAAGTCGTCGAGTTCATCGATGAGTTCGTCACGAATAGATTTTGGCAGCTGCATGCCCTACCTCTCTGTTAGCCAGTAGCCCGCGGGTGGTAGCCGGACAGCGCGGACGTTTCAAGCCATTGATGACATGAAGTTTGGTGTTGCCCTTCGGGCTCGTTCACAACGCTGGGTTAGTTGTGGCCATGTTTACATCTGACGTCATCCGCGCCCTCCCGAAAACGGACCTTCACTGCCACCTGGACGGCTCCTTACGCCTGTCCACGCTCATTGAGCTGGCAAAAGAGCAAGGGGTGACCCTTCCGTCGTACACCGAAGAAGGTCTCCGCGAACTTGTGTTCAAAGAGTCCTACCGGGATCTGCCCGACTACCTGCACGGGTTCGCCTACACCTGTGCGGTGCTCTCATCACCAGAGAGCATTGAACGGGTGGCCTATGAACTGGGCCAGGACTGTCTTGCGGAAGGTGTTTGCTACCTTGAAGTTCGCTTCGCCCCGCAGCTTCAGGTTCGCCCCGGCATGGACGTCAAGGCTGTTTTGTCAGCCGTTGATCGTGGCCTGGACCGGGTTCGACGCGAGCATGAAGCGACCGAAGGCGTGCGCACGGGTGGAGAGCCTCCCTTCCGCTACGGCTTGATCGCTTGCGCCATGCGAATGTTCACCGGTGGGTTTGGGCCGTACTTTAGGGATCTGCTGGCCGTAATGGATCAGTTTCCAGTCAAAGAGGTCTACGGTCTGGCATCGTTGTCCTTGGCTCGCGCCGTGGTGGATGCTCGCGACAACGGCGGACTGCCCATCGTCGCGTTTGACTTGGCTGGAGCAGAGGCCGGACATCCGGCGAGTGACCACGTGGATGCCTACGCCTACGCGCACAGCAACTTCTTGAAGAAGACGGTTCACGCTGGCGAAGCCTACGGTCCAGAGAGCATCTTCCAGGCCATCACAAAGCTGCACGCCGATCGGATTGGTCACGGAACCCATCTGTACAGCCAAGACCAGGTTCAGGCAGATGAGGACCCGGGCCGCTACGTTCGTAAGCTGTCGGAGTACATTGCTGACCGGCGCATTCTGCTGGAAGTCTGCATCACTTCGAACATGCAGACCATGCCAGAGCTGCGTCGGGTCGAGGACCATCCGTTTGGTCGTATGGTGCAAGAGCGGTTGAGCGTGACCTTGTGTACGGACAACCGTCTGATCAGCCGTACCACCGTGTCCAATGAGCTCGAACAAGCTCAAAAGGCGTTCAACCTGTCTCCGACGACGGTTCGGAACGTGGTTCTACACGGATTCAAGCGCAGCTTCTTCCCTGGGTCCTACCGGGAGAAGCGCGACTACGTTCGTAAGGTGATCGACCGCTACGATGCCGTTGCCAAGGCGCACGGATTGCCGAAGGTTGGTCGTGGCCAGTCAGAAGACGCCGACATCTAGGGCGACGGCTCTGGGGAGTCTTACCGGACCTGTGACGACTGCGGTGTGATGACGTCGACCTCCACCGCGTCTTCGACGTGAACCGGGCCTAGAGCTCCGACGCCGAGAAGCAGTGGGACAAGACGGGAATAGTTGGCTCCGAGGGCGTCGTTGGCGGTCAAGAGAGACAATGCAATGCCCACCGGACCTCCGAGGGCGGCAGCGACGCCGCCTGCCTTGTACGCGCGGCCGACCCAAGAGCCGACGTTCGGAATGTAGGGCAACAGGCGCCCAACACGGGTTCCCGCGAGCCACAAAACACCTTTGCCAGCCCCGAGCGCGCCGAAGCCTCCTCCTGCACCCGCGGCCATGCCTAGCGTTGGCCACCAGGAGCGAACGAGACGTTCCCGAGTGGCGGGGTCCAGCGACTCTAGTGAGGCGCGTCCCGACTCTGGAACGAGCAGGGTGCTCATTGCGTCTAGGCGTTCCCATGCGGTTGCGTCAGCAGGCAACGCTCCTTGTACGCGTAGGCGCTTGGCCGTGTGGTTGACGATCTCGTCGAGGGTGATGGTCCGGGCGGCCAAGCCTAGAGGAGTCGCGTAGGTCCACCACAGCTGAGAGGCGATGCGAGAGGCGAGCTCTCGTGGGGACTTTGCCGAGCCGACCGGGACTCGGGCAAACTCGAGAATGGCGCGTAGGTCTGTCGGATGACGTGCGGCGAGGACGTCGATCACCTGTTGTCGATTCGTTGGCATGTCGGCGTCCTTGGGATCTACGGAAATATACGCGCCGTAGAGGTCCGCTATTCCAGGAGATTCTGGTTGCGACGGTCTGGAGCGCCGTCTGTATCAGCTTTGTCGCCGGATATGGTGTAGTCACCGTCCAACCAAGAACCGAGGTCGATGAGCTGACAACGCTCGCTGCAGAACGGTCTGTGGTCGTTGTCCACGTCCAAGGAAGCGGGCTTTTTACACTGCGGACACTTTCTGGTCACAAGATTCTCCTAGCGCGGTATTTCGGGGAAACGATGCGGCGGTGCAGAGGGCGTAGTCCTCCGTAGGTGTTCCGTGCCAGTGCGCCGGCGTTATGTGGCCGTCGTTCCAAAGCAGTGGGGTGGATGATGTCAGTCAACAAGGTAATTCTCATCGGTCGTTTGGGTGCAGATCCAGAGGTTCGTCAATCGCAAGCCGGTTTGTCCATCGCTAAGATCAGCTTGGCTACGACCGAGCGCAAGAAGGAGCAGGACGGCAACTGGACCGAAAGCACCGAGTGGCACCGCGTCACCGCGTTTGGTCGTACGGCCGAGCTGGCCCAGCAGTACCTGCGCAAGGGAAGTCAGGTCTACTTTGAAGGCCGGCTGCGTACGTCCAAGTACACGGACAAGAACGGAATTGAGAAGTACAGCACCGAGGTCATCTGCGAACGCATGCAGTTCCTGGGTAGCAAGGGTGACAATGCGGGCGGCGGCGGCGGCGGCGGCGGCTACAGCGGCGGTAACTCCGGCGGCGGCGGCAACTCCGGCGGCTACGGCGGCGGCAACTCCGGCGGTGGCAACTCCGGTGGCGACAGCGGCGGAAGCTCGGGTGGTGGCTACGGCGGCGGCGGCGGTGGCGGCGCAGCGGATGATGACATCCCGTTCTAGGCCCAGTTCAACGCTCACGCGATAGGCGTTGAGCGGAGGTTGGAATGACCCGCGTCCTACTGTTGGCATTGATGATGGGTGGCTGTACGTACACAGTCACCGTCACCTCTGACGTACCTGGGGCGCGTATCGATGGTCTGAGCAGTGGCCCCAGTGCACTACCGGTGGATGTGACGGTTCCTTGGGGACCATTTGTACATCGGCGGGTGACTGTGACGGCTCCGGACTACCGGGTTGTTGAGCTTGATCTGGGCACCCGCACGGTCCGCTCTGCTGACTTTTCGCTGTTCAACTTTTTCCTTCCATGGCGACCGCCATCGGAAGAATTGAGTGTTGTATTGGTTCGCGACCATGGCCCTGCGGGAACGTGGACGCCGGCCGAATTGGGGTTGGAATAGTGTCGGACCGTCTCATCTTGGCCCACCTGCCAACACCCGTTCACTGCCTGCCGCGTTTGTCTGAGTGGCTTGGAACCGAAGTCTGGGTCAAGCGAGATGACCTGACTGGTTTCGGATTGTCTGGGAACAAGGTCCGTAAGCTCGACTGGCTGTTGGCAGATGCTCAACGCAAGGGCGCAGACACGGTCATCACCACAGGGGGGCTTCAGTCCAATCATTGTCGGGCAACTGCAGTGGCCTGTCGCCAGCTCGGAATGCAGCCGGTCTTGTTGCTGCGCGGCGAAGCCCCAAGCGTTGCCGATAGCAATCTATTGCTCGACCAATTGCTGGCCGCAGAACTTCACTACTGCACCGCAGAAGAGTACAGTCTGCACCGCGATACCCGCATGCTGGCGATTGCGGAGCAAGTGCGCCAGCGAGGGGGCATTCCCTACATTATTCCCGAGGGCGGCAGCAACGCGATTGGCTCCCACGGGTACGTTGCTGCGGGTCGAGAGCTGCTGAGCCAGCAACCCAACGGCTTTGATGCGTGCTGTCTCGCTGTCGGTTCGGGTGGCACTCTGGCTGGTTTGGCTCTGGGACCGGACATCGGGCAGACGATTGGTTTTGCCGTGTGTGATGACGCCACGTTCTTTACGGCCAAAGTGCACGACATTGCGGCGGAGGCCGAGCGGTGCGGATTTGAGTGGACGCTACGTGACAACTGGCACGTAAACGATGCCTACCGTGGCGAAGCCTACGGTGTGGCGGGGCCCGAGGTGTGGGACATCATGGCCACCGTTGCTCGTCTGGAAGGCTTGTTCTTGGACCCGGTGTACACGGGCAAAGCCATGCTCGGGCTCGTACAGGAAGCGCGCGCTGGACGCCTGAGCGGTCGAGTATTGTTCTGGCACACCGGGGGAGGCTTCGGGTTGTTTGGTCGGGGTCACGAGGTCCGAACATGACAGCACCGCGCGTTGGCGTCATCGTCAATCGCAACGCTCGTAAGCACTCGCGCAGACCAGGGTTAGCGGATGCCTACCGTTCGACTGGCGCAGTGGTCTACGAGACCGGCTCGTTGGATGAGCTACCGGATGTTTGTCGTGAGCTGTGTGCTGCGGGTGTGCAGACCGTCGCGTTGAGTGGCGGGGATGGAGCGGTTCACCGGGGTTTGTCGGCAACGGTCGCCGTGTGGCAGGGTCGCTTGCCGACTATTGCGGTTCTCCCCGCGGGAACCATGAATACCGTCGCTCGAGGGCTCGGCGTTCGCGGTGGACCGCTGCATGTGCTGAAGCGAGCGGTTTCGCCGACACCTGTGGTCCGCGTTCGACGCCCAATTGATGCTGGCAATGGCAGACTCGGCTTCCTCGTTGGGACCGGCTTCTGGGCGCGATTTCTTCAGGCGTATGATGCCCGGACGGGTCCGGGTGGGGTGCGTGCGGCGGCGGTGTTGGCTCGTGGACTCGCGTCTACCGTGGTCCGTGGAGCCTTTGTCCGTGAGATGTTCGCTCCCATAAATGCCGTGGTCGATTGGAATGGTGAACGCCTGGAACACCAGCAGTTCACCATGATTGCGGCCGGAGTGGTTCCCAGCGTGGGGCTCGGGTTTTCGCCGTTCCGTGGAGTCTTGGATGCGCAGGACTCACTGCATGCACTGGCGTTCTCGTCGTCTCCCGTTGGCGTTGCTCGGCAGCTTCCGGCATTGTTCCGTGGCCGTTCCCCTGCTCGTCCTGACCGTGGTGGACTTGTGCAGACCTTGCGTATTCAGTCGTCGACACCACTAGATTGGGCGATTGACGGAGATGTTCAGGAGCCAACAAGCGATGTCACCCTTCACTGTGGGCCGTTGCTTTCTTTTGTGATTGGCTAACCACGGCGCGCTTAAGGAGACGCGGTGTCTTCGATCTGTGCGCGAATCGGTGTGAACGACCAGGTGATGGTGACCGCGTCAATGCCGCGGGCTTGCACTTGGAAGGACCCGCTGATCTCAGTGGTCAGCTCGCCGAGCTCGTAGTCCCACGGAGCTACAGTCACGACGGTCTGGTCTTCGCCGGCTAGCGTTGGCAGCGTTGGGGGAGAGTCGGCTGCGAAGATGGGGGCGGCGATGAACAGGTGCTCTTGGTCCAACCCGACAAAGCGAATGTCTAGGGCACGTCCGCCTCGGTTGTTCAACACCAAGTCCCGAGCGCTGTAGCCCTCTGGCGGGCGCTCCTCTTGGACGTTGACGTCGCCAAAGTCGAAGTTTGTGGGTGAGATCAACAGCTCTCCACCCGAACATGCGGTCGTCGTCAATAGAGCTACCCAGGCAAAACCGCGCATGTACTTCCTCGTGCGGCTTAGCGTAGCTTCCGTGAATCGCCTTGTCGCGCAGTGATGCCGGACGCATCCAGCCACTCCAGCAGCGGAATGGCGGTGCGTCGAGACTGGCCGCTGAGTTGCTTGAACGCTTGGGCGTCGAGGCTGTCGTTGTCGGAGAACCATCCACGGACCTTCACGACCAAGCCATCGAGAGCGTTCTGACCGAACCACCCGAGGTCGCCGACTCGGTGAACTCGCCCGGCCGCGGAATGGAGGTGGAGCAACGAGACCATCTCTGGGTTGGGCAATCGCTCCATTAAATCTGCAAGCTTGATGCCGTCTAGTCCTGCGGCTTCAACGGCTGCCAGGGTCTTTTGGGACAGCTTCTCTTGCACGTCGTCTAGGTGCACTTTGAAGTGAATCAGTCGAACGAGGGGGCCGGCGATGACCGCAAGTCCGGCGTCTACTAGACGCTCTACGAGTGCGTCGAACACACGTGGCGGCAAGTGTCCGACGCCGTCGCGGTGGAGCTCTCGCCGCTTCGCACCGAGTGAGAGCGGCTGGGCGTTGTGGAACTCGGCCATCATGTCTAGCAAGCGGCCTTCCAGGCGACCCACAATAGAGGCTGCGAATCGGTGGTCCGCTAGAATGATTCCTAGGTCACCGACACTGCGTTGTTGGACGTCTACGTCTATGAGACCGTCTTCCTCAGCGCGTTCTAACAAGACGGTCCGGTCTCCCTGTTCGAGCCGCTTGAGCTCGGTAAGGGCCTGCTTCTTGTTCTTGGTCCGCATGCGTTTGGCCCAAGGGTCGAGTACAACACCGCCGGCCAAGGTGGACTCTGGCGATGGACGCCGCACGATGAAGCGGTCACCGGGCACACAGGTGAGCGGCGTGTCCAGGCGCAGCTGGGCGTAGACGGACGTGCCGGGGACCAGTGGGTCGCGTTCACTCGCGAAGTTCACTCGACCCATGGCTTCGCTGGTGCCGAGAAGTACCCGTACCGAGTCGCCGTCGGACAAGGACTCTCCGCGGGGAAGGGCGCTAAGCTTGGCATCGAAAATGTGGGTGGTTGGTAGTGGAGAGCTTGCGAGGGTAACGCCTCTGCGCAGCGCACCTTTCGTGGCGCCCGCAACGTTGATGGCGAGGCGTTGTCCGGCAACAGCGTGGTCGACTTCGACGCCGTGAACGTGCAGGCCTCGCACACGAACGCGCTCGGCATCTGGAAGGAGCCAGAGGGGACTGTCCAGACGAACATCACCCGACCACACCGTTCCACTGGCGATGTCTCCGAAGCCGCTCCGGCTGAACACGCGGTCGACGGGCAGGCGAAAAGGGCCCTCGATCTTCCGTGATGTGGGGGACAGCTGGGCAATGGCGGCTCGCAGTGCCGCCATTCCAGCACCGGTCAGGCTGCTGACTCCAATGACCGGCGCACCGTCCAAGAAGGTGCCGCTGACTAGGTCTTCGACATCCGCTTCGGCAAGCTCCAGCAGCTCTTCGTCCACCTGGTCGGCCATGGTGAGAACCACGATTCCCGACCGAATTCCAAGACTTTCGCAGATTCCAACATGTTCGATGGTCTGCGGCATGACGCCGTCTACTGCCGAGACACACAGGAGCACAGCATCCATGCCGGCGGCACCAGCGACCATGGTTCGTACCAAGCTCTCGTGGCCCGGTACGTCGATGAAGGAGACGGATGTTCCCTCGATGTTGGCGCTCGTGAAGCCAAGAGCAATCGTGATGCCCCGTGCTTGTTCTTCAACAAGGGCATCGAGATTTTGACCGGTCAGCGCCGTGATGAGCGCTGTTTTCCCGTGGTCAACGTGCCCGGCAGTACCAACGATAGGGCCGGGCGCGCTCATGATTAGCTACCCAAGAACCCGTCGTCTCCGATGGCCTCAACGGGACAGTTCGCCATGGCCTCGTAGCACTGAGCGAGCTCTTTGGCGTTCTCGGGCTGCTTGAAGCAGATGTCGTGGTCTTCTTCTTCGGACATCTTGAAGTTCTTGGGTGCGGCATCTGCGCACACTGAACACAAGATGCACTCTTGGTCGCAGTAGAATGAGACGCGTTTGCCGTCTACGACGGACTCGCCGCCAACATTATCTTCCCACTTGTCGTTTGGATCGGCCATGCCATCGCTCCTTGAGCGCGCCCTGTAATGCCTCGTCGCACAGATGAGCAAGCCCAGTGCAACGTCGCAGACAGGCTGGGACGTCGTAAGGGCGGCTTCGCTACAAGCGTTCGGCTTTGCGGCGGCGTCCGAGCAGGTCTTGTAGTGCCTCTGCGGCGGGTTTGTCTTCGTACAGGAGCGCGTAGACTTGTTCGGTGATTGGTAGGTCTACGCCTAGCTTTTCGCCAAGGTTCTTTGCGCTTCGAGCTGTGATGACGCCTTCTGCGACCTGGCCCAGCTCCTCCAAGATGTCCGGCAGAGTCTTTCCGGCACCGAGGCCCAGTCCCACCCGACGGTTTCGTGAAAGGTCGCCAGTGCAGGTCAGCACCAAGTCGCCCATGCCGGCCAAGCCCATCATGGTCAGCGGATTTGCGCCCATGGCGACGGCAAGCCGGGTGATCTCAGCGAGACCTCGGGTGATGATGGCTGCGCGTGCATTCGAGCCCAAGCCAATGCCGTCACTCACGCCACAAGCGATCGCCATGACGTTCTTGAGCGAGCCGCCAATGCAGGCGCCTACAACGTCTTCGGTGTGGTAGGCGCGGAAGCCTGAGCCGTGAAAGGCCTCCGCTGCGAGGCGTGCTGGAGCATCTTGACCAGCCACAACGACGGCTGTTGGCATGCCCTTGGCCACTTCCAGGGCGAATGAGGGGCCAGACAGTATGCAGATGTTCTTGTGGTGCGCCTTGGCCAGCGTTTGTTCGAGGACCGCGTGCATTGGCTCCAATGTGCTGTCTTCAATGCCCTTCGTGGCACAGCAGATCACGGCGCCATCTTGCACGTGCGGCGCGGCAGTCGTCATCACCTCTCGCAGTGCGTGCGACGGCACCACGGGTACCAAGAGCCGTCCGAAAGCGACGGCTTTGTGCAGGTCTGACTCGGCAAACAAGCTTGGGGGAAGGTCGCACCCCTGCAGATAGTCTGGGTTTTTTCGTGTTTTATTGATGGCGTCACAGCGCTCGGGGCGGTGGTCCCACAGCGCGACGTCATGCCCGCGTCGAGCCAGTTGAATGGCTAGTGCAGTGCCCCAAGAGCCTGCTCCCAATACCGTGCACGGTAGCGTCAAATCACCCTCCTCAATGCATTGTCTTCGTGCATAGCACGAACTGGATTGTGGACGGTTCGTTGAGTGGACGCTAGTTAGTGCATACGTCTTACGATAGGGCGTTCCCCGCCTTCCCTCCCCCCTTCCCCAAAATCAAGGTAGCGAAACGATGGGCTCCCCACGTCCGTTGACGAAGAAGCAGGTGTTGGACCTCCTCTCCAAGAAAGCCCCACTCTCCGGGGCCGACCTGCGCGGTATTGATCTTTCCGGTGTCTGTTTCGACGGCGCCGACCTTCGATCGACCAAAATGGCAGAATGCAACCTCTCCCGTGCGACCTTCCGTGGCACGAACCTCAAGGCCGCTTCATTGTGGCGTGCTGAGTGTTCGGACACCGTCTTTGACGGCGCCAATATGGAAGAAGCGGATTTGGACTTTACGAATCTTGAAGGCGCGTCTTTTCGCGGTGCCAAGGTCAAGAAGACCATCTTCCCATACACGCGCGTACCGTTGGATGACGTACTCGACAGTGTTCGAACCGGTCGGCGAATTCGCATGACGGGTCCGGATTACGATGACGAGTAGTCGCTGGTGAAGGCTGAGCTCGAACAGTCGAGCTTGCGGTTGATGTTCGGAACCGATGTCGCTTCTGCGTGTCGGACCGTGTCATGGAACATGCACCGGTGATTGGGTTGATTTGGGCCACTGTTGGACGCGCGACGGACCGTGAGTTGGTCGCGCAGTTTCAGGGTGGCGATGCATCGGCGTACTCGGAGATCGTTCACCGGTATCAAAACCGTGTGTTTACGCTGGCTCTCCGTTGGATGCGTGACCACGCTGTCGCAGAAGAAGTTGCCCAAGACGTTTTCATTGCGTTGTTTCGGTCGCTCGGTACTTTCCGTGGCGACGCGAAGCTGTCGACCTGGGTCTACCGGGTCGTTGTGAATCACTGCAAGAACCGCATCCAGTATCGGCGGCGGCGCCACATGGACCGGCATGAACCCTTGGAAGGGGTTGGCGTGGACGATGACAGTCCACGGCGTCAGCTCGCCAGTCATGCCCCTGGAGCCGATGCATCGCGTCATCGGAGCGAAGCTGAACAGCTTGTGGCGGACGGCCTTGCACAGCTCGATGAGGAGCAGCGCATGATAATTGTGCTGCGCGACATCGAGGACCTGTCATATGAGGAGATCGGTGCCATCATGGATGTGCCTCGGGGCACAGTGAAGAGCCGTCTGCACCGGGCGCGAACCCAACTTGCCACTGTATTGAGCCGCCGAATTGGCGCAGAGGACGTACTGTAAACGAATGCTGGAAAGCCCCGCCAACGAGGACCTCAGCGCCTACCTAGACGGTGAACTGCCGCCAGAGGCGAGTGCACGTGTAGAGCGTGCTCTGTCGAGTGACCCGAGCCTACAAGCCGAGCTCGAACAGCTCCGTATGGTCCGGTCAATGCTGTCTAAGCATGGCCGGGTGGAAGCACCCTTTGGCTTCAAGGCCAGAGTCTTGGCAGCAGTCGCTGACGAACCTGCACCCATCTCCACCTGGAGGACCTGGCTGCGGCGTCCCTTTGGAGTCCCGATCGAGGGATTTGCCGTGGCACTTGCAGCACTGCTCGTGGTTGTGGTCGTAGGGAACCGTGAACAGGCCGGCGATGGCGTCCTGCCCAACAACTTTGACGCGCCAACACCCGCTGGTGAGCAGGTCATCGTGAACCCCGAGCGCGATGCAGCACGCGCCCAGCAACGTCAGCTCTCGCTGCCTGAGCCCGAAGCCACGCCTGCTCCGACTCAGGTGGACAAAGGCGAAGCAGACAGTGTCACAACGGTTGTGAGAGGCGGTAGTGTGGAGGGCTTGGCGACTGCGGCCGACACAATCCCGTCGACGGATGCGCCCGATATTCCAACGGCGGTCACGGTACCTTCGGAGGGTTTTGCCGCGGCTCCAAGTCCTGAGCCTGTCGCACAACCGTCGGGTACTGCTGCCGGTGATGCGCCTGCCCTCTTCGGTGCGTCGTACCGCTACCAGGTATCGACGTCAGATCCCGATGCTGCTGCCCAGCTGCTTCGGTTGGCCGGTCGTTACGGAGGGCGAGTTTCCGACCCCAGTGGACGCCAGGTGACGGCTTCCCTTGGTGCGGGTGACAACGGCAGCTACCGGGTTCAAGTTCCGGCGGAGAACCTGGCTGAGTTCGGTGCATCGTTGCGAGCACTAGGCTCCGTTGTGGAGCACCCGGATGACCGCATCTTCGCATCGAGCAGTGTCACGATTCAGGTCGACTTGGTTCAGTCGGCTCCGTAGCCGCGCAAGCGCCTCAAACGAACGAGAGACGGAGGCGGCCCGGCGACAGGTAACCCGGGGAGGGAGATAGCTATCGCCGGACACGCGTCCGTGACTCGACGCTAGAGCTCCCAGAAAGGGGGAGACTGGGGCAACAGCGTAAGCCTCAAACCCGACTCTTTCGTAGGCCGGGTTCACCCTAGGATCGTAGCAGATGTTGCCGATACCGCAAGTCCCTTTGATCGATTCGTTGACAACTGTCAGTCACCTGTCACCCATGAAGGGGGCTGCGTGTCCGTTCTGTCCGGGTTTGCGCGTGGATCACCTGTAGGCACGGCCGTTGCACAGGAATGGCGGAGGGACCATGGGACCACGTGAACGATACTTGATGGAGGGGCCTCATCACCTAGATGATGTGGACCTGGTGCAGCTCATTCTGGGGACAGGCGGTCGCGGCCGCCCGGTCGGACAGCTGGCGATGGATGTTGTGGCGCACTTTGGCGGAGTTGCGGCCATGGGAGAGTGCGAACCGCCAGAGCTGATGGCAGTGGATGGTGTTGGGCCGGCTCAAGCGGCTCGATTGCATGCAAGCCTGGTTCTGGGACGCCGAGCGAGTGCACCCGCGGTGAAGCCGACAACGGTGATTCAGTGCGTGGAGGATGCGAAGCGCGAGCTCGAGCCTCGTCTTCGTGGGCTGGACCATGAGGAGCTGCATGCGGTGTTCGTCGACCGGCGTCTGCGAGTCCTTGGGTGGCGGTGCCTTAGTCGTGGTAGTGGCGGCTACACGGTGGTCGACCCAAGGCACATCTTCGCGGTGGCGGTGCGACTGGGGGCGGTTGGGGTGGTCCTCGCCCACAATCATCCAAGTGGGGATGCAACACCCAGCGCGGCCGACCGTGATGTGACCCGTCGAGTGGCGGCTGCAGGACGCGTGCTTGGCATTCGGCTGATGGACCACCTGGTGGTGGGGGATGGGGAGACGTCGTCGCTTGCTGCCGAAGGACTGCTGGAGTCGTGGCAGGAGGGCGCGGTCCTGACTGGCTAAGCTACGCGTCTGCTGCTGAGAGGGGCTGACCGTCGTCGCCCACAACCCACAGCTCGCCTACGTTGTCGCTGGCGGCGAGTGCATCCTGGAGAGTCAGTCGCCACTGTGTTGTGTCGTCGGGCCACGGGGTGACACCTACTTCGACCACAGCCAGGTCAGCGCCTCGGCAGGACCGTCGAACGGTTGGGCCGGGTGCTGCGCCCGGGACCCATACGATTCGGGCATCTGGCGTGGTGATGACTGCCGCGCACCCGTGTGCTTCGTCGATTCCCAGCGGGAACTGCCCGTTGGGCTCGGCGTGGCGTACCGGTGTGAGAGTGATGGTCATTGGGCCGCAGTCTACGTTGTCGCCAGGCGCGATACCGTCGATGTGAACCGGACATCTGTTGCGCCATCCACGGGACCAGGCATCCACGAGTGCAGGTGCGCGTTCCTCTGCCATGGGGCCTAAGACGGTGAGGCCTAACGGATGTCGCCGTGCAGAAGACACGCCCTCCAGTAGGGCGAGTAGACCGCGCAGACTGCTCATTCGTCCGCTGGTCAGTGCGATTGTCTGAACGATGGGAAGCTCGTCTTGCAGTGCGTCGCGGCAGCCAAGCGGGGTGTCGATGACCAGGCCAACGTGCTGGCACTGAACCCACAAGCCTCCGTGAATCCACCGTACTTTGGTCTCGCCCTTCTCCCAGTTCATCATGGTTGTTCCTGTGTGATCTGCTCAAGAAAGGCACCAATTCTCGGGTAGATCTCAGTGGCTGCGTGGTCACCAAGTCCCAGATCGAGGTGTCCGTAGTCCGCGCTAAATCCGTTGACACGAGAGGCCACGATGAAGGTCTTGTCCTGTGAACGGATGGCATCGTAGTAGGTGCGGACGCTGTCTGGTGGGGCGACGTGGTCCCCGCGACCGGCGATAAATAGCATTGGAATATCGACATTGGACAGTGCCGTGTCGTATCGAATGGTTCCGTCCGCCGAGTGAAACCACCCGTCTGTGGACTGATGGAACTGACGCAACTCACCGCCAACCATCGGGGAGACAATGGTGTTGAGCATGCGTCTCTGCACCGGCCTGTCCATGTTGTCCGGCTGAAACAGCATGACGTCCGCCGCCAGAGGGGCGTGGGTACCAAACCAGGAAAGGCTTGTGGCGAGTACGGGAGTGGGCCAGCGTCGAATCAGACTCAGCCTGCGGGCATTGCCTACAAGCATCTTGGTGAGTGAGCTGGGCGCGTGGAAACTCAATGGAGAGCCCACCACTACTGCGCGCTCGATGGGACTGTCAGGCGTCTGTGACAGATGAATCGCGAGAACCATTCCGCCGAGTGAGTGCCCGACGTAGTTGAGCTGAGACGTTCCCGTCTGTTCGGTGACGTACGAGAATGCTGCTGGTAGGTCGTACAGACCGTAGTCGTCGACAGTCCAACCTCGGGGCTGTCGCTTGCCTGTGGATTGCCGGGTGGCGAGCCCGTGTCCGCGTAGGTCCATGTTCCACACGTCGAAGCCATTGTCGTGTAGGTAGACGGCGAGGCTGTGCTCGGGGTCGAGGTCCCAGAAGTGGTGGTTGCTGCTAATGCCGTGGCAGAGAACGACTACGGGTGCTCCGGGATTTGCGTAGTGTTGGAGCGCGACCTCGGCGCCATCTGCAGTTCGAACGCGGTGAACAGGCCGCTCACTTGCATGCGGTGCCACATGGGTCCGTCGGACGCTGCAGGCCATGAGCAGCAACAGTGGGAGGGTTCTCATTGCTGCCGCCGGAGTAGTCTGAGGGCGCGTCGAACCTGTCGTTGGCCGCGGCGAGTTGTGATGAGCTCGGTATGGTCTAGGTCTTGGTGACCCCAGCCGCCGACGCCTACCCGGCGGACAGTGACGAGGGGCGTTGTCAGAAGCACCGGTAGTGACCCTTCGACGGTCCCGATGTCGTCGCCGGCACTCAACAATGCGACGACGGGGGCAGAGAGTTGCTGACGCAGATCGGGTGGCTCGCTCCGCTCTGCAGCCGACCGGAGCGATGCACTCAACGCCACCGAGGAACAGGCACTGTAGGTCTGGGAGATGTGTGCGGCCCGCCGTGAGGCCATGTCCTCCGTCAGTTGGTCATCTGTTGGCCAGACGTCCAACACGGGGCCAAGCCAGACCCAGCCGGTGGGGTGAAGACCGGCGTCTACCGCCCACGGAACGCCGATGCCGTGCACCACGACCACCGTCTCGTTCACGTTCAGTTGCTCGAGATGCTGAATCGTGGCTTCGCGTCCTCCGCTAGGACAGGGCACGGTCACAAGCTGAACAGGGTGTCGGCCCTGGTCGAGCTTACGACGAAGGGTACTGAATGCACTGGGTTGAAGGCCAGGAGTAATGAGCAGAGTGACCGCTGGTTCACGGGGTTCTGCTGCATGGCTAACCAAGGTCATCCACAGTGTCATGATGGTGAGAATGGTCGACTCCACAACGAGCAAGGCCCTGAATGCGAGTGCATTCAGGGCCTTGTTTACTACCGAGCGGTGGTGACCGCCGCCTCCCTTACTCGGGAATGGCGAAGGCCTCACACACCTTGAGGTTGTCGTAGGCGCCGAACATGTTCAGTGTCGACATTCCGGTGCGGCCGTCTCCGAAGGAACCGTCCGTACCCGAGACTGTCACGCGCTCACCATTGGCTTCCGCAGCGCAGAACAGCTCGCTGCCCACGGCCCAAAAGCGAAGGTCGACTTCGTCACCGGCGGAGATGTCGAATGCATCGTGGTCGGTGCGGCCGTGCTGGTCGAAGGAGTTGTTGCCGGGACAGTTTTCTTCGCACTCGGAGCTGATTCCGTCTTCTTCGACGTCTTCGAATTCACCGATCTGCAGGAAGTGACCTGGGTTGTAGCAGCCTTCGTCCTGGTTGCGGGCGATGGCGCAACGGTAGCCATGGTAGCCTTCGTCCTGGTCGCTATCAGCGGCGGCGCGGGCGAGAACGCCTGCACGCCAGCGGTCTGTCTCGCCGCAGCGAACTTCGCCGTCCATGTCGTAGTCGTAGTTGCTGATGAGTGCTGGGAAGGAGTACGAGACCTCTTCGCCTTCGCCGTCATTGTACGCAGCGCTGGCTTCCGGCAAGGAGCTGTGGTCAACGTCAACACCGAAGGAGTTGATGAGGTCACAGGTGATTTGCTGGCTGTCGACAATGGCGCAGTCGTCCGTGCAGCCGTCGAGTGAGAATTCCCAGCTGTAGGACTTGCCGTCAGCGGTTGTGGTCTCACTGGTTGGTGCGACGTCACAGTCGATGAGCTGCCATGCACGGGGCACGGTGTCAGTCACGACAACGTTTGTGGCTGCAAGTGCGCCGCGGTTCTGGACATCCAAGGTCACGCGGAGGGTTCCGTCAGTGGTGGCCGAAGCCAGCTTGCCGACGAGGAGTGCTGCGTGGGTGTTTTGGTAGTCCCAGATGTTGTACTGGCCCTGAACACCGAGGTTTCCGGACCAGTCGGTCGCGTCCGTCACGCCGTTGGCGTTCAGGTCAATGTGACCCATGTCCGCGATGAGGTCCTGCAGTGCCTGTGGAAGGCGCGCGTTGAGCAGGCTGTACTCAAGGTTGGGCTGGATGTTGGTTCCGGCTTGGTAGCACCAGTATGCGGGCTCACCTTCGTTGGGCGAGTACACGCCATTTTCGGTGGTGAACGAGCCGTAGTGTGTCTCAATGCAGCTGTTCGGTCCAATGATGTCCGAGTCGCCCGAGCCGAGGGTCAACGACTGGCTGTTGACGCCGTCGAATGTGGCGTAGGGGTCGAGCAGGATGTCGTGGTCGCCATCATTGCAGATGGTCAAGTCACCGGTGTCATCGGTGGTTGCGCTGATGAGACCAAAGCCAATGGCTTCCCACATAGTGTAGGCACCGTCTGGCTCGTACTCGCCGCAGACTTCGGTGCAGTCGAAGCCGCAACCGACCTTGGTGCCGTACGCAGTGACGGTGGACATGACGACGTAGTCGGACCACAGCTCAGCTTCGCCAAGGAACACGGACTGGCCGCCTTCCGTGGTGTAGACGCGGTCGTCTTCATAGACCCAGTCGCTAGGCATCTGGGGGGTGTCGGCAAAGTAGCCGTCGTCGCGAGCGAAGTCGGTCTCGTACAGGTCGGCTCCGATTGTGGCGTCGTTGTCGTCACAGTCAGAACTGGTTGGAACGCCGTCACCGTCATCATCATTGCTGGTGGTGAAGTTGAGTGCGTCGCAGCCTGCGAAGCCGGCGTTGAAGGCACGAGCAGCGTCAATGCTGGATCCTGACTTGGGTCCGGTGGCGACTTGGCGTGCGGTGAGGCCGACCATCTTGCCGTTGGTGACCTGGGCATCACCGAGGTCCGCGTAGCGTCCGAAGATGCCGGCGTCATTGGTGACGATGTTGAGGTCGAGTGCCAAGAACTCGCTGTCACGGTCACTACCGGATGCGAGAGCTTCGAGCACTTGAGCGGAGGAGGTGTAGGTGGTGCCGTTCGATGTGAACTGGCCAATCGCAGACCAACGGTTGTCGAGGATGCCGCGAGCGACGCCTGACCACTCTCCAGGAGTGAAGGAGCATGCCATGCCGTGAACTTCGGCGCTGGTTGCGCGGAGGAACGAAGGACCGCTACCCAGCTCGGTGAGCTCTTGCGTCTCTGGGGTCCCACAAGCGGATAGCGCGAGGAGGGTGGCGATTGCCCCAAATCTGTAAGTTACCAAATTGGTCATAAATTCTCCGGTCACGAATCCTGGCTCCAGGAATCTCTAACGATGAGTGCGGCTGATATGGCTATGGTACACGGAGAGCAAGCAGATCTAAAGGTTTTCACGGATGGGCCGAAGCGCTGTGCCGTTGCCCTGGTTGTTAAGGATGAGAGGGCATAATGGCCCGCCGGAGAGGGGCTTGAAGTTGGGGAGTGTAAGAGTGGAGAAACAATACGGCGTTGCATTGACTATTTTGGCGATGACTGTTGGGTGTCCAGAAGTTCCCTCTGACGGGGTACTGCAGGAGGCTGAACGTAGTTGTCGTGCGGATTGGGCGGCCGGTGAGGTCGTGGTGTCGGGGCGGCTCACAGATCGGGACGGCGGCGCAGTTGTCGGAACCGTGGATGGCGTGTCCTCGGGCATCGACGGCGCATTCACTACGACTCTTTCGCGTGGAAACGCACTGCTGACGATTGTTGTCGAAGAATTCCATACTGAGATTGTGGCAGTAGACACCAGTATGGGGGATGTGGAACTCGGTGCGATTGTGCTTGCACGACAGGACAACAATCGGCGTCTGTTGTTCGGCGGCGACACCATGTTGGGGCGCCGGTACTACGACCCTGAGGGTGTTGCAGACCGAGATGAGATGCCCTCTGACAATCCCGATGCCTTCTTATTGGTGTCGGACCCTGGGCCGGGCTCCACCCGAGTTCTGGCGGGATTGCGCCCGTATTTTCAGGCGGCGGACTTTGGTTCGCTGAACTTCGAATCGGTGGTCACCACAGACCCGTCTACGTCCAATGATGAGACCAGTATTGCGTTCTTCTCGCTGCCCGGTTCACTGCCGTCGCTAGTCGATCTCGGCGTTGACTACGTCAGCCTTGGGAACAACCATAGTTACGACTATTTGGACCCCGGCATTGTCTCCTCTAGCGACGCCTTTGACGACGTTGGAATCGCTCACAGCGGCACGGGTCTGGATGCCGATGAGGCCTATACGTCGACGGTCGTAGATGTGTTTGGCGAGAGCTATGCGTTCGTCTCGATGAGCGGTATTGATGGTTCAAGCTCGTCGATTCCTCTTGTTGCGTCAGATGACCGAGGGGGCTCCGCGGACTTGAATGACGAAGACCGAGCGGTTCAAGCGGTGTTGGATGCCGGTCAGGGGGGACTCCCGACGATTGTGCAGCTTCATGACGGTGTGGAGTACGCGGAAACGCCGCTGTCTAGGACATCTGAGCGGTCAGCGCTGATGGCGCGAGCCGGTGCAGCGTTGGTAGTTGGTCATCATCCGCATGTGGTTCGTGGGTTCAGACGGTTGGATGGCGTGTTGGTCGCCGAGTCATTGGGCAATGTGGTGTTCGATAGTGAGCGTCATGAGACCATGCAGAGCTATTTGCTGGCCACGGATCTGGTAGATGGCCAGGTTCAACATGCGCAAATTGCACCCTTGTATATAGAGGATTGGTTTCCCAGACCGATGGTCGGCTCGGCTGCAAGTCGTCTGATACGGCAGGTGGGTGCCGTATCGTCGCCGCATGGGGTGAGCGTCACAGCCGGTCCGTTTGGAGCGGCGTTGGGGTGGGACGCAGACGTCGCCACGACTGAGCGTGAGGTCTCCGTTGATGTGGTTGTCGGTGAGGACCGAGTGGCAGTGGTGGACCTACGCTCGGTGTTGGCCAATGGCGAATCGCTCGCTCATGTTCGAACGGATGTTGAGCTGGCAACGGTCGATGTAGGCCGAGATCTCCTGTATTACGGCGGTTTTGAAGACATTGATGTTGACGAGGATGTAGGTGAAACCACCGCATGGACGTACGGGACCGCCAGTGAGCCGTGCCACTGCGATGTGTTGGCTGGCGCGCAGTCTCTCTGTTCGTTTCGTGATGATTCAAATTTGGATGAAGCGGTCGTGACGCTTCGGCGGCGGGTGCGTGTAGAGGGCTTCGCTACCGACCGTCCAGTGACAGATGTTGGCCTTGTCGTGTGGTCGAGCGCCATCAACGGTGGCGAAACCAATGTCGTGGCTCGTTTTTCGGGTGTTCGCGGGTCGGATGAGACCGAGGACCTGGTGGCCGTGAGCTTTGACCGTGGCGACCGCGACTGGTCGATGGCCTATGCGTCGCTGGACCTCCTCGCTGCCCAGCTCGAACTCGAAGACCCTGCTCGTGCCATGCGTTTGCTGCTGCGCTCCGCTCCGCCGCGCCGTGGGGATGGTGTTGTTCGGTTTGATCAGGTCGGCTTGGTCAGCTGGGGAGAGCAAGATCTGCGCATCGACGGAGGGGGGCAAACCTTTGGATGGCCGAACAGCGTTGATTTCCTGAGGGTCTCTGCGGCGCCAGGTACACACACATTGACCTTGTCAGTCGCGCAGGCCGGTCCCATTCTCTAGTATAGGGGTGGAGCCTGCACACTGGTCTGTTGGAGGAGTAGCGACTTGCTGAAGCCCGTTCTTCCCGACTACTACACGGTAGATGAGTTGGTGGGGACAGGCTCCGCCGCGAACGTCTTCCGAGCTGTGCATGCCGATTCGGGTGAGTTGTTTGCTATCAAACAACTCCATCGTCGCTTCATAGGCGCGCCCGTTCCTGTGCAACGTTTCTGTCGGGAAGCGCTGCTGATGGCGTCGTTAGACCACTCCCAAGTGCTGCGCTGCGTCGATCATGACTTGGATTGTGGGCGCCCTTGGTTCGCCACGCCGTACTGCCCAGGCGGAAGCATCGCGGACCAGTTGATCCGCTCGACTCTACGTTCGCAGCACTTGCTGGAGTATGTCCTAGAGACGTTGGATGCGCTCGACTACCTGCACAAGCGCGGAATTGTCCACCGGGATGTCAAGCCAGAGAACATCCTCATCGACCGGAACGGAACCGCACAGCTGGCCGACTTCGGTATCTCACGCTCGCCCGCTCACACATCGACCGGAGAAGAAGACACGCTCGGTACACCGTCCTTCAGTGCCCCTGAGCAGCTGAAGAACTCCCGGAGTGCGTCGTCGGTCTCCGACCTGTATGGATTGGGTGCCACTCTGTATGTGTGCACTCTTCGTAAGACGGCGATTCCACTGATGATTCCGCATGAGCGAGAAGCCCGTATTGACGAGCTACCTCCACCATTACGGCCCATAGTTCGCAGGGCGACTGCCCTGTCCCCGAGGGACCGGTACCAGACAGCTGCAGCCATGGCGGACGATGTCGCGGACTTGATGGACCATTGGGATGGCGGTCTGCTGTAGCGGCCCAAGGGTAGCCGACATCGATGATGGGAGAAGCGGGCGAACTGGGCGTGCCAGAGAGTTTGCCTTCGACTTCAGAGTGCGGATCCACCACCGTAGCCAGGTTGTCCTACGCGGTTTCGGACCATCCAACGGGCGGCGTAGAGCCGAAGTTGAGTTTGGCCCACGTACCCGAGTCTTTGTGCTAGCTCGTGCATCTGCTTGAGTAGCTGACCCTCGGACCTACCGGATGCTTCGACCAGCAGCCTCAAAGGTGGGTTCCGCGTACCCAGTAGCGTGAGAAAACCACGGTCTTGGTCTGTCAGCTCTTCTGTGAGTGGACGGTGGTAGAGCTGTGTCCACATGGTCTCGCTGAGGTACACGCCGCCCTTGGAGACGCAGGACAGTGCGTCGAACAACTCAAGGGGGGCATCGACCTTCATGAGGTATCCAGACGCACCTGCAAGGAGTGCACGCTCGGCGAACACCGACTCGTCGTGGCCGGACAAGACCATGACAGCGGCGCCATCGTCCAGGGCGCGGATGGCCTTGCTGAGCTGGATTCCGTCTGGGCCGCCTTGAATGTTGAGGTCAGTGATTATGACGTCTGGACGCTTTGTCTCCAGGGCCCGCATAGCGTCGGCGGCGCTGGGTACACTTCCGCAGACCTCAAAGCCATCTTCCTCGGCGATCAGCGCAGAGAAGGCTTCGCGGGGTTCGGGTTTGTCATCGACCAGTAGGACGCGTACAGGCACCAGGTTGGCCTCTCCGAATATCCGCAACCATTGCTTTGAGACGTATAGCTTGTTGTCGCGGGCTGCATCCGCTTTGCCTGAGTTTGAGACGAGGAGTTAGTGTGGCGGTCGATCGAGCCGCATGGACCCTGGATTGACTGAAGCACCTCTCGCTCCGAAAGTTGATCGTTCGGTCAGCGATTGAACACTGCCAGAACCGTGGGCTACCGGGGACTCCGACGCGCTGTTCTAGCGATGACAGAATGCGTGCTCTACAGTCATGGCTCGACAGAGGTTTGGGTGTCCGACCAATCGGTGTGTACAAAGTGTGGTTCTCCGAACCTGAGCTGGTCAACCCTTCGGAAGGTTGTCCCTGTCGACGTTCTGCGCTGCAAAGAGTGTGGGGCTGTCAACGCCGAGGAAGACTGGCTTGCTCCGCTACTTCCTCTGCATGAAGGGCGCTGCATAAACTGCGGTGACCGAAAGTCTGCCGGCACGTGTCGGAACTGTGGCTTGACGGATGCAGAAGACAAGCAGGTCCATGACGAGCTTCGCGAGATGGTTGCTCCGATTCACGACCTCATCAACGCGGCCCGTGCAGCGACGAAACAGGGGCGTTGGCTGATTGGGCTCAAGCTAGCTTCAGCTGCCTCCGTGTGGTCTGCGACAGAACGGCACCAGGACAAGGCGCGCGCACTACGCGTGTGGTTGCTGTCTGCGATTGGCGAGCCAGAAGCTGCCCTTGACGACGCCAAGGTGTGGGTTGAGAACGAGAAAGACCCGTCTGCTGTTGCCTGGGCAAGCTTGGGTCAGCAGCAACAACATGCTGGATATAGTGGGTCGGCGGCGGAAAGCTACGGTAAGGCGCTCGGCAAAGACCCAGAGCAAGTGACGATTCGGGCGCGTCGCGCAATCCTGCTGATGGAGCTGGGACGCGAAGGCCAGGCGGCAGAAGATGCGAGTGTGGTGTTTGAGAGTCAGGCAGACGAGCGCACTCTAGAGATTGCGATGGAAGTAGCCGAGAAGCTGTGTGACAAGTTTGAGGCTGCATTCCGGGATGATGAGGTCCAGCGCATTGTGAGCCGGGCGGGGGTGTACGCCGAGCGGTCGGCAACGCTGTTGGCGCACAAAGCTCGTTTAGCGGCGATGGAAGGCGATGACGTGACGGCCAAGCGCGAGCTGAAAAAGGCGAAGCGCATTGACCCGAATCTACCGTTGTATGAGCGGGTTGAGCGGTTGATACGCCCGCAACGCACATCTTGGTGGCGCTGGTAGCCGTCGGTTCCGCATCTGACGCAGAGACACCGCCACGTTCTTCGTCGCTGCGCCCCTCACGACCAGAAGGTCGCTTCGGGGGCTTGCTCCTTGCTCCTGACGGCGTCTCTGCGCCAGCTGCACCGACGGATGGTTACCAGGTTTTGGTGGTGGCGTAGGCCATTTTTTGATTTGGCTTGGGCCACCTCAGGGTCTTGCGCCTTGTCTCTGACGACACCTCCACGCCAGCTGCACCGGTGATGTGCTGACGGATTCGAAAGGGACGGGGGCTTGCGCCTTGTCTCCGACCGCGCCTCCCCACTCACTGCACCCGAAGGTGAAAAAAACGCTACGCTCAGCGGGGGCTTGTAGGTGGAGGCTCGCGTTACTGAACATCGGTCGAGGCCCGACTGCAGTTTGCGCCGATTACCGTCTTGCAAGGTTGTGTTCGGAGCCGAGGCTTCGAAGAATAGGGATCCCGGTGCGAAGCGGTGGCGCCGAACCTGCAGGCAGGCCAATGGCATGAACTTGTTCCGCTGTGAAGGCCCACGATAGCCACGTTTATCGATCGTTCCTCTCAGAGAACTCGGCTCATCGGTCAGGGGCATCTTGTTGGATTCACAGGTCTGTGTGGGCGTCAGAATGACGATTGCCGAGTCCTTTTTCGCACAATCTAGGTCGTTGCTTCACAATGGGCGGTGAAGATCCTGGAGAGTCCGATGACCGATTCCCTCCCGCACCCTGCCCTTCACGCATGCGTCCTTGCCGTCTGGGGAGTCCCTGCCTCAATGGGCCTTCTCGCTCACAGTGACGTGTTGGCTCCCCAGACCGCTGGAGTTCTCGGATTGGTCGGGGCGATGGTCGTTGGGTTTGTCCTCATCGTCGTCTGTCCGAAAAAGGGTCTTCATCGGATTTAATAGGCGGTCGCGTCTCTGGTTTCGCGAGTTGAGCCCCTTGTTGCACACGCGAAGGCCGAGACGGCTGTCCTAGATGATAGGCAGTCGCACTGGAGAAAAGCGTGACAATGCTCATGGAGGTCTGGCACACGTCATTGGTGGCTGGAAACGAGGTCCGGCACGTTGTGTTGTTCACGGCAGTGTTGCTCACCGGATTCATTGTGAGCAAGCTGCTGCATCTGTTCGCCAACAACCAGCTAAAGCGGTGGACCGAGCGAAGTAACAATGGCTTTGACGACGAGCTGCTCGAGGCCCTTGGTACACCGCTGTACTACTTGGCCCTTGGCCTCACCGTGCGTACGGCCTTCGAGTTTCTCGTGTTGCCCGAGTTCGTGGGAACACTCTCCACGAACGCGATTACCGTTGTCATTACTGTGTTTATCGCTTGGGGAATCACCCGAGTGATGGACGCTGTGCGCGTTGTCTTCGTGATGCCGTTCGTAGAAGCCAGTGAGACCAAGCTCGACGACCAGCTCGTTCCCATTGCCGACCGCACGCTCAAGGCTGTTGTGTGGTGCCTGGCCATCCTGATTGTGTTCGGCAACCTGGGCTACGACATCCTGTCCTTGCTCACTGGACTCGGAATCGGTGGATTGGCCGTGGCTATGGCTGCGCAAGCGACGCTCTCCAACCTGCTGGGCAGCGTGACCATCTTTGCGGACCAGCCCTTCCAAGTGGACGACTTGATCACCGTCAGCGACCACCAAGGCGTGGTGACGGACGTGGGACTGCGTGCGGTGCGGGTGAAGACGTTCGAAGGCTACACGGTGACCATCCCCAACGCGAGTGTGGTCAGTCAGCCGGTGGTCAACCACACCGTGGACGGGCAATGGCGGCATGCTGAGACGATTGGCCTGACCTACGACACTGGCATTGACGGTATCGAGCAAGCCATTGCTCTGCTCCGAGGCATACTGGATGACCACCCCAGTATTCACGAGGCGGTGGTGCGCTTCACGGCTTTCGCGGACAGCGCTCTAGAGCTGACCTTCATCTACTTTGTAGACCATGGCTCGCTTGCGACCTTCCTCGACATTCAGAGCGACGTGAACTTGGCGATTAAGCGACAGTTCGACGAAGCTGGTCTGGACATGGCCTTCCCCACCATCACGCTGGACGTTCCGGCGAGCCTTCTGCGCTCGGTCTAGGCATCGTTTCTGGAGCCCACTAGGCGACTCTAGTTAAGCTCTGCGACGATTTCTTCCGTCTTGGCCCACAGCTTCTCGGCAAGGGCGGCGTCTTTGCCAAAGCTGCTGCTCTTCGCGGGATTGCAGTCGGACCAGTACTGACCGGTCTGTCCTGCCGCTGCAGGGTTGGTGGCAACGAGGGTCTGCGTTGCGGCACCTTGGGGAATGGTCTTGAGTACGAGTGGGCTGACGACGGGAAAGAGGGTGCGCGCCACGACGTTCATGTGGCGCCCCAGATTCGTCATGATGACGCCGGGATGGACGGCGTTGGCGGTCTGGCCCGGCTTCATCTTGGTAGCCAAGTGGTTGGCGAAGAGAAGATTGGAGAGCTTGGATTGGCCGTACGCTCCCCATGCGGTGTAGCCATTTTCTGCGGCAAGGTCTTCCAGGCGGATGCCTTCCGAGTACGTGGCGGTGTGTGCAGTGCTCGACGTCATCACAACGCGCCCGTCGTCCGCTAGTTGGTTGAGCAGACCGGTCACCAGGATGAAATGGCCGACGTGGTTGGTGAAGAACTGCGCTTCGTAGCCGTGCTGTAGCTCGCGCTTTGGCAAGGCCATAATGCCGGCATTGCACAGGATTCCATCCAGTGTGTGTCCGAGGTCTCTGACGCTCTGAACGGCAGCACGGACTGAGCTTGGCTCCGACAGCTCGCACACGATGGGCACAGCGTCGGGACCGAAGTTGGCACAGGCAGCAGTGGCCTTTTCCATGCTCCGGGCAGCTCCAATCACGCGAGCGCCGCGAAGGCCGAGAACGCGTGCGGTCTCCTGTCCAATGCCCGAGTTGCATCCAGTGAGCAGGTAGGTCTTTCCCGTGAGGTCGAGGCCGGATGTCACGTCCTCCGCAGTGGAGTTGTATCCGAAACCATTGGGGCCTTTGCCCTTGAACAGGCCAATCAAAGACATGTGTGTGTTCCTCTTGTGTACCCGATTATGGGCGACGATTCGTTAGTCGAGTGCGGGGTAGTCGGTGTAGCCCTTGGCGTCGCCGGCGTAGTAGGTGTCCCGGTCGGGCTCGGCGAGTGGGGCGCCACGGCGGAAGCGCTCGGGCAGGTCTGGGTTGGAGATGAATGGCTGGCCGAAGCTGATGGCGTCGGCTTTTCCGTCTCGAATCCATTGAGCACCCAGCTGCGCTGTGAATGCGCCGTTTGCGACGTAGGGGCCGTCAAATGTCTCGCGAAGCATGGCGTGCAGGCTGTGTTCAGCCGGACCACCCATCTCTACGCCTTCGAGGTAGGCGACACCGAGACCGTTGATGGCGTTGACGGCGGCGCGGAATGTGGTTGCTGGGTCGCTGTCCTGCATGCGGTTGAACGCACCGTTCTGCGGGGACATGCGTACGGATACGCGGTCTCCACCCCAAACACCGGCGACCGCTTCAGTCACCTCCCGCAGGAATCGGGCGCGGTTCTCCGGGGAGCCGCCGTACATATCTGTACGTTGGTTGGCGCCGTCGCGCAGAAACTGGTCGATGATGTAGCCGTTGGCGCCGTGGATTTGAACCCCATCAAAGCCCGCCTCTACTGCACACTGAGCGGCGTGTTCCCAGTCGCCAATGACCCGTGCGATGTCGTGTAGGCTCAGCGCGCGCGGTGTCGACAGATCCTTCGGACCTTCCGGAGTGAACGCCTTGCCTGGTGCGGCAATGGCGGATGGCGCGACGGGAGCCTGGCCGTTGGGCTGCAGGTCGGTGTGGCTGATTCGTCCCACGTGCCACAGCTGACACGCAATGCGTCCACCGGCTGCGTGAACAGCGGTTGTGACCTCTTTCCACCCAGCAACCTGTTCGGGACTGTAGATGCCCGGGGTGCGGATGTAGCCGACAGCCTCTCGGCTGATCTGGGAGCCCTCGCTGACAATGAGCCCAGCGGTCGCCCGCTGTCGGTAGTAGTCGACGTGCAGGTCGTGCGGGGCGGTCTGTTCATTGGCTCGGCTTCGCGTCAATGGCGCCATGAGCACGCGGTTGGGTAGGCTGAACGCACCCAATTTCACGGGTGAGAAGAGCGGCGCGAGCGATGGGTCGACGAGTGAGGACATGAACTCTCCAAAGGTCGCCGCAAGTGTGTCCCCGCCTGTGTTCGTCACCCCGTTTCGGTGTCGGTTTATGTCCCGCTAGGGCGTTGCACGGTTGCCAGACCTCGCCCATCACCGATGTCCCGACGCACGCCGGCGGTCGACCCGTTAGCAAGCGGCATCACAAGGGAGAGGGTTCATATGACCTTCGAGAGCATGGGCCTAGCGCCCGACGTCCTGATGGGCGTCTCTGACATGGGCTACACAGAGCCTTCGCCGATTCAGCAAAAGGCCATTCCATTGGCCATGACCGGGCGCGACCTGATTGCGTCGGCGTCTACTGGCACCGGCAAGACCGCAGCCTTCCTACTTCCCATCTTGCATCAGATGGCGGGCAAGGAGCAGGGAGTCCTTCGGGTTCTCGTGCTCACGCCTACACGCGAGCTCGCGTTCCAGATCGACGAGCAGGCGCTCGCATTCGGCTACCATATTGGTGTGTCGAGTGTGGCGATTGTAGGCGGCATGAACATGAACCCGCAAGAAGACGCCATTCGCTCGGGTGTGGAGATCATTGTGGCCACCCCAGGTCGCCTGATGGACCACATGAAGCAGAAGTACTGCGACATGAGCACTGTGCAGTACCTCGTCCTAGACGAGGCCGACCGCATGTTCGACATGGGCTTTATTGACGACGTGCACCACATCGTGTCGCGCATTTCCAAGGACCGGCAGACACTGCTGTTCTCGGCGACGATGGACGACAAGATGCACAAGCTGGCCGCGTCCATTCTGGACAATCCAGCCACGGTTGCCGTTGACCCAAGCAAGCCCGCAGAGAGCCTGATTCACTGTGCCTTTGAGGTCTCCCACCGTCGTAAAGCGGCGTTGCTGGTTCAGATTTTGGCGTACGCACGCGTGGAGACGGTCATCGTCTTCGTCAAGCGTAAGCGCGAGGCGGACTCACTCGCCCGCCAGGTTCGTCGCATGTCGGGTCGCGAGGCCGACAGCATCCACTCGGGCCGCTCGCAGAAAGAGCGCAACGCAGCCCTAGAGGATTTCCGCACCGGCGCTTGTCCGATTCTCATCGCAACAGATGTTGCCGCGCGTGGGATTGACGTCGACAACGTCACCCACGTGGTTCACTTCGACGTTCCGCGGTCTGCCGAGGACTACATTCACCGCAGTGGTCGTACAGGGCGCGCCGGTCAGAAGGGTGAGGTCATCACGTTTGTGGCTCCGGACGAAGAGCGAGACCTCAAGTCTATTGAGGATACGATTGGCCAGACCATTCGTCGGGACAAGATGCCTCGGTTCAATCCGGGCTTGGATGGCGGCGGTGACCGTGACCGTGATGACCGTCGTGGCGGTGGTCGTGGCGGTGGTCGTAGCGGTGGCGGTCGGTCTCGGCGCTAGCCAAGAGACCCTTGGGGCCTGGCCAGCAGTCAGATACCCAGGGGCTTGCTGTCGACGCTCTGAGTGTAGGTCCACAACGCCTGTAGTTCCACCTCGGTCATCTCATCAGCGTAAGGCATCATTAGGGTCATGGGGGCGTTGATGATGGCCCCATCGGGACGTTCGCCGTCGCGCATGGCGGTCACGAACTGTTCGTAGGTCCATCCTTCAAGACCGTCTTGGTGAGGGGTGAGGTTGGCGGCTGCAGGCCAACTCGGTGGTCCTATGGCGATGGGACCGCCCGACAGATCTGCACGGTGGCAACCCGTGCACACCTGTGCGAGGTGGCGACCAAACTCTGCGGTATTGCCCGTTTCGGGGGGCAGAGCGCGGTGGGTCGCGTGGTGGTCGGCGATTTCCTCTGCGGATAGTGGCAGCTTGGCAGTTGCCATCAGCATTGTACCGATGGGGCCGAAGGTCGGTGCCGGTGTTGTTCCGGCGACTGGCGCGAAAGAGGTGATGTACGCCACAATGTCGGACAGCTCCCGGTCGCTCATGTCCAGGTAGTCTCCGGACGGCATGATTGCGGGGGTGCCGTCCGACTTGATGCCATGGCGAACGATGTGGTCCCAATCCGATATAGTATAGTTGGCGACTGGGCTTCCATCGCCTCCGGTGAGGTTCGGACCTAGCCACGTGCCCATGGCACCGTCCTCGACCATAGAGCCGCCGGCGAAGTCACGGCCATGGCATTCAACGCAGGCGAAACGGGCCTCAACTAAGTGTTTTCCGCGTTCTTGTGCACGTTCGAGGGCAAGTGCGTCGAGGTCGATGCTGGCGAGTACGTCGACCGGCTCGGCCTCCACGTCGGGTGTGACTTCGTCATCCAGAGCCGCTAACAACTCTGAGCGCAGCGCCTCAGTTTCCACATCTGTCAGGGGAGTGGGGACTGGCAGTTCGAGGGAGTGGGCCTCGAAGGTCTGGGCTAGGCGGGTGTTCACGGCCGATGTGGCCCAGAAGAAGACACCGCCTATGGCGAGGATGGCGAGCACGGCGAGGGCGGCGATAATCGCCAAAACTTTCTTGATCATTTGAGGGGTCCTGTGACTGGGTGCCGGCAGGTTAGCACCGTCGATCAATATGTTGCAAACCAGACTATTGAAGAATCCTAAGGGAGTTGTTAGCCCAGCGCTGACGCTGGATTGAACACCTTCTGCGCATCAACTTTGGGCAGGGAGCCTGCAGCGCTGCTGTCTCGGCGCTGGACCCCCGTCGCTCCTAAGAGGGACTCGGCTGCGGAGGGCGGCCAATTGGCGGTGTACGGCTTCGGTTGGTTTTGTACTGTTCAGGCCACCCGAAACACATCGATCAAGGTGGGCTGGTCAAACACAAAGCCCCCATCCTGGCGTCTAGCATCGAACGTCTCGCGAACCGCGGGTGTGTCCACTATGTCTGCTGTAGTGGCGTTGAAGGACATGGCGGCAAAGCGGCTGATGAGCTGGTCGAAGCTGTCGTAATTGCCGTGCTGCACACAGGCATACTGCTGCAGGCTGCCCAAGATGCCAGTGGCTGCCCAGCCAAGCGCTTCTTGCGCCAGCCCGCGAACCATGTCCTCGTTGTGAAACGGGGGCGTCATGGCCGTGTGGCTGCCCTTCAGCGCGTCCTTCTGTCAGTGTGACACCCTCGGTGGGCTCGTCTTTGCGATTGAGCTGTGTCCGCATTGGGTTGGGCTCGAGTCCCAAAACGGTGGCGCCGAGCTCGGCGAGTCCGCGCGTTGGCACCTGCTCCACATCTCACGTCCAGAACGGTCAGGCCGTCTACGTTGACTAGCTTGTGGACAAGATGCCTCGGCCCAATCCGGTCTTGGGGCGGTGGTGACCGCAACGAGCGTCGTGGCGGTGACCGTCGTGGCGGTGACCGTAGCGGTGGCGGTCGGTCTCGGCGCTAGCGCACCCACCACGACCAGTGGTTGGTGTTGGGGTCAATGTTGGACGAGCCACTGAAGTGACCGCGGTCGCTGGTCCACGTCACGTTGTAGTTGAAGCAGTTGTCGTACCACCATGACTGCGATTGGTAGCTGGGTAGGCACTCTTGGCTGTGGTTATCCTGTCGGTTTCCGACGGTGGACAGCCCCTGCGCGTCAATAAAACAGTTGGCCGCGCCGTTGCACAGCTCCGTCCGAATCGTGGATTCGTTGCTGCCATCTAGGGAGAACGCGCTGTTCATCGAGAAGTCTTCCAACACCGAGTGGCTCGGGAAGCTGTCCGACTCAAAGCGCAGCTCGGTACCCTGGTCGGCGACGCCCTTGAACGGGTCCATGGCCATCCAGTAGAAGCCGGCTGTGTTGATGCCGCTGTAGCCGGCAGGACTGCCAACATCGGTGGAGCGTCGCGTGGCTAGGTTGACGTTGAGTCCGGGGGCTGCCGGCAGGCTTCCGGTGTAGGTGGCGTGGAGAACAAGCGTCCAGCCGCCTCCCAAGTAGGTCATGTCGCAGTAGGCTTGGGTAGGGGTGCCGTCGCCGTCTGGGTCGATGTTGTACTGGCCGGAATCGACTGCTGCGGCGTAGCCGGGGGCCGGGTTGCGGTAGGCCAGGCAGGTTGCGGCATAGGTGCCGTCTACGTACTGGTTTGCGGTTCCGTTGAATGCGATTCCGGTGGCATCTTGGCCTACGATAAACCAGCTCGTTCCGTTGCAGACGCGGAGCGAGTCGTCGTCAGTATTGTAGAGCAGTTGACCGGGCGACGTGCAGCCGGCGTCGATGTCTGTAGTGGTTCCGGTGGGGGCTGCGGAGGCAACCAACGCGTGTGGAACGCTCGCTAGAGGGGACCGTGGCGTGAGGGCAATGCCGTCGATGCTGACTTCGAGCTCAACGTCTCGCCCGAACCACGCGGTCTGCAGTCCTGCCAGATCTACGGCGTAGTACCCACCATCAAAGTCCATGGTGCCGTAGTTGTGGTCCCAGCGGGACTGTCCTGTGGTGACGTCGAACAGCTCAAGTTCGAGGGAGTGTGACCCGTGGATGGGCACGCCAGTGGTGTCGACGGCCCGGCCGGAGTGCGACAGATTGAACGGTGCGGCTGCAGCCGTTTGGCCGAGCAAGAGCAATACCACTGCGATCATCGAAAACTCGGAATAGCGATGCAATATGGCTGATGGTCGATGTGGTGTCAAGGTGCTGTACGTCGGGTTGAACGCTTGACCATCGTGGGTAGTGGTTTTGATAAACCTGGTGATAGAGGCGATAAAGTCAGAGGCCGTGACCGATGACGAACGCCGATCCAGACGGTGGGCGGCCAGAGGCGAGCGCACACTGCCGCTGCCTTCTGGTGACGTTAGGTCGCTTGGTATGACGACCGCTAGCGCCACCTTTCTCAATTTGCCCGCCGACAAACGCGAGCGGTTCATCGCCGCTGCACTCGAGGAGTTCGCGTCGCATCCGTACGACACGGCCTCCGTCACACGTATTGTTGCCGAGCTCGGCATTGCCAAGGGCAGTGTCTATCAGTACTTCAAAAACAAGTTTGGCTTGTTTGAATACCTGGTTTCGTTGGCGACCGAACGCGAGATGGAGTGGCATGAGCAGCACCCCGCGGACCCCGGACTTGGCTTTCAAGACCGTGTGCGTGCGATGGTCGTGAGTGGCTTGTCGTGGGCGCTACTGGAGCCGCGGTGGGCGCGCGTGGGTTTGCGCGCCATGGAGCAGTCCAAGGAGCCCCGCCTGCAAGCCCTGCGCAAGATGCAGCTGGAGACCGGGCATGCCTACACAGTGGGAATGCTCACTGAAGCCGTTGCGCGCGGTGAGATTCGGGGAGACCTCGACCTTGAGCTCGTCGCGAGCTTCGTCGGCAGCATGTTCACGGGGGGCTTGATGGACGCACTCACGCGTCAGTCTGGCGTCGAGCTGTCCGACTTGGCAGACGACCCCGATCTGGGCCGTACGCTGTCTGAGCTACACCTGGAACGGGTGGTAGATGGTGCGTTGGTGCTGATCATGCAGGGCCTTGCCTCCCGATAAATAGTGGCTGACAAGGACTTGCTTAGAGCAATTTATTGTTTGCGTCTCGGCATGTGACTACATGGTCACATGACTGGGTAGTCACACTCGGTGCGAGGGCTGTATGCGCACGACTATTTTGATGGCATTGTTCACGCAGGTGGCCGGGGCGACCGAGCCGACCGCGCTTGAGTTGCTGACCAAGACCGACGACATGATGAGGGGCCAGTCCAGCAGCGCCACGGTTGTGATGGACGTCAGGACCAATCGCTACGAGCGCTCGATGAGCATGCAGATGCTGTCCAGTGGGAGTGAGCGCACCCTCATCCGAATCCTGTCCCCCGAGCGAGAAGCAGGAACCGTCACCCTGAAGGTGGACGACAACATCTGGAACTACCTGCCAAAGGTGGACCGCACGATGAAGATTCCCAACGGCATGATGGGCGGCCGATGGATGGGCAGCCACTTCAACAACAGCGACCTTGTGAACGAGCAGCGGATGTCGGACGACTACACGTTCACAATGACCGGCGACGAAGGGAGCGGCTGGAACCTCTCGCTCACTCCCAAGCCCGATGCGCCCGTGGTTTGGGGCCGCGTAGAGTTGGATGTCGGTGTAGACCAACTACCGACTGCCGCCCGATACTTTGAGGAAGACGGCACGCTCGCCCGCACGATGTCTTGGTCGGATGTTCAGGACATCGAAGGCCGACGCGTCCCAATGACCATGACGCTTGTTCCGGGCGACGCACCGGAGGAGTACACCCGGCTCACCTACCAAGAGCTATGTTTCGACGTGGACATTCCGGCCAACACCTTCTCGCTTCAAGCGCTGAGGCAGTAAGCGATGCGCTTTCTCGCATCCATCGCGTGGCGCAACCTATGGCGGCAAAAGCGTCGTTCGCTCATCACCGCGGGCGGTATGGCCGTCGGCATGACTCTGTGCATGGCGCTCATCGCGCTGATGGATGGGATGTTCGCCGACATGTTCCGGGTGATGGTGGAGCAACAACTCGGCCACGTCCAGGTGCACAACCCGGAATACCCGGGCAAGCGCGTGATGTACGACACCATTGAGGACGCCAGTGCTGTCGTCGCCTCATTGGATGCCCTCGACGGCACCGTCGCCGTGGCGCCACGGGCCTTTGGAGCAGCACTGCTCGGCGGGGAGGCTGGCTCTACCGGCGTGCAGCTCCAGGGCATTGAGCCCGAACGCGAGTCCGCGCTGTCGAGTCTGTCCGAGCGGCTCGTTCACGGCACCTGGCTCGCTAATGAGCCTGACCACGGCATTGTCTTGGGGTACCGGCTCGCTGAGAAGCTGCACGTCGACGTCGGAGACAGCCTGGTTGCTGTGACGCAAGCGACTGACGGCTCCATGGGCAACGAGATCTATGACGTCGTTGGGCTCATTCAGACGGGTGCAGCCCAGCTCGACCGTACGGGCGCCCTTATCCATCTGGCTGACCTGCAAGAGCTGTTGTTGCTCGGTGACCAGGTACACGAGATTACCTTGCTTGGAGCCGACGACTCCCGTGAGGGTATTGCTGCCTTGGCCACGGATATCCAGGCTCGCACTCCTGATGCGTTGGTCCAGACTTGGTGGCAGACATCGCCCCCCACCGACCAGATGCTCAGCCTGCGGGATTCGGTGTCCTTCCTGGTGCTTGGCGCTGCCTTTCTCGTCGCTGCTTTCGGCGTCTTCAACACCATGATGATGTCGGTCCTTGAGCGGACCCGCGAGCTTGGGGTGCTACGCGCCATTGGATTGCGTCCAGGACGCCTCATTGCCATGGTCCTGTTTGAGAGCATCTTTCTGGGCGTGATTGCGACCGCCATGGGGCTCGTGCTCGGTGGCCTCGCCGATGCTTGGATGGTGGTCTACGGCATCGATTTGTCTGGCTACATGGAGTCTGGCTTCGCCTACAATGGCGTAGTTCTCGAGCCCATTTTCTACGGTCATGTACGCCCTGGTGGCATCCTCTTGACCGTTGCCGCCGTGTTCATCACCAGCGTAGTCGCGGCCTTATTGCCCGCCTGGCGCGCATCCCGCTTGGAGCCCGTTGTGGCTCTGCGGCATGACTGAGGGCTGAACCATGCTGTTGTCTCTCGCCATTCGCAACCTGCGCCGAAACGTGCGCCGAACTCTGCTCACTGTCACCGCCATTGCCCTTGGTCTGGCCATGATGGTCTTTGTGACGAGCATGCAGAAGGGCACCTACGGCTCCATGATCAAGTCGGGAGTCGCCTCGACCACCGGGCATGTCGTGGTGGAACAGGCGACCTACGTCGACAATCCGCAGGCAACTGAAGGTGTGAGCGGAGCACAGGCCATTGCCGATGCCCTTGGCGCGGCAATCCCAGACGCTACCATTGCTCAGCGCTCACTGGTGGACGGCCTGTTGTCGTCGGCCAACGGCGCAGTTGGCGTACAGCTGCGCGGTGTTCAGCCGTCCGTCGAACCTCTCGTCGACACCTTGCCTGACAAGCTCGTGAGCGGCGAGTGGCTGCAAGATGACGACAGTCGCGGCGTCATACTTGGAGAGCTGCTCGCTGAGTCCCTAGACGTCGACATCGGAGACCGGGTTGTCTACCAAGGCAATCACAACGGCGAGGACTACTCGGAGTTGCTTCGCGTTCGCGGCACGTTCAAGACCGGGTCGGCGGACATCGACGGCTTCATGGGTGTGGTCCCGCTGCAGACGGCACAGAAGCTAGTCGGAATGTCCGATTTCGCGAACCAAGTGACCGTGCACCTTCCAGACGTCGCAGGCACCGAGGCGGCAACGATTGCAGCCCGAACAGCCCTTGGCACTCTTCCCGAGGGCGTCGTCGTCCTTCCATGGCAAGAGTCTATGCCCAATATCGTCGCCTCCATTGAGGCTGACCGTGCTGGCGGCGTGCTGATGATGGTCTTTCTCGGCCTCATCGTGGCCATGGGCATCGTCAATACCGTGCTGATGAGCGTGATGGAGCGTGTACGGGAGTTTGGCGTGCTCATGGCCATCGGAGTGCGCAACCGGCGAATTGCGGCGATGGTGCTCCTTGAAGCCGGAGTTCTGGGCCTCTTGGCTGCCCTGCTCGGTTTGGTAGGTGGACTGCTGCTGGCGGCGCCGTTCATCGTCAACGGCCTCGACATGGCCGCGCTTGCCGGCGGCTCAATGGAGATGGAGGGCGTGGTGCTCGACAGCATCATCTTCTTCAGCATCGACACGCCGAGACTCATCGTCTTGGCCATTGTGACTGTTGTCGTCACGGTTAGCGCCGCGCTGTACCCGGCGTGGACGGTAATCAAGCTCAAACCTTTGGAAGCGCTAAACAGCGTGTGAGGGACCCATGTCCATTGTCTCAGTGCGGGGCCTGACCCGCGATTACGTGCAGGGAAGCATTGTGGTCAGAGCCGTTCGCGGTGTTGACCTCGACATCAAAGATGGCGAGTTTACTGCCATCATCGGGCCTTCTGGCTCGGGCAAGACCACCACGCTGAACTGCATTGGCGGACTCGACTCGCCTACATCAGGCACCGTCAGTGTGGACGGGACCGACCTTGGCTCCCTGTCTGCCGGTGCCCTGTCGGACCTACGTCTGGCCCGCATCGGCTTCGTCTTTCAGAGCTACAACCTCATTCCCGTCCTGACGGCGTACGAAAATGCCGAGTTCGTCCTGCGCTTGCAGGGTGTGGCGGCCAAAGAGCGTCGCCGGCGGGTGATGCAGACGCTCGAAAATGTTGGACTGAAGGGCATGGAAGACCGGCGTCCGTCAGAACTATCGGGGGGCCAACAGCAGCGTGTGGCGGTCGCTCGAGCCATCGCTGGGCGACCTGCCCTTGTGCTCGCCGATGAGCCGACTGCGAATCTGGACAGCACCACCAGCGACTCGCTCATCGCGCTGATGCGAGACCTCAACGATAACCACGGTGTGACCTTCGTCTTTTCGACGCACGACGAGCGGGTCATCCGCGCCGCGAAGCGGGTCGTTCGAATGGTGGACGGCGAGATCGAGTCGGACATCACCAAGTGATTGCGCTGCTCACCCTCACTCTGGCCTTTGCCGCAGATGGCGACGAGGCCTTGGTCCAGGCAGACCTGGGTGGGCATATCAAGTCGTTTTATGTGGCCAGTTTTCCGTATGAATCGGAGGTCTTTCCTTCCGAACCGTCGGGCGTTGGCATTGTGGATGGGCGCTTGAACCTCAAGGTAGACGTGGGGTCGCATCTGCAGTTTGAGGCCCACCACTCTCTGACGCTGTCGCCCGGAAGTGGTGGAAGTAGCGGCGTGCTCTCGGCCGGCGTCGCCACAACTGCGCCCGAGCTCATGCCGCTGACATGGGAAGCGGTCGACGAGCCCAGCTTGTTGTTCCGCGGACGCGTCGACCGGCTGTCTGCCCGAGTCAGCGTGCCGCATCTGGACGTCACGGTTGGACGCCAGGCCATCTCCTTTGGCAGCGGTGCCTTCTTCACGCCGCTCGACCTCGTCAGCCCCTTCACGCCCGCCGTTATCGACCAGGAGTACAAGCCGGGCGTAGACGCTGCACGGGTGGACGTCTACGCCGGAATGTCTGGGCAGATCACCGCTGTTGCCGCCTACGCCGGAGACTGGGACGCCGATGGCGTTGTGGTCGCGGCCTACGGTCAGGGAACGGTCGGAGTCACCGATTTGGGTGCCTTTGCGGGCCTCGTCCGCGGTGACTGGGTTGGCGGCGTGTCGGTCGTGAGCGCGCTGGGACCGGTTGGTGTGCACGGCGACCTCACGGTCAGTAAACCCGATGACGACGCCTTCGTGCGCGCGGTTCTCGGCGCGGACTGGCGGCCCACCGGCACCACGACCCTGTCGGCCGAGGCGTATGTCCAGACACTCGGCGGTGCTGTTCCCAGCGAGTACGCCACCTTCGCCAGTGGACCTCGCTTTGCCACGGGTGAGCTGTGGCTGACGGGCCGGACCTACGCGGGACTGGCGTGGATGCAGGAGGTCACCCCGCTCATCTCCACAAACCTGGCTGTCATTGGCAATATCGAGGACCCGAGCGCGTTCATCATTCCCAGCGTTGACTGGTCGTTGGCGGGAGACGTCGCCCTGCAAGCCGGCGGCTACGTGGGTGTTGGCAGCCGACCGGATGGGGCCGAACTGCGTAGTGAGTTTGGCACCTACCCGGTGACCGGCTTTTTACGTGTGAGCGCGTACTTCTAGGCCGCCGGGCTTGTACTCGTGTCGAGGCGGCATTGACCTCTTCGTGTCTGAACAGCGGTACGATAGCGGCGGTCGTGAGAAGATGCCCCAACGGGGTACCTCCGAAGGAGCAATGCGAATGACGAATGAGCGTGCTGCTGCCGAGGGGCGAGCCACCCTGTGAGTGCGGACCAACAAGCGACCCGGTGGGCCATCGCCTGCGCGGTGCCGATGATTGCCTGGCAAGTCATGGCTGCGGCCATGCGCGATGCGTTGTTCCTGTCGAACTTCTCGGTGACGGCCTTGCCCGCTATGGTCATCGTCAGCTCACTGCTCGCGGTGCCCATCGTCTTGGCTGCGGCCCGGCTGACCACGGCGTTCTCTCCCGCCCGCTTCGCCCCCGGAGCATTTGCCGCTGTTTCGGGCATGACCTTGCTCGTCGCCCTGCTCACAGCCACATCACCCAAGGCCGGCGCCGTGGCGATGTACCTGCTTGTGACTGCCGGCGGTGGCGTTTTGGTCTCTGCGTTTTGGTCGCTGGTCAACGAGCGCTTTGACCCTCGGACCGGAAAGGCCGTCTTCAGCCGCATCGCGGTTGGGGCCACGGTCGGCGGCGTGGTCGGGGGTATCGCTGCGGAGCGCGTCGCCGTGTGGTTTGGCGTGGTCGACGGCCTGCCCATTCTCGCCGTCTTGCATCTGCTCTGCACCGTGGCCATCCTGGTTGTGGTGCGCGGAGCCCCAGCGCCTATACCGACTGTGGCCGCTGAACAGTCCGGCGGTCCAACCGTTCTCAAGTCCCGTCGCTACTTGCAGCTGCTGGCGGCACTGGTGGTCGCGGGCGCACTGTCCGGCGAGGTTGTCGACTACCTGTTCAAGAGCATGGCCGCCGACAACTGGCAGGGCGACGAGCTGATGCGCTTCTTCGCCGTGGCTTATGGCGTGATGGGCGTCGCCACCTTCGTTGGACAGTCTTTCATCACCCAGCGCGTGCTGCAGCGCCTCAGCCTTGGCAGAACCGCGGCCGTTCGACCGGTGCTCATGGGGGTCGGCGCCTTGGTCGGGGTCCTCGTCCCCGGACTTCCGGCGGCCGCGGGGCTCTGGGGTACCCGTGAGCTCACCACCGGAGTCCTGTCTCGCAGTGTCTACGAGCTGCTATTTATCCCGTTGCATCCTGCCGAGAAGCGCCGAACCAAGGTGCTCATTGATGTAGGTGCACGCCGCATAGGCGCTGCGCTCGGTGGCTTATTGTTGAGCGGGGTGCTGGCCATGACCCTGTCCCCCACACCGCTGCTATTCGCGGTAGTCGGTGTCATATGCCTGGTGACATTCGGTCTCGCGATGCGCCTCGACCGCGGGTACATCACCGTCTTGGAGCGCGCGCTGATGACCCACCAGCCGTCGACGGACCCACTCGGCGGCGTAGAAGATGGGTTCACTCGTTCGGTGCTCCAGCAGACATTGGCGAACCTCGATCTGGTCGGTCTCGACCTCAACGCCTCACGTGTGCTGCGCTCCCAGGTCCCGAACGAGCGACCCGCGTCCAAACCAGCCGCCACAAGCCAGTCCTCATCGGACCGCGTTGCCTCGAGGTGGCTCGAGCTGCGCTCCGGTGACATCTCGAGGGTCACCGCAGCGCTAGCGGCTCCGATGCGTCCCGAATTCGTTGGCGAAGTCCTCCGCTTGGTGGCCTGGGACGAGGTCTCCAACCAGGCGCTCGCCGCGCTTCAACCCATCGCGGCTCAGCACACCGGTCAGCTCTGCGACGCGCTGCTCGACCCCGACGAGCCGTTCGCCATCCGTCGTCGCATCCCGAGAGTGCTGGCCCACGGGCACCCCGAACGAGCGATGGATGGGCTGATTCGTGCGCTCGCAGATCGTCGCTTCGAGGTGCGCTATCAATGCAGTCGGGCGCTGGCGCGTCTTCATCAGCGCTGCCGGCTGGACATCCCCGAGACGAGAGTGCGTGATCTCATCCTGACCGAGGTTGCGGTGGAAGCCCCGGTTTGGAAGAGCCGTACCTTGCTGGACGACGACGAGACCGATGGCGAGATTGACGCCTTCCTTCGTGCGCGCTCCGGGCGTTCTCTCGAGCACGTCTTTCGCTTGCTCTCGCTCCTGTTGCCCGCCGATCCGCTCTGGGTGGCGTTCCGCGGTCTGCACACAGACGAGGCCCAGCTCCGTGGAATGGCGCTCGAATACCTCGACAACGTGCTCGACCCCAAGATCAACGCCGCCCTGTGGCCCCATCTCGACGGAAAGCCTCCGACGAACGACTCGTCCCTCTCTAGCTCGGAGGTGCTCGACCAGCTGATGGCATCGCATCACTCGATTCAGATGCGGCTCGACGAGCTCCGACAGCTCGACGACTAGTTTGCAGAGGGCCGGTGCCTCTCCCACCACGCGTGGGCGCGTTCGGAGGTCCACGGGCGAGCGAAGGCGCAGTCTTCCAGCTGGCGAGCGAGGGCGTAGGCTGATTCTGGGCGGTCCACCGGTTCTTTTTCGAGACACGCCATGATGATTTCTTCCAGACGCTCCGGAATGGGGTGCTCAGACAGCAAAGATGGGCGCGGCGGCGGGTCTTTGACGTGCTGGACCATCTGCTTCATGGGGGTGTCGCCGTCGAAGACGAGCTGTCCGGTAAGCAGCCAATAGGCAACGCAGCCCAGAGCGTAGAGGTCCGCTCGTCCGTCGACCTTGTCTTCTCCCAACGCCAGCTCTGGCGCCAAGAAGCTCGGAGTTCCGACCACCACACCGTGCATGGTGAGCAGTTGGTTGTCTCCGGGCCGAACCTCTTTCACCAGGCCAAAGTCGAGCACCTTCACGAAGTCATCGTCAGTGCCGTAGCGACAGACGAATAGGTTGGCGGGCTTGATGTCGCGGTGGATGAGACCAGCACGGTGTGCCTCTTCCAGGGAGTGGCACACCTGAAGCAGAAGGTAGACGACCCGGGCTGGTTCCTGGGGACCGAACTTTTTGACCAAGGTATGCAGGTCCAAACCGGCGAGAAGCTCCATCACGTAGAAGAATGAACCGTCGTCGGCGAGGCCGAAGTCGTAGATCTGGATGGTGTGAGGCGAGCGCAGACTTGCGGTGGCTTGTGCCTCTTGCTCAAAGCGCTGCAGAACGGCCTGGGCCTTGACGGGGTCGTCGGCGAGCATTTGGGGATGAATGAACTTCAAGGCTGCCGGTCGCGCCAACATGTGGTGAGATGCTCGCCACACTTCCCCCATGCCGCCGTGGCCCAGGGGCTCTTCAAGTTGGTAGCTGCCCAGACGCCGCGCCCGGCTCACTTCGAGATTGAGTCCCCACAGGACCTTCGAGGCGTAGTAGGCGAGTGCTATCGCCCCAAAAGGACTCAACATCGACGTCAGGAAGTGCTCGATGTTCGGCACAATTGGAAGTGTGGCCCACATGGAGAAGACAACCAATGGCTCGGTACACGCAGCAATTGTCGAGACCAATAGGACGCGTCGTGGGGGCGATGGAATGACGAGCGGGAAGAAGATGATCATGGGCGCTGTCCACGTCATCACCGCGATGCTGTTGTGCTCCTCATAGGCACCCATGTGCATCACGAACGCTCCGCCTAGGCAGACCATCACTTCCATCGCCAGTCCCAGATTCAGAACGAGCGAGTCGCTGTATCGAGGCGTTCTGGCCACCCACCAGATGGCACCGGCCACAGCGCACTGCAGACTCATGGCGATGAGCTGCCTGACCAGGCTTTGCAGGTCGATAAATCCTGCTTGATGGAACACCAGACTCGCGCCGAATCCCAGGACTCCCGCCAGGGTTAGCTGCACGAGCGCCATCCACCCCACCCGTCCCCGGGCCTTCTTCAACAGTCCAGGCCCTAGGCTGTTGCTACTACGCGATTCGCCGACGGTCGCTCGGCGGACGATAGCGGGTGCCTCCAGTGGGTCGACCGGGGCAGCGTCAGCAGGCATAGGCCTCCAATGGGTGGTCTTCACCGTTAGCGCGTAGGTGATGTTCTGTCAGACGTCAGCGACCTGTTCATGTGGCCTGGTTGCCTCGCGAATCGCACCCCCCGCATTCGAATCGAAGTTTGTTGGATTCATCAGGGTTTATGGCACGGTTCGACTCGCCTGGGGTGTTGGCGCGGTGTAGTTTGCACCCTCACTTCAAGACCCAGGCTCCCACTCATGAAGACCGCTTTTCTTTGCTTGCTCTCCCTCGGCTTCTTCTCCACCGCCCTGGCCCAAACCAAGGTCACAGATGGCGATGGACAAGCGATTCGTGTCGAGGTGCCCCAGCAAGTACAGACACAACTCGAGGCCGATATCGAGTGTGCCGCGTCTAGAAGCGAGGCCGCGTGTCAGGCACCTCGTGCGGACCTCTGCGAGGTCATGGCGACTGTTCTCGATACGCCGAGATTCGATCTCAAGCTGACGCGAGACCGGACGGACGACCAAATCGTCTCGACCGTCGAGTGTGGACTTGCGGAGAGCGCACGTCGGAACGGAGATCTCTGCATGCTCTCTGGAGTGGTTTCGGGCAGGCGGTCCCGGTCGTGTACCGCAATCGCTCGGTTGCCTGCGGCACGTCGTCCGGCCACCCCCGCTCGTCGTGCTCCTCGCACGCCTTAGTCTCACCAGACGCTAGTGGTGCCTTGTGTGAGGACCTTGGCGGTTCTCATTGCTCGACCGTCTGGCCGTCAGAGGCGACTGCCTAGCTGTTGCGGCCGAGCGTGGAGTTTGAAATCAATCGAATTCGAGCGGGACGCCGTCGATGAGGATGTCCCCGTACTTTGCGGTGGCTGTGACCCGACCACGCTCCCCCATATCTTCGATGCGGGCAGTGCTTCCCGTGAACGAGATGCCGTCCAGCGACAGCCACGGTCCGGTTGTGTACTGGCGGGCCTCTGCGACAGCTTCACCGTCGACGTTGTAGAAGGTGGCGGTGGTCGCGAATCCCGACTTGTCGCTGGCGATCTGAAGGCTCACGATGGTTGCGTCGTTGAGTGCAATGGTCTCGTCGCCGAACTTGACTCTCTCGCCGCTGACTTCGGTCACGAAGGCGGTTTCAGCGCCGTAGCCGTGTTGGGCGACGGCAATGGTTCCTCGAGGGGTCGCGAGAGCAAGCACGGGTGCATCCGGCGCGATGCCGATGGGGGCAAGGTTAGTAAGAACCTCGTCAGCGAGGGCGTCTCCGAGCTCGTCCTGTCCCGTCGGGCCAGACAGGTCGTCGTACTCGGCACAGACTTGGGTCAGACCTGGGGGTGTTCGGTCATTGCCTTGTCCGGCGAAGGCGGGGGTGCTGATCAGGAGCAGGATGATGAAGCGCATGGGTTCTCCGAGTGTTGGATGAACCCATATTCTCAGGAGGTGTACGCGCATCCAACGCCTGTCTGACATGCCTGTTCTGATGATGGGGCATCCCACACGGCTGAACACTCTCGCAATCGACTCGGCAGACGCCTACTACCCAGAACATGAGGACATCGTGGGGCTGCGCTGCACCACGACCGAGGTCCTGCGACGCGCCGGGGCTCTTCACCGGAGAGCTGCGCTGCGACGACCGCCGCAAGCGCTACTTCTTGAAGGTCAGCGTTCAGCTCCTTCCGTACTAGCGGGTCCTTTTCCGACGACGGACGAGCGCCAGGGGCAATGCCAAGGCCACCAGCCACGTCGGGCTGCCCGTCGCATCGCAACTACTCGCGCTCGCACCCGTGTCGCCCGATACTTGTGGTTCTGGGTCGACCGTCGGCTCGCCACTCGGTTCCGGCTCCACCGCATCGGTGTCCTCATCGACGAGCTCTGTCGCCGTGATGTTCAGCGTGACGAGCGCGTCTTCGGAGTCCGACTCGCCGTCATTGAGGCGGTAGGTAAATGTGACGACCGCGTCGCCCCCGTCGTGTTCGTAGACGAAGCCGCCTTGGTGGTCATCGTCCATGGTGAGCTGCCCTTGGGTGGGGGGCTCGACAACCGTCAGCGTCAGCCAGTCATTCTCCTCATTCGAGTCATTTGCGCGGACACCGTCACGTGGATGGATGTCAAAGACTCCACCTGTGGGAGTGCCGTCATCCGTGAGCGCGTACACATCATCGTTTGCGATGGGGGCGTCATTCAACAGCGTTACCGAGATCTCTACGACTCGGGTACCGCAGACCTCGACACGGTCGAGAATCGTCCACTCAAACGTGTCGCTAGTCGTCTCAGAGCCATCGTGTTGGTACGCCAAGACGCCACCCAACATGTCCGCCTCTTGCAGCGACGTGCCCGCTCTCAAAATCACCCCGTTGAAGACCAAATCACCGTTTTCAGGGACCGTATCGAGCCTTAGTGTGAGCGGGTCGCCCTCGGGATCCGAGACCTGGTAGACGGAATCGTCAAACACGAGTTCGCCGCCCTCCGGCACCGAGAGGTCGTCCACAATGGTGAACTCGGGGTACTCGTTGAACAGGAATATCGAGATGTCCAAGTCGAAGGCAACTACGCCTCCGCGTGGGTCTGCCACCGTCAAACCAATCCTATCGACGTCATTTTCACTGTTGTCGTGGATGTATCGAAGCATGCCCGCCGAGAGGTCTGCCGGCGTGAATGTGCTGACTTGAGAACCGTCCAGCCGCACGAACTGGCCGAACAGCGGTGGGTTCATGACAGTGAACTGCAGTGCATCATCGTCGGAGTCGGTGGCCCACAAGTGACTTGACTCCAACCAAATACTCCACCCTTCCCGGGTAGGAAGCTGGGCGTTGACCACAACCGGCAGGGAGTTGTTGCCGTCTACCGTGACGTGGAAGGTCGCTAGCGCGCTGCCAAGTCCGCTCGGGTCCCGAACCATAAATGAGAATCCGTCAGGGTCCACCGTACCGCTTGTGTGGACGTAGACGACGTCACCGTCCTGCAGTTGTGCGCCTGTGAACTCGTCCACAACGTCGCCGCCGACCGTGAGGTTTCCGTGCTCAGGCGCCGACTGGACCTCGAACACAAGGTCTCGGGCGTCGTGCCCCTCTGCCTCGGCGGCCAGGACCGCTGGGTTGAGCGTGACCGACGTTCCGAGATCGATGAACACTCCGGCATTGACCGACACAATGGGGGGTGGAATGCTCGGCACGATGGTGATGTCGACGTTCGACATCGAGAACACCAGCGAGCCCCCGTCTGGGTCGCACACATAGATCTGTTGGTCCTCGAAGTTGACCATTCCGAACTCGGTAGGCAAGGCGTCCGAAGAAAATGTTGCGGGGTGACCATTCGTCAGCGCGATGTCCACGCCAAGTCCAGCGGGCAACGTAGTGAATTGCCCATCGACCACGAGATCAGACGCCACGAACGAGATGGAATCCAGTTGACGGTCGTTGATTGAGACGTCGTAGCTGCTGGAGACGATGCTCGACCCGTTCACTTCAAGGCGAAGTCCTTCATCGATCGACTGCGTGTAGCGCCCAAACTCGATGTCTCGCGGCGCTGCATCGAGGGTCTCAGTGTCGTACTGAATGGTCGCTGTGATGGGGTCATTGGGACTGGCCGCAATCCCGAAGACCAGGCTCTGCTCGGTGACCGTCCCCGTGAACTCCAGGGTCACGGTGTCCGCAGAGGCCGCCGTTGCCACCACACTCAACAGTCCACAACATGCGATACGCATCCGGTCTCCTTCGCGAAGTCGGAGTCTACACCACGTCTATGGCCGCGTCATGCGCGCAAGCTGCCGCTCACTCACGGTGCCAATGCGAGAGTCCACCACCATGCCATCTGGTCCAATCACAACCGTGGTTGGCAGCGTGTTTACGCTGTACGTTGTCGACGCTGACCTGTCGTGTCCAACAACACCCTGTAGTCGGCGCCAAACCGCTCGGCTTTCGCGCGAACGCCAGCGGGGCCAAGCTGCTCGTCTCGGCTCACTCCGACCCGCTTGACCAGTCTCTGGTGGTCGATGACCCATGCGCAGCCTGCATGCGCTGTCTGTCTACGGTCTCGGAATGGAGATGTAGCCAACCATACACAACCGCTGTCCAGAGCGCGCACCCGAACTCGCGGTGTGGGGCTCCTGTGAGGCTCCAAAGGTGCCTGTCCGGTAATAGACATTGCACCCGTTATTGGTGTTGATGTGGTAGTTTGGAGCAGGCAATCCGATGGTGATGCCCGGGATGATGCTGGCACCGGCATTCGATGCGAGCAACTGGCATTCGTCGAAGTACTTCAGGCCGTAGTCTTGGTAAACCCACGTGTCGCCGTCAAACACGCGGGTTGAGCTTAGTGGGGTGACTCCTGGCGGAGAGCGCGGATCGCGCACCAGAACGCACGCCTTTGATGAGGTGATGGACGCGGTGGGAAACGAAGAGGTCCCCGTAAAACGGTACGCCCAGCCGGCCTGGTTACCGCTCCGGCACCCGCCCCAGCCCTGTTGACTTCCGGCAGCCATCTGGTACGTCGACTGAACGCCGGCTCCGCGCTTGGCGGCTTCGTACATACAGGTCCGCCAGTGCATGTTGCCAAGGTTCCTGTACCTGACGGCATGGGTGCTCTGGTACGAGCAGCCACCCGCGGTACCGGTGGAGCTGAAAGAGAGAGTGTTGTGCTGGCTGATGGGCGGATTGCAGGCCGTAGCGTCGAAACAGCTGGGGTCATCGCAGTCGGTGAATCCGTCGTCATCGTCGTCCGAGCCATTGCTGCAGACCTCGGAAATGCCCGCGCCTGAGAACAGCGTATTGCGTGCAATCCATGTATTTTGCGGGACGGTGGCTCCCGCTTGAATGATGGTTCTGGCCCCGACATTCGCGTCCACTCCGACCGTAACGCCGGTCTCCACCACGGCATCGCGACCAATCGCGGCCCCGGTGGCGACGAGCACACCGTTTCCGAAGGTCGCGCCCTTGCGGACCCGCACCCCACTCCGTAGGTCGAGCGCGGTGCCTGCGACAACATCCGGCCCAAGCACCACGCCTGCACCCAGCAACGCCCCAATACCCAACGTCACCGAGCGGCCCAGAACCGCATTCGTGGCAAGCTCGCAGTCCGCGCCCACGGAGACCAGGTTACCGAGCGTCACGTTGCTCAACACCAAGCAGCGGTCGCCCAAAGACGCGCCGTACCCAACGTAAAGGCCACCTGCCGAAGCGTCTACGTCAGACCCGACCGTTGGCGCCCGACCGATGATGCTGTCCACTCCTAGGACTGTCCGCGCACCAATGGTCGCCGACCGGCCCACTACGGCATTGGCGCCAATTTCGCTATTGGCACCCACGCTGGCGCGTTCGCCGATGACGGCCCCAGCCCCGACGATGACCCCAATACCCAGATCAGCAGATGGCGCTACACAGGCTGTATTGGCGTTGAAGCTTGCATCCACGCAACCGTCGTTGTTCACGTCCGCTGCAACTGCGGTGGAAGAGACCAACAGGGTCAGTATGGGTAAGCGTGACATGTTTTCCCCAGAATAGTCTCTCGCCCTAAGCTGGCCTCGAACGTGGAACAATAAGGTTTACCCCACGTATACCCGAGATACGCTGGTCTTGGTCCACCACAGGGCGCCAGCTTTTACCGCGGAATTTGTCGGGTTACACCCTCGTCACTTCACGTTCGCCCGTCACGAAATCGTGGAGACAAGGAGTGTCATGTTGAAGAGCCCAGAGTCAGCGGACGTTGGTGCTTGGCATAAGTACTTTGCAATGTCGAACAACAATCGTGCTTGGCAGCTGGCCGCTATGCCGACCCGAACTGCGGCGGAAGACCAAGAGATGCTGAGTACGGCGCACGCGGCGGCAGTGCATTGGACAGCGGTGGGGACGCCGCTCAACGTGTCGCGGGCGAACATGTTGCTGGCTGCGGTTCACAGCTTGCTCGGCCCAGCGGAGCTCGCATGGTCACTGGCGGAAGAGACGAAGAAGGCGTTCGATAAGCCAGATACGCCTGCGTGGGAGACTGCGTTTGTCCATGTGTTTCATGCGCATGCAGCCGCGATTAGTGGCCGTACGCAACCCCATCGGGACTCTTACGCGAGCGCCAAGGCCGCCATTGCGTCGCTGGCCGACCCGCAAGACCGACAGATTGTTGAGGCGTCGTTCGTTCAGGTGCCTTCCCCGTGAACGAAGAGAGCTAGATAGGCAGTTGTAGGCCGATCATGAACGGGTCTACACGCATGCGCTGCGAGGTCGGTGATGCAGTCCAGTCTCTGTTGGGGGCCGCACCGACGAAGCGTGTACCCGCGTCCTACGGCATCAAGTCCGCTGCCCAGTCGGTGGCCGGTCCGTAAAAGACGGCAATCTGGCCATGGCGACCTGTTCCGTGCGTGGTGCCCACAAGTAGGTCTTGCTCGCCGTCCCCATCAGGATGTTGGAGTCACCTATCCGTAGCGCGTCGTTGGACGACCTTCTGGGCGGTGAGGCGCGCCGCGCACGATAACGGACCTGAAAAAGGTCAATTGCGCAAACCGACGTGCGGAACGTCCATCTACGGGAACCAGTTGCTCTGCAACATGGTGGCTCGCGGTGGCGGCTGGACACTCTGCTTTGAAGCCGATGTGGTCTGGGGCCCGGTGGTCATCACAGGCTGGCACACCGCGGCTTCCACGCTAAACAACGGTGGATACTGGGAATTCAATAGCTACATTGGGTCCAACAACAGTGGCATCGAGATTGAAAATCCCGGAAGAGGCCACTGCTTCGATCAGGGCGGCGAAGACAACTCGTGGGGACGGGCGGGCGTGAGTCAGTCGTGCTTCCTAGAGACGTCGCTATCGGCCTTCTACAATGGCTTGATTCACGTAGAATACTGGCTTCGCTAGCTGCCCCGACCTGTCGCAGCCGAGCGTTCCGACTGTGCCATCTCACACGCCCCTGGGTCAGAATGCCCGTAAGATTGGGCGATACCCAGCCTTCGTTCGTCATCCCGCTGGCATGGTTGTTGCTTGTGGCCGACCAGGGAGGTCTAGATGAAGCAACTGTTGATACTCGGCGGCGGCACCGCGGGTTCGCTCATGGCCAACAAGATGGTCCGAGCCTTGCCGGACGGCTGGCGCGTCACCGTGGTCGACCGCGACGACGAGCACATCTACCAACCTGGGCTTCTCTTCGTTCCCTTTGGTGACAAGCGCGTCTCCGACTTGGTTCGTCCCCGCATGAACTTGGTGAGCGCACAGGTCAACCGAGTCATTGGCACTCTCGCCAAGCTCGACCCCGAGGCAAAGTCGGCGGTTCTTGAGGACGGCACTACGCTCTCCTGGGATGTATTGGTGATTGCGACCGGCGCCGAACTGCACCCAGAGTGGACGCCAGGCATGACCGGCAAGCTCTGGAGAACCGACGTTCACGAGTTCTACTCGCCGGCCGGTGCTGAAGCGCTCGCTGCACGCCTGGACAGTTGGGACGGTGGACGCCTGGTGGTCAACATCATGGACATGCCCATCAAGTGCCCGGTGGCGCCCCTGGAGTTCACGTTCTTGGTTGATGCTTGGCTGACCAAGCGTGGACTGCGCGACAAGACCGAGCTCATCTACGTCACCCCGCTGGATGGAGCGTTCACGAAGCCCGTCGCCTCGGCGTCGCTCGGCGGCATGCTGGAGAAGCGAGGCATCGCGCAGGTGGTCAACTTCCTCACGGAAGCGGTGGTCGAGGACAAGAAGGTCTTGCGTTCGTACGACGGTCGAGAGCTCAACTTCGACCTGTTGGTCACGGTGCCGCTCCATGGTGGAGCAGACCCCATCAAGGCGTGTGGTCTAGGTGATGAGCTTGGGTTCGTGCCGACAGACAAGCACACGCTTCAGAGCGTCAAGTACGACCACATCTTCGTCATTGGCGATGCGACGGACCTGCCAACGTCCAAAGCCGGCGCAGTTGCTCACTTCCAGGGCGATATTTTGCCTGCGAACGTGCTGCGTTTCATCGAGGGGCGACCGCTTCTGCCCGCATTCGATGGCCACGCGAACTGCTTCATCGAGACCGGTCATGGCAAGGCCATGCTCATTGACTTCAACTACGAGACCGAGCCGCTTCCAGGCCGCTTTCCGCTTCCTGGCATTGGGCCCTTCTACTTGTTGGAAGAGAGCCGCATCAACCACCTGGGCAAGCTGGCCTTTGAGTGGGCGTATTGGAATGTGCTCGTGAAAGGTGACGAACTTCCTTTGGATCACAACATGCTGATGTACGGAAAGAGGACTTCTTGATGGACGCCGAACTCAACCAACACCTAGACGCCCTGCATGCGAAGCTCGACTACATCGTCGAACGTCAGCGCTACACCGAAGACTTCATCCGCGACATGACGCCCGTTGCCCGCGAGGGCATGACCGCACTCGCTGGCCAGATGGCCGAGTGGGAGAGTCGCGGTTGGTTTGACCTGGGCAACGAGATGCTGTCTCTGTTCGACCGCGTCGCCAACGCCTACGGCCCAGAAGACGTTCGCTCGCTGTCGGACAGTGCGGTTCAGATCTTGGACACCCTACGCAACGTCACCCAGCCCGACGTCCTCGCGTTCGCCAACGATGCCACAGATGTCCTGCACCATGCAGACGAGGTCAAGCCGGTCGGGCCACTCGGAATGATGGGGGCGGTCAACGACAAAGAAGTTCAGCGTGGTCTCGCGGTGGGCCTTGAGATTCTCCGCCACCTGGGACGGGCCCGAAGTGCGGCGTCGTCGGGTTCAGAGCGCAAGCCTGCACCGACTCGCCAGTCGTCATCGGTTCGCCAGTCGTCATCAACTCGTAAGCCTGCACCTGCCCAGTGCGAGCCGCGCGCAGCGGTTGAGGCTCCCGACTTGTCCGACGTGGTGATGTGGGAGGGGCATCGATTCACCGCCACCGGTTTTCTGGTCGACGCGGCTGATTGGACGCCCGAACTGGGTGAAAAGATGGCCGCGGGACTGGGTATTGAGCTGACTGAAGAGCACTGGGGCGTTGTGATGTGGGCGCGGCAAGACTGCTTGACCTGCAACGCCAGCCCGAATGTCCGACGTGTCGCAACCGGCTCAGGTGTGGGCACCAAGCGCATGTACGCCCTGTTCCCGAACACGCCTGGCAAGTCTGTCGCCATGATTGCTGGCATCCCGAAACCTGTTGGTTGTGTCTAGGAGACCCCCATGTCTTTTCCCTTCAACGCAAATGCTCCCGCAGCCCAGCCTGCCGCAACCACCGGTGCCCGCAAGATTGCGCTCATCTGTGCAAAAGGAGGCCTAGACGAGTGCTTTCCGGTGCTCATTATGGCCAATGCTGCACGTATGACCGGCATTGAATGCAGCATCTTCTTCACGTTCTACGGCCTGGAGGTCATCACTGACAGCCGCGTGGACCACCTGCACGTGAACTTCGTAGGAAATCCCATGAGCCCTATGCCAAATATGGTCGCTGGGTTGCCGGGAATGGAGGCCCTTGGGACTTCGTTCATGCAAAAGAAGATGGACGAGCTCAACCTGCCGCGCGCTCGGGAGATGGTCACGATGCTCAGCGAGTCTGGCTGCGATCTGTACGCGTGTGAGCTGGCCATGAAGATGTTTGACCGAACGGCAGCAGACCTGCTGCCCGAGGTGCAGGACATCATCACCGCCACCGATTTCTTCGAGAAAACGGTGGGTGCAGACATCATCTTCGTCTGACCCATCGTTGCCGCTGGCTTTGGTCTAGGTGAGGTGTTCGGCAACGGAGGCCTCCATGAGCCGATTCAGTCCGACACCCCCCCGGCCCCGCCCAGACCTCGCCAGCCTTGTGCTTCGTGTGACAGTGGGCGGCTTGATGCTGTTTCACGGCGTCGACAAAATCATGAATGGCGTTGGCTGGATGGGCGGAATGCTGGAGGGCAAGGGCTTTCCAGCCGCGATGGCCTACGGCGTCTACGTCGGCGAAATCGTCGCGCCCATCCTGCTCATCTTGGGCGTGGCCATGCGCAGCAGTGCTCTGGCGATTGTGTTCACCATGGCAATGGCGACCTACTTACTGCACGCCGGCGACCTGCTCTCCGTGGGTGACCATGGCGAGTACGCGCTTGAATTGCAGGTCTTCTACTCGTTCGGTGCGATTGCTGCGGCATTGATGGGACCGGGTCGGTACGCGGTGCGTACGCGTGGTTGGCTCGCGAAGCTGTAGCGGTGTGGTCGGAACTTGCGCGAGTTGCCACACCCGTCGGGGGTGACGGGATGGTCTTTCACCAGCGTTTCGGCTGCGGCCGCGCATCTGGACTGGGGCGACCTTCATGGGTGCGAAAGACCCGGTATCTGGCCGGTCCTTTGGAACCCCGCTGTCGCTTTTGAGGGTGCCGCGGGTAGTCTACACATCCCCCTCAAAGTGAGATGCCAACATGCCTGTACATGCTGTATTTACCTACGACATCACTGACCCCGAGCGATACGCCAAGTACAACCCAGGCAACCTCTCCGTTGTAGGCAGCACGGTTGCCAAGCACGGCGGCGAGTTCATCTTTGCAGGACCCGCGACCTACGTTGAAGGCCAGGCGAAGATGGCCAACGTGTGCATCCGCTTCCCAACGATGGACGCGTTCAAAGGCTGGTCGGACGACCCAGAGTACGGCGCGATCAAGGGTGACCGAGTTGAGTCGAGCAACAACTACACGGTGTTCCTCGTCGAGAGCTAGGACCGACAGCGGTGGATGAAGGCCTGCTTAGCTGGGCCGCTCGTCGCGTTCCGTGTTGCCTGTGCCCGTGACAGCCTGTGTCTCGACGTTGTACGATTGGGGCTCACCACCGGAATCGCCATGTCGCAACGTTCGTTGTACCCCCTTGAAGTGGCCCTGGTTGAGGGCACCTCCCCCGGCAATTTCTTGGCCTACGCCAAGTGGCTCTCGGACTCCGGTGACCCCCTTGGTGAGCTGATTGCCCTTGAAGTCAATGCTCCCGAGTCGCCTGAGATTCCGGCTCTGCGAAAGGCGGTCGCCCCGGTCAAGGACCTAGGACTGACCTGGGAGAACGGCCTCATCGTTGGCGGGCGCGTGGTGGAGAACCGCAAGACGGGCAGTGGGACGACCTGGATTGAGGCGGTGTGTCCATCTTCGGCGGGTCGTCTGCTTCAGCGGCTCACGTTGCTGCACAACGGGGCGAACCACAGCTACAAGGACGTGCTCTGCGCTCTCGTGAAAGCCGCTCCCCAGGCCCTTCGTAGCCTGTCCATCGAGCATGAGGGGGCCACGGGCTTTGACGGAATCGCCGGTCTGCCGGTAGCAGCTCCGCGCCTGGAAAAGCTTGTTCTGACCGGCAAGTTCTCGAAGGGAGCGGTCAAGACGCTTGCGACTCCGTGGCCATCGCTCAAGGTGCTGTCCTTCGACTTCCACGGCACCCCAGTGTGGAAGAGCACGTTGTCGGCCACGCTGCTCGGGCCGCTGCTGGACCCGAGCGCCTTGCCCGCCATCGACCGTCTTCGTCTGGAGCGCACGGGAATGGGCGACGACCTCCTACAGCACATCGCAGGCTCCGGACTGTTGTCCCAGCTAACGGTTCTGCAGCTCGGCGGGTTCTTCACCGAAGACGCCGTCACTGCGTTTACACGCCAGATTCCACTGACCTGTTCGTACGTCATCACGCGCTACGAAGCTGTCGAAGAGCGGCAGCGAATCGTGGACTTGGTGCAGCGCTGCGCCACCCCACAACGACAAGCCGACTACGAGCGGCTGTGGGTGCAGCCGAGTGAAGACCAGTGGTGGAAGGACACCTCGACGTGGTTCACCGGCGCCCGTGGCGAGTCCCTTGTTGGCTTGTTTGAACGGTACCAGTCGACCCTGCCTGACGGCACCCTTCACGGTCGTCAGACCTCAGTGACGAGCAAACAACGCACGGACGAAATGTACTGGTTCGGGGTCAAACACGGCCTCACCACCTTCTTCCGCGCTGGCAAGCCGGCGGTTTCACAGCGCTTCCGAAACGGCCTACGCGACGACCGGGTGGAGGTGCTCCCAACTGTCGGGTCGGTCGAGCAGCGCTTCGGTTCGGAGCTGGTGACCTCCGCCAACGACCGGTTCACCCTTGGCCCTCGCACTCCGCCGAATCCAACGCTCGCGTCCCTGCCCATCATTGCTGAGGCCTTACGCACGGCAGACGAAGGCCGTGTCCGCGTGCGGTCTCTGACGTTGACGTCGGGCGAGGTGTTTAGTCTAGTGACCTACCACTTGGGGGACACGCTGTGCGGCTATATCCTAGATGGAAGCCACGTTGTAGCCGTCATCAGCGACATGAATATTCAGCCGCCAGCGTAGCGTCGTCTACGGGCAGCGATTGGCGTGCACGTCGTCCGATTCGCCACCGCCGCAAATGGATGCCCGTACCCAATCACGCATCGATATGGTGGGTGTAGGCTGATAAAGAGGTCTCAACAGGAGGCCGCTATGCATGTCCGAGATCTCATGACTGCAAACCCCGTGACCGTTGCGCCCGAGGACTCCTTGGAGACCGCAATGACAAAGATGGTCTCGCGCCAGATTCGAGCACTCCCAGTCGTTGACAATGGCGTGCTGGCCGGCATCCTGACCGACCGCGACCTAAAGATGGCCCTTGGGCCTGACGCGCGTTCGATGGATCTGGACTCTGTGGACCCGCGCCAGCTGGAAGGCTCCGTCGAGTGGTTCATGACACCGGGCGTGGCCACCGTCGAAGCAGACGCTGACCTGGCCGCCGCGACCCAAGTACTCGTCGACATGCGTGTGGGCGCCCTCCCTGTCGTGCACAACGGCGACCTGGTCGGCATCCTCTCGGTGACCGATGTGCTGAAGGAAGCCGTCCGCCTATTCGCGTAGGACGCCTCACCACTGGTGACTACCGAGCCTCGCGCATCTTAAGACGAGCCAGCTGGCGGTCTGTTGCGCCGTGCATCTTGCGCATGCCTCGCCGCATGTAGCGCGCATGCCCAAGTGGCCGGCCGCCGATCTGCACGTACACAATCGATGGCCCCTCACACTTGGGGTCGAGACCTGGACCCGCCGACAGCTCAACAATGGTTCCGTCGGTCAAGGGTACGGTGATGTGCTCGATGATGGCGTCGTCTGGGTCGCGGGTGTGCGCTTGTAGCGTCTCGCCGTCGTGCTCCATGCGCAGGTGGATACCCCGGTGCAGTCCGATACTGCCATCAGCGTCGGGGACAGACTGGCCGAAGCGCATGCGTCGGTGCTCGGTGGTGTCGACGGCGATTGTCCCCATTCGAAGTGTGCCCAAGCCAGCGCGCCTTGCCTGTCGCGCAATGCGGCCGAGGGTCTGACCGCGCGAGTCCACGGTCTTGTTTTGGCAGTAGTCCACAACGAGTGCGCTGAGCTGAACGGGTGCCGACTGAGCCAGGGCCAAGTGGGCCAAGAGTAGAAACATGCTGTACCTCCGAATCGGGTACAGCAGACGCTGTGCCAATGGAAGAACGCTGTCTTTGGCCGATGGGTTGGACAGACTGTCGCGCACGGCTTCTCGTGGGGCGCTAGGTCTGCCAGGTTGACGAACAGGCGGCTCCATGGTGCACAATCACGGACCGTCGAATAGGACCAAGACACCCCTAGGACCCCGATGAACAGCGCGCCTCGCCAGCTTGGACTCACTGGCGATGACGTGTCACTCGATGAGGTACGCCAAGCGATTGCGAAGGAACGCCGTCTAGGAATTCGCCCAACAGATGTGCGTGTTCTAGACGTTGAACCTGTAGATGGCGACGACGGAAATCTGTGGGAACTCATTGTAGAAGCGGGCGAACCCCTCCCTGACGCCCGCGAGTGGACAGGCGCCACTCTCCAGCGCGACCTGATGTCCACAGACGGCGGAGATGGCGCTTGGCAGGTCAAGATTCTCGATGTCTACCCGCAGACCAACACGGTGTGGGTCGAGGGGGAGCAGCCGACGGTTGGACTCGCCAAGGTCTGGCCCTTCGACTTTCTCGCTGCCCTCAACAAGCTGGTCCATGAGCCTCGATGGACGGGTCTACACCCCGAATTCTCCCGCACCCTGGCCGCTTCTGCCGGGCGTGCGCAACCATCCTCTGTGCCCGCTCCGGCCAACCACTCTGCGTGGTCGTGGTCGTGGACCTTGGTGTGGGGGCCACCGGGAACGGGCAAGACGTACACCCTTGGAGAGCAGGTCGCGGCCTTACTCAGCGACCCGACAGAGCGTGTGTTGGTGTTGTCGACGACCAACCGTGCGACGGATGCGGCGGCGGTTGAGCTGGGCTGTGCGCTCACACGCCGAGGCGAAGCGGTGTCTACGGCCCTGCGTGTGGGGCGTGTGGTGACGCTTCCGGCGTTCAAGAAGCACGCGCTACTCGGCATGTTGCCCAACCCCGATGTGGTGAAGGCGCTGGCCACGGCTGAGCGATTGGTCTTAGACGCGGACGGCGCGACGGCTCGAATGCATGCGCGGCGTGAGCACAGGGACTTGGCACGTCAGATGCCCACAATGGCGTGGGCGCTGGAGCACCCGAAGGCCCGAGCGTTGGTGTGTACGCTGTACTTGGGTACCCGATTGCTGGCGGACGAGAGCGTGCTCACCGAGCTGGATGCGGGAAGGGCGCCGTTCACTACAGTTGTGCTGGACGAAGCCGGCCTTGTCGGTCGTGCTCAGGCGGCGGCGGTGGCGCTGCTGGCGTCCCGTCGGGTGGTCTTGGTAGGCGACCCGCGGCAGCTCTCGCCTATCTCCCGTGCCACACGGAGTTTGCCGCCACACGTGATGCGGTGGATGGCGCGGTCGGGCTTGGAGCATCTCGATACCGAGGCGTTGACGCCCAATGTGCAGCGACTCAATGAGCAGCGTCGCATGCACCCGGCCATCAGCGAAGTCGTCAGCACCCTTCAATACGGCGGGCAGCTGGGCTGCCATGACAGCGTGGTCACCCGTACCTGGGATTCGCCGCTGTCTCGCTTGCCACGGGCACTCTGGTACGTGGTGGACGCTCACCCTGGGCTTGGCGTGGATGGGGCATCCAGTGCGCGCGGGCCAGACAATGCCAGTCGTATTCGCCCAGCAACCGAGCAGGTTCTGCGCGCTCTGGTTGAGGCGGAACCGTCGCTGAAGTCCGTACGTGGGCTATTCGTGACCCCCTACGTTGCGCAGGCGACGGCAGCGACGGCGTGGCTGAAGGCGCTGAACATGACCGGATGGACGGCGTCTACGGTTCACAGTCAGCAGGGTGCGGAGGCCGAGGTCGTCCTCTTCGACACGGTGCATGCATCGAGCACGGGCTGGCCGTCTGCGGAGTGGTGCCGGCTCGTGAATGTCGGTGTTTCTCGTGCACAACAGCTGGTGGTAGTGCTGTGCAGTCGTGGGGAGATGGAGCAGGGTTGGATGCGACCTCTGCGTCAGACGTTGGAGCCCCGCGTGCTGGTACGTCGCCTTGAGAAATGGGTGTGGAGCCAGCCAGACGGTACTCAGCGCGCTCAGGCTGGACTGTTCGCCGCGCCGGCTCCCGTTGCTGCGGAGGAGCCCGTTGTGTACGAGGTCGATGCGTCGCCAACGCTCGGTGCGCAGCTAGAGCGACGCCGTTCTCAGCGCGCCATTCTGTCCCAGGAGCAGCGCCGGTTGGTTCACCGAGAGCTGGCCGATGCGGGACCACGACTGGTTCGTGGTGTGGCGGGTTCCGGCAAGACCTTGGTGATGGCCCACTGGGTGGTGCGAACCCTGCGCGGCCAAGGGTTTGACGACGTGGTGGTGCTGTACGCCAACAAGTCGCTGAAGAGTCTCATTGAACGCATGCTGGACGACGCGTGGCAGCAGACCCACGACGCCTACGTGCCGCCCTTCCCGTGGGAGCGCGTGCATGTTCTGCATGTGGCGGACCTGCTGCGCGACCTGCGACGGGAGCGGAGCGTACCGGAACCCGCCAACATGTTTGACTACGAAGCTCAAGCAGAGGCTCTGACACAGCTAGGACCGCTGCCTGAGCGGTTCAGCGCGGTGTTCATTGATGAAGCACAGGACATGGGACACGCCGTTCTGGGGCTCGTCGTACAGCTGGTCACACCGCACAACGGTCGCAAGCCGGTGCTGGTGTTCTACGACAATGCGCAGAACTTGTACGGTCGAAAGGCACCGGTGTGGGCCGAGCTGGGACTAGACATGCGCGGTCGCTCGGACGTCATGCGCGAGAGCTTTCGCAGTAGCCGCATCATTGTGGAGACGGCGCTCAACCTGTTGGACCGCGTGGGACAGGGCCTCAAGGAGAGCGCGGACATGCGGGAGCTGATGAACGAGAGGCTACTGGAACAGCGCACTTTGGGTACGTCGCCGTGGTGGACCGCTCGCTATTGTGCGGACGACGGTCAAGTGCCCGAGCTGTACTTGGCGCCCAATACCGAGGCCGAAGTGGCCTTTGTTGCGGCCCGAGTCGCGAGCTTGGTGCAGCAGGAGGGGGTGCGTCCGGGAGACATCCGCGTGGTCACGCTGTCCAAGCAGCTTCGTGAGTGGTTGACTCGTGCGATTGCGCAGGCCGTCCCTGGGTGTGCCGTCGTTCACGTCACCGGACAGGGGCTCGTGGGACGGGATGACGCGGTCGTGGTCACAACGCCACACAGCTTCAAGGGCTACGACGCCGAGGTGGTCCTGGTTCCTGGCGTTGACCGGTTCGCTCCGAAGGGGAACTCTCAGCCCCAGGCGCTGTATGTGAGCCTGACCCGCGCACGAACGCTGCTCATTGCGAGTGCGTCCCGAGAGGGGTCTCACTACCCAGCTCGTCAGGCGTTGCTGAACGCCTTCACCTCGGTCGCAGACCAGCTCATGGAGTAGCGAACGGAGCGGAACAGAACGACCGCTCCAACCGCTATGCAGACCGCTAGGCCGATCATTGCTTTGGGTGTGCCCACGGCATCTGTGGCCCAGCCCAGGCCAATCGCTGGTACGCCGAATCCCAGGTAGGCGAACAGGAAGAAGCCGCTCACGGCCGAGGCTGAGCCTGGTGAGCATGCAGCGACGCGGGCCAAGCCTCCGACGTACAGCCACCCGTGGGTTGCGGTGCCGACGACGGCTGCACCGAGCAGGGTGAGGGGTGTGGACTCCAGGGTGATTCCCGTCGCGAGCACTCCTGTCCCGACCGTCAGGACGACGGCTCCCATCTTGAGCGCCACGAGTGGGGTGCGTCGGCGTGCGTCCGCTTGGGCGATTGTGCCGGCCGCCAACATCACGAACAGCGTGGTTCCTGCCCAAGCACCGTTTCCAGCCTTGCTCATGAGGCCTGGGACCACGGCGACAAGTATCCCCGCGACCGACCATCCGAGGGCAATCGCAGCACCCGCTACAAGGGTTCCTTGAGGGAAGGTCGGTAGCCGAAAGATGGCCGGTCGTGGGACCGTTTGTGCCGTCTCAGCAATCCAAAAGAGGCTGACTCCGGACAGCACAAGTGCGAGTGCCCAGATGCCGTAGCTCACGGACGCAGCCGTCTCCGAGACGGCCAACACCAGTCCTGTCAGCAAGGGACCCCCAGCGAATCCCGCGGTGCTCGCGAGTCCTACAATGCGTGCGGCCCGCTTCGGGTCCCCCAACACAGACAGCCAGGCCACGCTGCTTCCCATGCAGAGGCCCACGCCTAGACCCTGAAACCAGCGAGCGATACCGAGGGTGAGTGCACCCGGGTCCAGCATCACAACGGCGGTTGCTACAAGACAGCAGACCACGGATGCGGTGAGAACTTGTCGACGTCCAAGGGCATCGGAGATGCCGCCAATCGCCAGTAGACAGCCGATGAGTGCGGCGGAGTAGCCTTGGAGTAGAAGTGCCATTGCTCCGGACCCAAGGCCGGCGTCTGCCGCGTACAGGCCATAGTGTGGGAGCTGTAGATTTGCGGCTCCGGTGACCAGGAACACAGCGAGGGCTATACGGAACATCCGCGCCTCTAGCCGGAGGTGCGTGTTTGGGCATGCCCGTAGGACGTTCATGACAGCTTTTCCCCGCCTGGTCGCCCGCTTGGGTGATGTCTCTGCCCTTGATGATGTACTGCGTGCCAAGTTCGCTCAACCTGGACGTGTGCTGGGTACCGTCGAACGAGTGGTGACCGCCGCTCTGGATACCCCAGGGTCTGCCGACGGATTGATTCGCCAGGAGCTGCGTGACGCGCGGTATCTGCACAGTCGCGAGCGCCGTCTCGTGGCCGACGCTATCAATGACCTGCTTCGCTATTTGCCAGTGCTCTCGGGCTCTGTCGGCAAGCCCGGTGACGTTCCAGCGGCGTGGCAACAATGGCTGGCCCAGCGAGGTGGCGGAGCGGATGTTGGAGCCTGGCTACAGACCGCTGCAGCAGCGCTGCCGGCCCATGAAGCCGTACAGTTGGTCGGCAATGTGTCCGAGGACTTGGCCAGAGCACTGCTGGAGTCGGTCGACGTGGACGCCTTCATCAGCGAGAGCAACAGCCGCGCAGACGTCATCCTTCGGGTCAATCGCAAGCGTGGAAGCGCCGAACAGCTCCACAAACGCCTGGCGATGGACGGAATCATCACCCGCGAGGCCACCCATGCAAAGGACGGGCTGGTGGTCGAGGGGCGCCCCAATCTTCGCGGGCATCGCATGTACCGCGACGGCTGGTTTGAGGTGCAAGACGAGGCCAGTCAGTGCCTTGTTGACCTAGTCTCTGGCGACGGACCGGTCGTGGACTGGTGTGCGGGTGCAGGCGGGAAATCACTGGCTCTAGCGAGTCGCTTTCCGAAACGACCGGTGTTCGCCTTCGACGTTCGCAGCAAGGCGCTCCAAGAGCTCGGCAAGCGTGCCAAACGTGCCGGGGTGAGCATTCGCAGCGGCATTCATGGCCAAGACGCGCCGAATATTCTACGCAAGCTGGGGACCGTCTCGAGTGTGGTCGTAGACGCCCCGTGTACCGGAACGGGCGTGTGGCGACGCCATCCTGCGTACCGGCTGGGTGTAGATGGTGAGCGTATCGACGGCTTGGTTGAGACCCAGCAGCGCGTGCTGCACGACGCCGCCAAGTGGGTCGCTCCCGGCGGCCAGCTGGTGTACGCGACCTGCTCTGTCCTACGCGCTGAGAACGAAGGGGCTGTTGCCGCGTTCCTTGAGCGCCATCCCGACTTCACCCAGCGGTCCGTCCGCCGCTGGGATGTGGGCGAGACGGATGGGTTCTTCACCGCGGACCTCGTGCGTCAATAATACGGCCTCGCCCTCGCTAGAAGTTGATGGGGGTGTTGCCGTTGACGACACCGCCGTTCGGGGTGCTGAAGGCGTTGTTGTAGCGGAAGCTACTGTTGTTGTTGAGCACGCCACCATCGATGGTCAGGTTGGTGTTGGTCGTTGACGACCCGTTGTTCGTCACGGTCCCGGTGATGTCGATGTCCGAGGCTGCGTACAGCGTTCCGGAGATTGTGGTGCCCGCGGCGTTGGCGAACTCGAGGGAGTGGAACTGGCTTCCGCTGGTGCCACCACCACTGATGCCGAGGGTCTGTGGGCTGGTGCCGTTCAGGATGAAGTGGGTGCCGATGGGGTCGAGGCAGTCGTACGACGTGGAACAGGGCAGGGAGAGGTTGCCCGCGACGCGAATGGTCCCGGCGTACATTGGCGAGGAGCCGGCGCTGGTGTTCATGTTGTTGACACCGCTGAAGGTCGCGTTTCCGGTGATGTTCACGCTTCCGGCACTGTCGCGCAGGTACAGCCCGGAGTCGGTTCCGGTGATGTACTGGGTGAAGTTGCCGTTCAGGGTCACCTCATTGGCGTTGACGCGCAGCCTGCCTGAGCCGGTGAGGGTCAGCAGCGGCATGGTGTGATTCCATGTGCCGGGCACGGTCAGGTCGCCGTAGATGACGGTGTTGGTGGGGGTGTAGTCGTTGCTCGGGATGACCAGCTGCGAGTACAGGTTGACCGTGCTGCCGTCGTACGATGAGGACGGAGACATGTTGAAGAACGAGCGTGCCTGGAGGGTCCCGATGGTGAGAGACGAGGTGTCCTGCACATCGATTGGGCCACCGAAGTCTGCGGTCGCAGCAATGCTGACCACCGCGCCGCCGCTGAACTCGTTTTGTCCGGCTGCGGACCCGGTGGTGACATTTGGCGCGGTGAACTGTCCGCCATTGGTGACGGAGAACGAGCGCGCGGCGTACAGAGTCCCCGACGCCGTGACACCCATTTGATTCTGGATTTCTAAGGAGTGGAACTGACTTCCGCTGGTGCCACCACCACTGATGCTGAGGGTCTGTGGGCTGGTGCCGTTCAGGATGAAGTGGGTGCCGATGGGATCGAGACAATCGTACGAGGTGGAACAGGGAAGGGAGAGGTTGCCTCCGATTCGAACCGTTCCCGCGTACATGGGCGACGAGCCGGCGCTGGTGTTCATGTTGTTGACGCCGCTGAAGGAGGCGTTTCCGGCAATCGTGACGATTCCGGTGCTGTCGCGCAGGTACAGCCCGCCATCACTACCGCTGATGTACTGGGAGAAGTTGCCCTGGATGTCCAGTGCGTAGGCACCAATCCGCAGGCGTCGCGTACCTGAGCTGATGGACGTGTTGCCTGTCGTAAGCGTCACTCCGTTCAGGTAGATGTCTCCGTTGACGACGAAGTTCGGCACGGTTCCTTTGACCCGCGCCACGCCGCTGGCTTGCACCGTCCCGGTTCCGCTGGTCACACCGCCGCTGTAGATGTTGTTGATGGTCAGTGTGTGGCCGTCACTCGCTAGGTTTGCGTCCCAGTCCATGTACAGACGAGCGAGCGTAGTGTTGGCGGCAAGCTGTGGTTGGGTTGTGGTGTCGCCGCACACAAACACGTTGCTTGCTGTGCCGGGGACGGAGCCTGCACTCCAATTACCAGCCGTGTTCCAGTCGGAGCTGACCGAGCCTGTCCACGTGTGGCTGATGCTGACGCTTGGGTTGCAGTCCGAGACGTACAGCAGGTCGCTGCCTTTGTTGCCGCTGGCGTCGATGGCCGTCACGCGGATGGTCTGTGTGAGGTCAGGAATGCCGGTGACGGTGTAGGTGAACTGGCCGTTGCTGAACGGGATGCTGATTGGGGTGCCGTCGTCCACGCGGACGGTGACGGAGACCACGCCAAAGTCGTCCTGAACAGTTCCGGTAAGGGTCAGCGAGCCGACATCACCGTTGGCGCCGTTTGTTGGGGAGGTGATGACCACGACGGGGTCTTGGTCAACAACAAACGCCCCGGCTTGGTCTTCGAGCACGGTGCCGCGGCGAATGTAAGCGTCTTCTTCCACTTGGTAGAAGGTCCCTACAATGACCTCTGAACGCAGCGTTGCGTTGTCCCCGATCTGTGCGCCCTGGCGGATTTCACTGTCGCGACCGATACGAACGCCGTTGCCTACGGTGACATCCTCGCCGAAGGTCGTGTCCTTACGCACGCGGTTGTTTTGTCCCATGGTCACGCCGTTGAGCGCCGAGACGCCCGGCCCAATGACGGTTCCTGCTCCGAGCGTGGTGAAGTCGCCGAAGGTCGCTCCCCGGGCCACAACGACGTTGGCGCCGATCTCGCTGTCCGCGCCAATGGTGGCCAAGTTGCCAAGGACTACGTTGGTTCCTGTGACAATGGACCGGTCGCCCAAGAATGAGCTGTGGCCCATGGTGAGGTCGCCGAAGGATGCGTCGACGTCTGAACCGATAGTGACATCGCGACGAATGGCGGAGTTGGGGCCGAGCTCAGTGCGCGCGCCGATGCTGGCCGAACGTCCAATGACGGTATTGGCACCGATAATGGCGTCTTCCCCGACAGTCGCTCATGACGCCAGGAACGCGTCTGCACCCAGTGTGGCACCGCTCCCGAGACTCGCGCGGAAGGAAACGGTGGCCCCGGCTTGTACCAGGGCACCTGCGCCCAGGTCACCGAGGACCAAGGCAGTGGAATGCACACAGGTCTCGTCGCCAACGGGTCCTTCGAGGTCGTACCCGATGTAGTCGCATCCGCAGTAGCCAGGGTCTGCACACTGCGCTTCCAGCAGAAGCCCGGAGTCACCGGTATCTATGCTTCTAAGCCACTGTCCATCCGAGTTCTCTGCCTGGGGAGCCTGTTCGAGGCCCCCGCACGCCGCCACCATGATGAGCCAACTGAATCGCATAAGTACCCCCACCGTTGTGGACGTTGAGTCCACATCAGCCCCACTATTGCTGGATGACTACGAAAATCAAGGTACAATGTGTCGTTTCGAGGTTTTTACTCTGTCTTTATTCTTACAAGGGTCGCTCCGCCCTTGGTCTCGAATTGAATATCCACTTTGTAGAACTGGGCGATGACTTCGGCGTTCGTTGTCGTATGCTGGGATGCAAGAGAGGTTCGGAAGCTTCCTCCCCCAGCAAGCACCATGGGAAGCAACAGCTGGTCCGCGGTGAACTCGTCTACTGGAACCCCCGTCCGCAACCACGCGTGAAGGCGCCCTGCAGCACGATCTGCGACCTTCTCGGCGCGCACATTTCGCGCGCAGAAGCCGGTGGACTGCAGACCCGGGGCCCGCAGTCGCAACACGCCGCCAGCGCCATCTGCCGCAACGGTCTCCACTCGTGCTTTTGCGGGGTCCACGCCTAACTTCTCGCAGGCGCGTGCGACCAAGCGCCGCCCGATACCTGGGTTTATGCCACACAGAATGGCGCGGACTTCAATGTCAGTGCTGTCTGGCGACTCGGTGATGTTCACCGGATGCAGTGGGGACGGCGTGATGGAACAGACCAGCTTGCCGCCACCGCGCGGCTCGAAACCATGCCGTTCTAGCCGCAGATCAACCGTCGCACCCATGCGCTGCAACACGGGGATGAAGCAGTGCTGTAGGTCGTCCGTGGGGGGACTATTGCGGTTGTGGGTGCCTCCGCTGATGGTCACGGTGGAGGGCTGTTCCGCATGCAGGAGCACTGGCAAGACGGTCTGCAGCACGAGGTTCGCGCTGCCAGCGCTGCCGACGTCGAACACGTAGTCTGCGCCAACAACCGGACCTGGGGTGAAACTGAGATGGCTACTGCCGAGCTCGGCACCTTCCACGCTTCCGCCACAGATGGCCACAGCGGCACGCACACAGGTCAGGTGCTGCCGAAACAGTCCAGGCTTGTTGCGTCCGCCGCGGATGTTGGAGATCTGAACAGGCCGCCCGGTGAGCATGGCGGCGGACAGGGCCGTTCTCAGGACCTGTCCGCCGCCTTCTCCCATGCGTCCGTCGAGTACTACCGCTTGCATGATCTACCCCTTCACACAGACGACTTGGCGCAGGGTGTGCACCACGTCGACCAGGTCGCTCTGTGCGGACATGACCGCGTCAATATTCTTGTAGGCCATCGGGATTTCATCGATAACGCCGGCGTCCTTGCGACACTCCACGCCCTCGGTGGCCCGAATCTGGTCTTCGACCGTGAACATCTTCTTTGCCTTGGTCCGCGACATCACCCGACCCGCTCCGTGGCTACAGCTACAGTACGAGTCGGCGTTGCCCTTTCCGCGAACAATGAAGCTCTTAGCACCCATGGAACCTGGGATAATTCCCATTTCACCGAGTCCAGCACGGACGGCTCCCTTTCGGGTGACCCACACGCGCTGACCAAAATGAGTCTCCTCGGAGACGTAGTTGTGGTGACAATTGACTGCGACCATGTCTGCCTCGAACTCGCCGAGCTCACGACGCATGGCGTCGATGGTGTTGCGCATCATCACCGCTCGGTTGGTCCGAGCGAAGCGCTGTGCCCATCCGACCGCTTTGACGTAGTCGTCGAAGTGCTCGGTTCCCTCACGCAGGTAGGCGAGGTCCTTGTCTGGCAAGTTGGCCACGTGAACGCCCATGTCCTTCTTGGCGACGTCCATGAAGTACGTCCCGATGCGGTTGCCTACACCGCGCGACCCGCTGTGCAGCATGACCCACACGCGGTCCTCGGTGTCCAAGCACACCTCAACGAAGTGGTTGCCCGTTCCGAGCGTACCCAAGTGATGGAGGTTGTTGGTATTTCGCAATGGACGGTGCTTGTCGGACAGTTCCTTAAACTCGGTGGCCAGGGTCTGGTTCCACGCGCTGGCCACGCCGTCTGGCACCTCTCCCCAGGCTCCCTTGTCACGTCCTCCACGTCCACGTCGACCGCTGGTCCGCCCATGGGGAACCGCGCTCTCAATGGCACGGCGAACACCGGCCAGTCCATCCGGCAGATCCGAGGCAGTCAAGCTCGTCATGGATGCACACATGCCACAGCCAATGTCCACGCCGACTGCCGCCGGAATGACCGCACCGGTGGTTGGAATGACAGAGCCGATGGTCGCGCCGTAGCCCACGTGAACGTCAGGCATGACGGCGACAGGGAGCTGAACTACATCGAGCGATGCCACATTTCGCAGCTGCTGTTTGGCCTGCTCTTCCACGGGAACACCGTGGGTCCACATCTTGATGCTTCCGCTCTCAGTCGTCAGGGTCTCGTGTGCCATGTTGGCCTCCATGTGAGTTGCCAAGACCAAAGCAGGAAGCGTGCCAGGGTTGCCTGATTCGTGCGAGTAGGCCGTAACCGACGGGCTCGTAGCGGTTTTGAGTGTGGGTCAGACGTCGCAAATTTCGTTCAGCTCTGATACAGATAGATACGCTTATATATGGAAGGAGCATCATGGAGAAACCGCTGACCGTATTGAGCTTGCTCGGCACTCGGTTGGATGCTGGGGCTCGCGAAAAGCGTTGGGACAAGTGGCGCCCGACCGTGAGCATTGTGCAGTCGGCGCCACGCCAGGTGGACCGTCTCATCCTGGTTGCGGACCCTGGCTACGACCGGCTGGCCGGGGTGGTGGCCACAGATGTGGTGAGTGTGTCGCCCAAGACGGTGGTGGAGCACGTGTGCCTTCCGCTGGAGGACCCGTGGGACTTTGGCGAGGTGTATGCGGGGCTCTTTGACGTTGCCCAGGCGATGGGGCTCGACCCCGAGACGGATGAGCTGTGGGTGCATCTGACTACCGGCACCCATGTCGCGCAGATTTGCCTGTTTTTATTGGTGGAGACAGGCTTTCTTCCTGGCATTCTCGTTCAGACATCGCCGCCGAAGAAGACCGAGCTGCCGGAGCTGCTTCTCATCGATCTCGACCGGTCTCGCTATGACCAGATTGCCTCACGCATGGCCGAGCGCATGTCGGATGCACGAGACGTGCTGAAGGCGGGTATTCCTACCAAGAACCTCGCGTTTAATCAGCTTATTGACGAGGTGGAACGGGTGGCCGTCCGGTCAACAGCATCGGTCTTGTTGATGGGGCCTACGGGGGCTGGCAAGACACACTTGGCGCGGCAGATCTACGCCCTAAAGCGGCAACGTCGTCAACTGAAAGGGCCCATGGTCGAGGTCAATTGCGCGACGCTGCGCGGAGACAGCGCCATGAGCGCCTTGTTCGGTCATAAACGTGGCGCATTTACAGGGGCAAACGCGGACAGAGACGGACTGTTGCGCTCGGCAGATGGCGGGCTTCTGTTCTTGGATGAAGTGGGGGAGCTTGGCCCGGATGAGCAGGCCATGCTGCTGCGCGCCATCGAGGACCACACCTTCTTGCCGGTTGGCAGCGACAAACCGGTCACGAGCCAGTTTCAGCTGGTGACGGGAACGAACCGAGACCTGTCGCAAGACGTGCTCAGTGGACGCTTCCGCGGGGACTTGCTGGCCCGCATCCACACTTGGACCTTCCGACTGCCTGGACTGGCCGACCGCCCAGAAGACATCGCTCCCAACGTAGATGTAGAGCTGTTGCGCTACTCGGACAAGACCGGCCGGCGTGTTCGGATGAATCGAGAGGCGCAGGACCGCTACCTGCGTTTCGCCCGGTCCTTTAGCTGGCCCGGTAACTTTCGCGACCTTGGTGCGTCTGTTGAGCGCCTGTGTACGCTCGCTGATGACAACCGGATTCGGGTGCATGACGTGGACCGAGAGCTGATTCGACTGGAACAGCAGAGCCCGCAGACTGCCGCGGTGTCGGACGCTGTGGCTGCCATCTTGGGCGACGCCGCCTCTGAGCTGGACCGATTTGACCGGGTGCAGCTCAACGATGTGCTGGCGGTGTGTGCCAAGAGTCCCTCCATGTCAGCGGCAGGACGGGTGTTGTTCGCGCAGTCGCGGGAGCGTCGCACCTCTAAGAACGATGCCGACCGACTGCGCAAGTACTTGGCGCGGTTTGAGCTGACGTGGGGAGATGTGGCGTCCGGGGCATAGTGCCCGTTGCGGACGTCATCCGGAGTCGTGTCGCTTACTTGCTGTGCATCTGTGTGCCGAGAGCCCGTAGTGCCTCGCCCAACTTTTGAATGAGCTCGCCGTCCACAAGAGTGCCAGCGTCTGTGTCGAATGCGGTGTTGAACCGTGGAACTGAGAGGCTCGCTACCACCTGTGCACCAAAGTGTGGTGCGGCACCTAGCGCCGTCTTCATGACGCTCGCGCCGCCACCGGCACCGGGCGATGTGGACAAGATGACCGTTGGCTTGTCTTGGAACACGCGCATGGAGACGCGGCTGGACCAGTCGAAGATGTTCTTGAAGGCTGCAGTGTAGCTACCGTTGTGCTCGGCGTAGGAGATGAGCAGGGCGTCGGCGCTGCCAATGGCGTCGTAGAACGCCTGTGCTTGGTCGGGAATGCCACCTTCTTGTTCTCGGTCGGTGCTGTAGATGGGCATCTCGAAGTCGTTTAGGTCCAGTACGGTGACGTCCGTGTTTGGCGCCACGTCGGCAACGAATCGCTCTGCCGCATGTTGAACGAGGGCCTTGTTGATGGACTTGCGGGAGTTTGAGGCGGCGAAGACGACGAGTCGCATGTCGGGTTTCCTTGCGTCGGCGGACGAGTGGAGTCCGCGCTGTGTGCGGATCTGTAGTCCACAGCAGCCCGGTACGACTGTGTCTGAAACGCGCACACCCTGTTCGGAAATGCGACGGCTGATGGTCTTCGGCTTTCAGCCTCTTTCATTCGCCACTCGCGGTTGGGATTGTCAGGGTATTGGGGCGGTGAGGAGCGCGTATGCTGCCGCTATTGATCGCCTTGTCTGCTGCTCAGTCGTCGTCTACATCTACACAGGGTCAGATTGGCTACGCTGTCGATGATGTGCAGCTGAACATGGGCGACCTTCACTTGGCCGCGGGTGCGGGTGTGAGCATTCTAGGGCGTGACCAGCGTGTCTTCGTCTCAGGTACAGCACTCGCTGAGCTGGCTCCATGGTTCAGTGTACACAGCATGGGAACGTTCGCTGTGGCCGACCTCGACGACGACGGCGGCCAGTGGTTTCACGCCGAAGCTGGCGTGGCCTTTCACGGCACAAAGACCCAGCGGTCGGTGGAGGACGTGCTTCTGGAGCAGAACTCCTACACGTCGGGCGACACGCGCTACACGAACACCAACACCGCTCGCATGCCCGTGCTTGAGCGGTCCCAGGTTGGACTGAACGCTGGCGCCATTGTGCGACAGGGACGAACCCGGCTCGGCAAAGAGGACTCCGGACTCACCCAGTCCACAATGTTGCTCCCCTACGCCGGGGTCTTCTTCAGCAGTGGTGTCGGCCAATCCGCGCGTATTGAAGGCTATGGAACGCGCAGTGTGTACCGCTTCATGTGGGTAGGAGCCGATGTTGTGTACGCAGGGCCCTCCCAGAGCGACGTGGCACCAACAGGGGAACTCAACGACTTTGGCCTGCGCTTCCACACCAATGCATCATTCGGACGCCCTGGCACAATAGGCTTGGGAGGGCGGCTTGAAGTGGGGGCGCTTCCCGGCGGTCTCGGCGGCTACCTGCTGGCTTCCGGTGCTGTGACGACGAACCTGCGGGTGTTTGGCACGCGCTCGGGTCGGAGTCGGAGTCGGCCGTCTTCAAGCGGTGGGAAGAAGCCGAAGAAGTGAGGCCCCGATGGTGCACGGGCCCCTAGCGGATGATTCGCAGACCCACGGTTTGGCCGGTGGAGACCAAGCTCACACCACCAACACCCGCTCCGGTCAATCCAACGCCAATGAGAACGGCACCCAAGGCCACACGGCCATTGAGTTTGCCTCGGTACTCGTCCTGCTCCAGCTCGGACAGGACGGGCTGCCAGGTTCGGCTGGCCGCATGGCTGGAGGTGATCAGCGCGACTCCAACGCCAGCGATGGCTAGTCCGCCGCCGGTAATGCCCAGCTTCATGGCGGTGCGATTGGGTGCGCCCGTGTCTTCGGTGGGTATGGCCCACGCCGGAATGGGGTCGGATGGCATGAGAACCGTCGTCTGCCACCCCGCGTCCACTCGCTGCTGTAGAATGGTTGGTCGTTCGCGTGGAATTCCCGCTGAACGGGTCGCACGCACGCCGTCGATTTGTAGGTCTCCGCGAGGGGCGGGCGTGGTTTGCGGCTCACCACAGTCGGCATCGCGGAGCGCAAGGTCGAGGGGGTGACCGGGGTCGACCCATGCGGACAATGCGCCTTCGCCCGCCAAGGAGCGAGCGGTGCACAACCAGTGATGCGGGCCGTCATCGCTGAGCCACTGGGCGACTCCTAGCGCCGTCGCCAATCGGGAGAGTTGGACCTGTGTGAGAGGTTCGGTGGTGCATCGAAGCTGGGTCAGCCCCTCCTGTGCGTGGGCTGATACCGCTTCGCTGTCCAGGTCGACAAAGGCCTGGCGCGCTTGCTCTGTGGCGAAGTCGACGTCGGCGGCTTCACATGCGCCGTAGGCCACGGTTCCACTACTGCAGACCGCAAGCCCAACGAGGCGAAGTACGGGGCTTAGCGACATGCGCATGACTTCATTCGCTCGTCGCAGGTGATTTGCACCGGTGCTCCTGCTGTGACTCGCCCACATCGGCCTGCCGGGACGAACCCGTCGCCCCAGTCTACTTCAATTCGGTACAAGTCGGGCTCCACAGCCCCGTGAGGCGTTGCGTTGCCCAGGGCGTCTCGCAGTCGAAGCAGCAAGGCACCTTCGTACATCACGGCAGCGGTTGGCGCTGCGACGACGGCGGCCGGTGAGGGCTCCACTACAGGTGTGGGCGGGGTGGCTTCCGGTACGGACGTAACGGGAACGGGCGCGGCTTCGGAGACGGGTGTTGGGACGGCCGAAGGTTGCGGCGTTGGGGTTGGCTGGGCCCGCTCAACGACCGGGTCCGCGGAGGACGGATTGGTGAGGAGTTCCAGACTTGGGGTCGCCTCTTCCGTTTCCATCGGCTCTGGCTCGGTGGGTTCCGGAAGCGGATTCGACTCAACGATGACCGACGACGCCTGCGTGTCGCTTGGGGTGTTCTGGAACCACCAGAAGGCTGAGCCGGCCGACAGGGCCAGGAATACGGTCATCGATGCGGCTAGAAAGAGGCCGGCACCAACGGCCCAGGCGGGTCGTCGCGAACGCCGTTGTGGAGCGGCTTTCGGGGGTGAGAGGACCGGTGGTTGTGGCGTGTCGGGGAACTCGATGGTGTGGGCGACGGGCGGTGGAGGCCCAGCGATGCGATTGGCCAGAGGACGTGGACCGGTGTGCTTTTCACTGGCGGGTGCGAGCTGTTCAACATCCGCAATGAACGCGCTCGCCCAGCTCCCACCATTGGGCCGCACAAGCACTGGAGCGGTGTCGCCGCGCTCGTCTGACCACAGTGACCACAGGTCGTTGCAGGTCTTCGGCCGGTCCTCCGACCTGTGGGCTAGTGCCGCGCAGATGGCACGTTCCATGCGTCTTGGGGTGTCGACGCGAAGTGCGCTTGGCAGAGGGAAATCACCCTGGTGAATCGCCGCGAACACGTCGTACAGGCCCTCTCCGAGAAACGGAGTCCGGCGGCACAGCAGCTCGTACAGGATGATTCCTACGGACCAAATGTCGGACTGGGCCGTGAGGTGCTTGCCGTCTTTGGTTTGCTCGGGAGACATGTACGGTGGCGTCCCCATGAGCCCGCCGGTGCGCGTGCGGCCGGGCCCGGAGTTGTCGCCGAGAATCTTCGACAAGCCGAAGTCGGCGACTTTGGGAACGACGGTCCCTCGTTCCACGGCAAGCAGGATGTTGTCGGGCTTGAGGTCGCGGTGAATCAAGTTCTCCGCGTGGGCCGCTCCAACGCCGGCCAGCAGTGCGCTCGCAATCGCGTCGACTTCCTCGATGCACAAAGCCCGATGTGCCAGCAGGTGGCCGAGAGAGGGCCCTCGAATGTACTCCATCACCAGCCCGGTGGCCGCGCCGGACGTCACAACATCGGTCACGGTGACGATGTTCGGGTGACGCAAATGGGCCTGAATACGGCCTTCTTGGAGCAAGCGCTCCCGGAGGGACGGACCGAGCGCGCTCATCATCTTCAGGGCGTGAAGCGTGCCTAGGTCGCGGTGTTCCACCAGATAAACCCGTGCCTGGCCCCCTTCACCGAGGAGCGCTTTGACGGTGTACCGGTCTACGACCATCCCGGTGTCGAGGTGCACTACTCGACAACCACGACAAGCGAATAGTCGCGACCCGCACCAAACGCAGGGTTGGAGTCCCCTAAGGTGTTGGTGTCCAACTCTGTTCCGACCAGTCGCACGGCGGAATTCGCTGTCGCTACGACCCCGTACCCGGCGTTCCCTGTGATGGTGGAGACGAAGGTCTGTACGTTGGCGCCGGCCTCTGCGTAGATACCGTCGGTGCCATTCCCAGAAACGGTGCAGTTGTTGAGAACCAGGCTGGCCTGTGCGACACGCGCCCCCAACAGAGTGGAGCCGCTGATGATGGTTCCACGGGCGACCATACTGGCACTGCTTTGCACTGAGATCCCGAAAGCGTTGCCGTTAACCGTCGCATTCAACAGCAGTGCATTGCCTCCGGCCACAGCGATGCCGGTGCTGCCGTTGTTTGAAATGGTGGCTGCCCCAATTTCCGCGATTCCGTTGACGAAGATGCCCTCGCCGGTGTTGGAATGCACGGAGATGGTGCCAGCGGTCAGCGCTCCCGCGAGTCCAACCCAGATGCCCTTTCCGAAGTCGCGCACAATGACGGTGTCGCCTAGGTTCGCGGTTCCTTCAATGTCGAACCCTCTCGTCGCGCCGTCATTGTTGCCGTCGAGCTCGATGGCGTCGAACAGACCGAGGTGGGCCCGTCGCGGAATGATCACCCCGGTGTCGCCTGTGAACCTGAAGACCACGTCACTGCCGCTGCCTACGATGTGCACGCGCTCACCTTGTTGGAGGTCCACAACGAGAGAGTCTGTGAAGAGGTATTCACCCGGTTGCGGCGCAATCGTGACGACCGCATCCGACGAGATGAAGGTCTGGGCAAGCTCGGCGAGGGTTTCCGTGAGTTCGCCCACGGTGGACACAGAAAAGGTTGTGTCTTCAAAGATGCCCATCACGCTTTGGGCGACCTCATCCTCCAGGGTTTGCACGGAGAGGGTGTTCGCGGCGACGTTGTCGACCAGCTCGGTCAGGTCGACCCCGCCAGAAAGGTTGTCGACCTGGGTGGAGAGCGACCCGATGGTCTCCTGCTGGGCAGCGACTGTCGCCTCGAGAGCGGTGAGCCGTTCTGCCATGGACGCGTCATCGGCCTCTGGCGTTCCGACAATTGCGATGACGTCGTCTAGGGCGCCTGTTTGGGGCTGTGGGACGCAACCGACCAATAGCGCAAGGAACCCGCCTACCATGCGATTCATGACCCTCCTCCCGCGAAAGGGCCTACATCGAGACGCCTTTCGTTCGGGGTGTGTAACCTAGACGGTAGCCACCGGGTCCGGCTGCCCATTCGCCGTACTTTGTAGGAATACGGCGTGTTCTCCTGCAAACCGTGGGTCTATCCCTTCGACGTGGCTTCACCCGTTGGTCGCTAAGGTTGGGGCGTTTATCGCCCAGGCACGAGGTGGGAAGGGAGCCGCGGACAGACGGCCACCTCACACCTACTCGATGAGAGTGATTCCAACGATGCTCGGCTTCATGCCCAAGTACACTCCTGGAGCGCCTTCACAGCAGGCGAAGCTGGACTCGCGGTAGTCCCAGGTCACGGTGAACTCCTTGCCCTTCAGGTCTGCGAGTTCCTCGCCAGTCTTGCCTGCGAACGGTGTTCCTGCGAGCTGGTTGTCGCCGTTTCCGAAGTCAATGACGTCGCCGCCAAGGTCGAAGGTGAAGTGGTAGTAGTCGCCCATTGCCGAGTCGACGAACACGCCATCGTAGGTGCCGGGAGTCAGTCCCTCGGGGGTGTCCATGAAGTACGCTTCTGTGCCTGGCAGTGGACCTTCGTAGGTCGGGCGGTTGCCCATGCCGTCGTCGTTTGGCACCATCACGACCTTGTACACGGACTCACGCGTTGGCGTGGGCTTGTCGGTCATAGCCATGGCACCCGAGTCGGCTTCTGAATCGGCGTCCGAGTCCGCTTCGGTCTGTGCGACGGCGTCCGCTTCTGTCGCGGCGGGTTCGGTGGCAGGCTCGGGGGTCACGGTGGTGTCGCCTGAACAGGCGGCGAACAAGAGTACGGCGGTGAGTGTTGCAGTGCGCATGGAGAATCCGGGGTTGAGTGAGCGGTCACCCTACACCGAATCCCTCAATCGGTTGAATGCCCTAGGCGAAACGTTCGGCCAAGCCTCCGATGATAGGAATCCGGAAGTACCGCCCGCGAGCGGCTTGTACGAATCCGACGAACAGCAGTGCAATGAAGATGAAGAACATGACGCTCTCGATGGCTGCCAATGCAAGGAAGGCTTGGGACATCTCTGGGGGACTGTCTGGTGTGGCGGGGAGCTCCATGGTGAGCAGTCCAACCACACCATTGATGGGACCTGTCACCAAAACGAACAGAATCTGGGCGACGAACGCGAACAGAATCTGAAAGCCGTGTACCCGTAGAAAGCGGTTTTCCTTGGGCTCACCGAACGCGCACAAACACGCCATGATGAGGTTGACCGGAGAGCACGGGAGGTAGCACAGGACCGCCGCGATTCTGGGTGGAATGCCGCCAATCCGGGTGGGCGTTGCGTTGTCGTCGGTAATGGGCGCTAGTTCGTCGGTCATTGCCGATGTCTACCACAAGGCGGGCCGAAGCTTTCAGCTCCTGAGCTGCACGGCTAGAACATGCCGTCCGTGCCGGACAGTTGACCTTGTAGACGCAGCAGATCGACTTGGGCAATGCGCCAGTCTGTGCGCGCCTTTGCGGATTCTGACGTCAGACGGTCTCGCTCTTGTCGCGCCTCAAGCACGTCTTTTTGGATGGCTCGGCCGGCTTCGTTCAGCGCCTCTTCTGCGTCCAGGGTCTCTTGGGCCAAGCGAACCTGAAACTCAGCCAAGTCCACCTTTCGCTGAGCCGCTTCGAGGCGGGTCACTTGCACCAGCACCTCGCTGCGCACCCGGCGAGTGGTCTCTTCTAGGTCCAGCTCGCGCTGGAGCACCTCCACACCGGAACGCATGGATTCAGCACGGGCGGCGCGGTTCCCCAGTGGGACCTCGAAGACTCCGCCAATGTTCACGAACGGGAAGGACTCGTCTCCGAACAGCCCGCCGACCGCTTCAGCGGCAGTGGATTGCTGGCTTCCGATACCGGCTGCTGCGGTCGCTGACAGAGTGGGGAGTTGGCCGTGCTTGGCCAGCCGTTGGTCGGCTCTGGCACGCTCGACCTGTGCGGCGGCCACGGCAATATCGAGGTTCTGCGACATGGCGACCTCTACTGCGCGCTCGGAGTCGAGCTCCAGCAGCAGAACGTCGTCTACGCTGGTTGCGGGCAAGATGGCCTGGCCCGGCTCTTCACCAATGAGCAAGAGGACGGCATCAGAGGCTTGTTGCGCTGCGATGCGTGCATCCAACAGGTTCTGCTGGGCTTGAATGACCGCTGCCTGTAGCCGGGTCCGCTCGACGGGGGCGAGGTCGCCACTCTCCACACGCAAGGTGCCAACGCGTGCGGCCTCGGCGGCAACGTCCACGCTCTCTTTGGCCAAGGTAGCGACGCGGTCTTGGTACACCCAGGTCCAATAGGCGCTTGCTGCCTGTCCAAGCACCTCTTGGCGGGTTCGCTCAAGGGTCAACTCAGCGATGTCGAGCGAGTCCTGTGCCCGCGTGACCGTCTGCATATTGTAGGACAGGGTCAAGCCGCGAAGCAGCTGCTGGCTGATGGTGATGTTGGCGTTGGACGTGTAGAAGTCCTGCTGGGTCTCGGTCGTGGCCAGCCCGCCGAACTCACTGGTGAAGGTCGACAGGTTGCGGTCCAGTGTGGTCTGGGCGCTGATGGTGGTTCCGGTCGGTGCGGTCTGAGTGAGACCCGCCCCAATGTCCCAGCTGGTGCTGTTGGACTTGAAGGGGAAACCCTGAAAGAAGCCTCTGGACTGGCTTCGTCCGTAGTTGCCGTTGAGTCGCAGGGCTGGGTCGAAGACACCGTTGGCTCCCATGACAGCAGCCTCAGCAGCGTCGCGGGTCAGGTCAGCGCGTCCGACAGTCGGGTTGTTCGCAATCGCCCCTTCCAGGACTTCGCCGTAGGTCAATGGGCGCTCGGCCAGTGCCGTCCCAGGAAGCAGCAATGCCACAAACGCTGCGGTCACCGCACCGCCAATCGCCTTGCGAATGGAATGACAACCCATCACGCTCTCCTCAAGTGGTTGACTAGGCGTCGCCCGGCAACGCCGAGGTCATCTAGAACCGAGTAAATCCAAGGGACAAAGACCAACGTCAACAGTGTGCCGACAATCAATCCACTGACCACAATGCGCCCCATTGGCGAATACGGAATGCCAACGAAGCTTGAGCTACCGGCGGCCATCGGGATGAGGCCGCAGATGGTGGTTAGCGCGGTCATCATGATGGGGCGAAACCGGCGTTCCGCTGCGCGAAGCAGGGCGTCGGTGCGGGTCATGCCTGCCGCTCGCATCTGAGTGACCAAGTCCACCAGCACAATGCCGTTGTTGACGATGACGCCAACTAGAATGACGAGTCCAATGCCGGCCATCACGTCCATTGGCGTTCCGGTCAGGTACAGGCCCCAGAAGGCGCCGATGACGGCCAAGGGCACTGTGGTGATGACGGCGAGTGGTAGCAGCACACTCTCGAACAACACGCCCATGAGCAGGAAGACGAAGGTGATGGACAAGAACAGCGCCCAGTACATGGCGGACTGGTCGGCTTCTTGCTGGTCCCAGTCACGACCGCGCTCGTAGCCATAGCCGCGTGGGAAGGCCATGTCGGCCATAGCGGCGTCTACCAGTGCGAAGCCGTCGATGTTGTCGCCGGTCTCTAGATCGGCGGTCACCTTCAGAGCAGTCTGGCGGTTCTCACGTGAGATTTCGACGGGCCCTTGTGTCACCACAACATCGGTCAGCGTGCGGAGTGGCACGAGTCCACCGGTGGTCTGACTGAAGGTTGGGAAGTCGCGCAGGGTGTCGATGTCGCGGCGGTCGTCGGCCTCGAAGGAGCTGACCACGTCAATCTCTCGGTCTCCCTCGAGCAACGATGGCAGGCGATTCAGTCGCATTGCCGCGGATACGGTCTGACCGATCTCAGTCGCTGAGACGCCGTAGCGCTGCGCTTGGTCGCGCTTGACGCCCAACCGAATTTCGTCCAGAGCGGCGCCTTCGCGGTCCAAGTGCGCGTCCAGCACGCCTGGCATGGCGGCAAGACGACGCCTCGCTTCGTCGGCCAAGCCTTCAAGGACTTCGACGTCTTCGCCAACCAGGGTCACAGAAGCGGTGTTCGTTCCGCCGGCTCCGCCGCCACCCCAACCCACTGAGATGTCGGTACCCGGCATGTCGTTGGGGAACAAGGACTTGGCTTGTTCAATGACCTGTGCACGCGGAATCGGTGTGTCGGTGTCTAGGTAGACGTAGATACGACCATTGCTATTGTCGATACTGGTGCGCGACCGGTACACCCGGACGCCCCACTGCTCTTTGTGGTTTTCGACGAGGTCTTCAAGCAGCTGGGTGGTGCCTACCAAGTAGTCGGAGCCCGCTTCCCGTGGGGTGGTGTAGCGAATGGTGAAGTCGTTGATATTGCCGTCTGCCTCTCCGGCGCACTGGGTCTGGGAGACCGGAAAGAGGGTCAGCAGGAACATGGCAATGAGCGCCATAGCGGCGTCTGCGCGGTGGCTCAGGACCCAGGCAAGCAGTCGGGAGTAGCGGGCGGTCACCCACACCAACCAGCGGGGGTCGGGCTTGACCTCGGCAGCCCCGATGTACCGAGTGGCCAAGGGGGCGAACACGACGGCAACGAGCAGGGAGGCGGCCAAGGCGAACACGACTGGGAAGCCGAGAACGCCCATGAAGAAGGAGAATCCAGCGTCTTCGCTCATCAGAATGACGGGTAGGAACACCACCATGGTGGTCAGCGTGGACATCAGAATGGCCAGGTTGACTTCGGCGGTTCCAGAAATCGCTGCTTCGCGTGGTGACTTGCCTGCGGCGCGCTCGCGGTAGATGGTCTCCACCACCACAATGCCGTTGTCGACGACCATGCCGACCGCTAGCATCAGCCCCATCAACGCCAACAAGTTCAAGCTGTCGCCGCGTAGATACAGCACGCTCACTGTGATGAGTAGCGAGAATGGAATGGCTAGGCTGATGAGTAGGGTCATGCGCCAGTCGCGCAGGAATACGAACAGGATGATGACCGCGAAGAACCCGCCGATTAACGCCGTGTCTCGCAGGGTAACCATGGACTGTTCGATCAGCTCACCCTGGCTGAACAACACGTGGAACTCGCTGCCCTCGACTCGAGGGTCCATCTTCAGCTCGTCCAGGGCCGCCATGACCGCTTGTGCGGTCTCCACTGTATTCGCAGAGGACTCCTTACGAATGGGGATGACCGCCCCAGGAGCACCGTCGACACGGTTGATAGAGCGGCTGCCAACGAGCTGGTACTCCACACTCGCTACGTCTTCGAGAACGAGCCCATCGCCTACGGGAAAGCGCTTGAGCTCCTCAATGTCGGTCATACGAGAGACGGACCGAACGAGGCGGTCGGTACCGCGGTCGTGGATGCGTCCACCGGACATCTGGAAGCTGTCTCGAAACAGGTCTTGTTGCACCTGAAACGTAGAGAGCTTGTGGGTGATCATGCGCTCGCGGTCGAACTCCACGCCAATGCGTCTCTGGGGTACACCCCACACTTCGGTCGCAGCTACGCCGGGAATACGCTCTAGTTTCGGCTGCACAATGCGGTTGAGCACAAAGTACGGGTCGGTGACGCTGTCGGGCGTGGACACACCAATCCACACAATGGGCTCGTCATCTGGGTTGTAGCGCCAGATGTAGTAGTTCTCGACGTCAGATGGCAGGTCCGCCATGGCTCGTTCGAGCCTGTCGACCACGTCATTGTAGGCGCGGTCCATGTCTACGGACTGGTGGAACTCTAGGCCGAATCCGGCATTGTCGTTGTCGGCTTCGCTGGACAGTGACGCGAGTCCGGCGATGGTCGCAAGCTGCCCTTCGATAGGACGCACAACGCGTTCGTCAATCTCCTTGGGTGAGCCGTCCTGCATGCGCACGTTGACCCAGAGAAAGCTGGGTTCAAAGCCGTTTGGCATGAGCTGCACAGCAATACTGGAGTAGGCAATGGTGCCAAGCACCAACAGGGCTAGGCACCCCATCAGCACAGTGACCGGGTTGTCCCACGCAGCGGCCGGTATCCAGCGTCTCACTTGGCAGGTGCCTCGACGTCAGGCGTGGGGTCGCGGGTGATGACCAGGTACAGCGACGGGATGACAACGAGGGTCAACAACGTGGACGACAGCAAGCCACCAATGATGGTCACGGCGAGGGGCTGCTGAATCTCAGAGCCAGCACCGAGCCCCAGCGCGAGTGGGAACAAGCCCAGCACCGTGGTGGCTGTGGTGATGAGGATGGGACGCAGACGCATGGATGCGCCCGCATGAACCGCTGCGAAACGGTCCATGCCTGCCGTTCGTTGGCGGTTGATGGTGTCCACAAGCACAATCGCGTTGTTCACAACCACGCCTGCCAGCACAATCATGCCAATGAGCACGACCACTGAGATGGGCAGGCCGAACAGGCCCAGAGCGCCCACAACACCAATGGCAGCAAGCGGGACAGAGAGCAAGATAACGAAGGGTTGAACAATGCTCTCAAAGGTGCTGGCCATGATGACGTACACCAAGAATACCGCGAGCAACAAGGCGAACTGGAGCGACGACAGCGACGCTTCCATCTCGGTGCTCTGACCGCCAACTTCCCAGGTCATGTCTTCAGCCAGAGACAGCCCGGCGAGCGAGTCCTCTACGCGTCCAGCGGCTGAGCCCAAGTCGAAGCCTTCGACATTGGCGCCGACGACGACTGCGCGCTGCTGATCGACGCGGCGAATCTCGGAGGGGCCTTCCTCTTCAATCACGTCGGCCACAACATCCAATGGGATGGGCGGAATCAAGTTCGGATTGATGTTGATGCTGCGCAGGTCCTGCAGAGAGGCCCTGTCGCGCTCGGTGAGCTGGACGCGTAGGTCGACCCGCTCGTCTTGCTGGCGAATGCGGGTGGCAATCGTTCCCTGCACCTTGTCGCGTACCCGTCCGGCGACGGTGGCGGGGTCTAGACCAAAGCGGCGCAGGCGCTGACGGTCGTATTTGACCAAGATCTCAGGGTGCCCCGCGACCAAGCTGCTCTGGACATCCTTGAGTCCTTCGACGCTCTGCATGCGCACCACAACGTCGTCTCCGGCGGCACGCAGCTGTGCGAGGTCCCACCCGGTGACAATGACCTCGAGGGGTGTTTGCACGCTGAACAGCGACGGACGAACGATGCGTAGTTCGAACTCGGGGATCTGTGTTTGAAGGCGGGACCGAAGCTGACGGGCAACCAGGTCTTCACGTGTCTGTAGGTCTCCACCGGGAGTCAGATTTATGCGGAAGCGCGCCGAGTGTGGGCCTTCATCGGCATTGGCATCTGCGCGGATATCGGCACCAACGCTGGTGTAGACCGAGGCGATGTCCGGGTGCTCGGCAATCAGGCGCTCAGCCAACCGTGCGCGGGAATCGGTCACGGACAATGGCGTGCCGACAGGGAGCGACGCCTCTACGGTAAACCGGCCTTGATGGACCTCTGGAATGAGCTCGGTGCCCAGGCCACGTCCAAGGAACACGGCCAACAAGAAGACGACCACGCCAAGGACGATGACACCGGTTGCGCGTCCTAGGGTGCGTCCTAAGACCGCCTCGTAGCGCCGTGCTCCAATCTGGTAGATGCCTTCAAAGCCGCTAGCGACCCACAAGGCCAAGCCCATGAGACGCTTGATGATCAGCCGGTAGAATGCCACGAATGCGAAACCGCCGAAGACGGACAGACCTGCAAAGAACACGGTGATGGTGCGTAGAGCCATGCGGAAAGCGAACCGCGCCAGCATCCACGGCGCAGCGGGCCAGCGAAGCACGCTCGCGCGACACCAGCTCATGTCCGCCTTGAACATGGCGAATGACTCAGCGAATACGTAGGCGAGGCTTCGACGCACGCGGCTCTGACCCGCAACAACACCTTGGGCACCGTTGAGAACGGTGCTTCCCATGGGTTGGTAGCGCCAGCCGGCGAGGGTCGGCACCAAGAACAGTGCGACGACGAGCGATGCGACCAGAGACGCCACAACGGCGATGGCCAGGTCACCGAACAGCTGCCCTGCGACGCCTTCAACGAAGGCGATGGGCAGGAAAACGGCTACGGTGGTCAGTGTCGATGCGGTGACCGCAGTGGCAACGTCAGACGCACCGAGAACAGAGGCTTCGCGGGGTGCTTTCCCCTCGTCCAGGTAGCGTTGGATGCTCTCGAGCACGACAACAGCGTTGTCGACCAGCATGCCAATGCCCAGTGCCAATCCACCGAGCGACATGAGGTTGAGCGACACGCCACCAAGGTACAACGGGGCAAATGCCGCAACGATGGACACTGGAATGGCGGTGCCAATGATGGCCGTGGCGCGGAAGTTCCGTAGGAAGAGAAACAAGATGCCAATGGCCAAGAAGCCGCCGAGAATAGCGGTATTGGTCAGGTTGTCGATCGAGTGAACGATGAACTCGGCTTGGTCGTCGAGAATGCGGGCACTGACGCCGTCTGGTAGGTCGCTGACCAGGCCGTCTTCCTCATCGAGCAGCGAGCGCTTCACCCGGTCTGCGACGTCAACGATGTTGCTGTCTGCGGTGCGGAAGACTTCAAGTTCTACTGCCGGAGAGCCGTCCATTCGGGCGACGACTTGGGCCTCACGAACGGTTGGAACCACGGTGGCGACTTGGTTGAGCTGGACGATTTTTCCGTCTGAACGACGGATACCGAGCTGTTCGAGCTCGGCAATCGTGGTGTACTCGTTGAGCGTGCGCACCAAGTACTCGGTGTCGCCCTGGAGAATACTACCGCCAGCCAGGTTCACATTCTCTTGGGCCAGAGCCGTCTGAACTTGGTCTAGCGTGATGCCGTGTCCCGCCAGCCAGTCTTCGCGAACTTCGACACGCAGCTCGCGTTCTAGACCGCCGCGAATCCGGACAGCAGCAACGCCATCCATGGCCTCAAGCTCGCGCTTGACCTCGTTCTCGCCAATCTCGCGCAGGACCGCGAGGGCCTTGGTGAGGTCTTCGCCCTCTGCCGTTGTGGACAGCGCAATGCGCAGAATGGGGTCGAGGGAGGGGTCGAAGTGCAACAGCAGCGGGCGGTCGGCTTCGTCCGGCATGAAGTTGGTCTGCAGGCTCTCGCGCACGGTCTGCGAGGCCTTGGCCATGTCCGTTCCCCAGTCAAAACCAAGGATGACGTCGCTGGCGCCAGCGCGGGAGCGGCTCTGTAGGGTTCGCAGGCCGTCGAGTGTGGCGAGGCCTTCTTCGATGGGGCGGCTGATCTGCGCCTCCATCTCAGCGGGGGCGGCGCCCTCGTACGTGGTGCGCACTGTGAGCGTTGGGTACGACAAGTCCGGCATCAGCTCGACAGGCAGCCGGTTGTACGAAACCACGCCGAATACTGTGGCGGCAATCGCCACCATCACGACAGCGATGGGGTGGGAGACGACCGATTTGAACAGGTCGTTCATTACTCGCTGTCTTCGTCAGCAGCGGCGTCTGCTCTGGCCTCGGCGCGCAGCTCGGCTTCAGCGACCATGGCCGGTGTGCGAATCGGGGCACTGTCGCGCAGGTTGGACTGGCCAACCACCACGACTTCGTCGTCTAGAGCCATGCCTTCGGTGATCTCCGCCCAGGTGTTGTCCATCAGGCCAACGGTGATGACCACGCGCTCCGCAATGAACTTGGGTCCGGTGTCTTCGGTGTCCGAGTCGGCGTCTTCACCGTCTTCCGCTTCTTCGTCACCGGTGTCGACTTCGATGGGCTTGTCGATCATGCGGTAGGCGACGGGCGAGCCGTCTTCATACACGACCGCTTCTCGCGGAATGACCAACACGTCATCGTGGCGGTCTACTTCGATCTCGACAGACACGAACTGGCCAGGGCGCAGCACGGTTTGGTCTTGCGACAGGTTCACGGTCACGCGGAATGTGCCGGATGTCGGGTCGACGACGGGGGCCACACGGCCAACCACACCGGTGGTCTTGACGTTCGGGTCGTACGCGCTGACCAAGGTGACGGACTGTCCAACGGCAACGCGCGGAAGGTCGCGCTCGGGCAACGAGGCAACAACGCGCAGGCGGTCGAGGTCAACGACCTGGAAGGCCCGCGCACCCGACGACGCCAACTCACCCACACGAATATCGCGCATGGCGACGATGCCGTTGATGGGGCTCTTGATGCGGGTCTGCCCGACACCGGCTCCGGCTTCCCAGGCGGAGGTCCGTGCAGTGCGTAGGCTGTGGCGCGCTTCGTCGACTTCGCGGCTGCTGACAGCACCTTGAGCGGAGAGGCTCTCCAGTCGAGCGACCTCGGCCTGCAGGCGCTCAACATCTGCGCGAGCGCGGGCTGACCCGGCGGCGACAGAGGCGTTGTCGATGACGGCGAGGACTTGGCCCTCGACCACAGGGTCTCCTTCTTCGACGCGGATTTCCTTCACAATGCCGCTAGTCACGGGGAAGAGGTCCGCCATGGCTTCGCTCTCAACGACGGCACTGCTGGACAGGCTGTCGCCCACCGAGCCGGTCGCTACGGTCTGGGTCTCGACCACGGTGGCTCGCTCGATTGCTTGCCCGCCCCAGTTGCCGTCGCCTTCCTTTTCACCATCGCCCATTCCGCAAGCCAGGGACAAGGCAATCAAACTGGTGGCGAGGATGGTTGCACCGAATCGCGTCATTCTAAACTCCGTGCGTGCAAAGCAAGCTTGCAGCGCCTACCGCACGGCTGGCACTGTCACAAGGTCATCTGACATCACACGACCGAACAACTAGGGTTGGTTTTGGCCGTGGTGCTAAGGCTTACGTGGTGGCCCGTCTCACCATTGCATCGGATAGGGTGTTTTAGCGAGGGGGTCCGTTGGGTTCTGCAGTTGCGAATGAACGAGCCGGTGGGGTCACTCGGCTGGCCAAGGGTCTGGATCAACGTCGTGGCCTGCGAGGTGGTGCTGCCCAAGAAGGGCTGGACCGCCAGCTGCTGCAAGATCTCGCGCGCCTTCGGCGTCAGACTGTCGGAGGATTTGGAACGGCGGTCGGGGTTGGATTATCCCGGGGCGTTGCCTTGCCGCTGTGCCTGACCTTGTCGAGCCAGCCGCACTTGACCGGTCTGTTGCTGGAGCCCAAGGGCTCGATGGCCGCTGGACGGGACCGCCCCGTCACGTTCGATCTGGCGAGCCGCCAGAAGGTCCTGGGACTGCAAGACTGGGAGATGCTGGAGCTGTCCGGTGACATTGACCGCCGAGCAAGCCAACAACTGCGTCAGATCCGTGGTGTGCGCTGGCTGTGGGATCATCACGGCTCTACTGACGACCAAGAGCTGGTCCGTCGCTTGTTGACCGGCATCCCGCACTCGGCGGCTCTTCACGCCAAGGTGCGCGGCGGACGAATCTACGCGTTGGTCACAGGTGCCCGCCCGTCCCCGTTGCACAGCTTGTACATGCCATGGTTGGGGGACTCAGAAGATGACGGTAGCTTTCCCCTCTCCGTCGCAGCGGGTCGCTATGTCAGCGCGAGCCTGCGTGAAGGCCTAGGCCGGAGCTTGGGCGCGTCACCCGCCGAGACCGTTCGCCTGTTGGACTACGCCATGTGCCTAGTGCCGGCAGCGGACCATCAGGAGCAGCTCGACCGAGACCTATGGCGAAGCTCGGGCGCGGCTCTGATGACGGGTCTTGCTCACAATGGTCAGATTGGTCATCGTCTCTCGTCACCAGTGGGTGCCTCAGCAATTCGCTGGGACCTGTGGCTGTCGAGCAAAGATGGCCGCCTAAGGCTGGGGGATGCGGAGGCGGCGTTTGAACGGATGGCGCTCAAGCGCGTGGCTCTGGCGATGCGCCTGGTACATGCCTCGTTCATTGCCCGCCGCTGGGCAGGAATTCGTCGTCCGCTAGAGGGCGAAGACTTGGCCGCGATGGATGTCCGCCATCATGTGATGAGTGTTCTTCGCCCGATTGTAGACTGGTGCAGCAATGTCACGACCGTTGAGTCGGTTGCCCGGCGCCTACAGGTGCCTACGGCCTCGGCTGCTGCGGCATTGTTGCGCGTCGCTCAGCGTTGGCAGGTCCGCCTAGACAGGTGGACTCGGCTGCCGTCCGCCGATGACCCGTGGCCGCCCGTCGCACGGCTACTCGACCACTTGGTACGGTTCATCTCGGTGTTGGAGAGCTTGCTCGACCGCAAGAGCCTGGGCTGTCCTCACCATGATGCCTTCCTGTTGTACGCGGCCCACGCGATTGCGGAAGCACCCGACCTGTCGCTCATGCCGGTCGACCCTGATCTTCCGGGTATTCCTGAGACCATGGCAACCGAGCTTTGGGGCGCGTGGAAGCAGCTGAATGACTCGGTGGACTTCGTCACCACCTTCATTCCGTAGCGCGGGTCGCGATTTAGCGGCCTTGTCGCTTTCGCCAGAAACGCAGCACCAGACTCGTCCCAATTCCCATGCCCATGCCGATGGGAATGCCCAGGCCGAGCGTTGCAGTGAATGTAATGACGGCGACGGCAAACAGCGTTCGGTCTGTCTTCCACAGAGTTCGAGCCCCAGCGATGTCGACCAGGCCGACAATCGCGCTCAGAATGATGCTCGCGAGGATGGCACGCGGCAGCAAGCGGAATGCCGGTGTGAGGAACAGTAGAGTGGCGGTGATGATGCCTGCGGTCACAATGCCTGCGAGTGGACTGCGAGCACCCGCTTGGACGTTGACCGCTGTACGCGAAAAGCCGCCGCTGACCGGGTAGCCGCTGATCAGTCCTGCGCCTAGATTTGCGAGCCCAAGGCCGAAGAACTCCCGTGTAGGGACCAGTGTCTTGTCGTCGTAGCGCTTGCCAATGGACAACCCCTCCATCATGGACACCAGCGAGATGCTGAGGGCGATGGGGAAGAGGGACGGCAGTAGACCCAGATCAAGACTCGGAATGCCGATAGCGGGCAGGCCAGCCGGAACGTCGCCAACAACCGCGAGGCCCAGGGCGTCTAAGCCGGCCATTGCGGTGATCACCGTTCCCAACACTACGACCAGGAGGAACCTGGGAAATCGAGGGGCTCTCTTCTTCAGCACGCTGAGCGTGGCAAGACTCGCCAGAGCCATAATCAACGTGAGAAGGTTGGTCTCACCTAGGTTTCGGACCAGATCGCTGATCATGGTCACAATGTGGGAGGACCGCGGTAAGCGAAGGCCAAGGGCGTGTTTAAGCTGTGAGCCGGCAATAATGACCGCGGCAGCACTGGTGAACCCAATGATGACCGGGCCCGACAGAAACCGGACCAAGGCACCCGCGCGTAGTGCACCCATCAGGACTTGGATAGCGCCAACCATCAGTGCGAGAACCGCTGCTGAAGCCGCGTATTGGGCGGCATCTCCTTGAACAAGAGGCAGCAGTCCGGCAGCGACCATCAACGAGTCCATGGCCACCGGACCCACGGCAAGTCTCCGGCTTGAGCCGACCAGCGCGTACAAGACCAAGGGCACCGTTGATGCGTACAGCCCCACAATCGGGTCTAGACCCGCGAGCATTGCGTAGGCCATTCCTTGTGGAACGAGCATCACCGCTGTTGTGAGTCCTGCCATCGCGTCGGCACGCAGTTGGGCCTTGGTGGACGTGCGAAGCGTGTGCAGGATGGGCAGGATGGGCAGGCGTTTCATGAGCGTTGTGTGGTCAGCGGAACAGATGCGCAGGAGCCGATGAACGCGTCATCGAACCCTACAGAGGTGTGGCTGATTGCTGCGATTACTCCCATCCGCCGGGCGATTGTAGACCGTCCGCAACATGTTGATTGAACGCCTTGGTCCCACCTTGCAGACTCGCGACCTGACTGAAGCCCATCTCCTCGAGAGCGAGGGCACCACGGTCGGACCGTACTCCTGACCGACAGATGATGAGAAGGCGTTCGTCGCGTCTCCAGCTCTTGGCAACGGTGGTCAGAGTGGCCAAGGGAACGAGCTCGGTGTCCGGGATATGGCCCAGATGACCGTTGTATTCGTCTATCTCGCGCACATCGATGCGACGGACCTCTTGGCCTACGCCCAACATCCACTGCACGTTGGCTTGGCGTGCTCCGAGTCCCCCACGGTGAACGGCGGTGATGGGGTGTGTGAGGGGCTCCGTGATGGCTCCGAGTCGCTTGTTTGCAGGTACGGCAATGTCGAGTTGGCGCGGTGGGGACAGGTTGAGTCCGGCCATGGTCTCAACGAAGTTCGCCTCATCAACATGCTCGGCAATGCGGTGGTTGTAGAGCATTTCTTCGCCGACGCTGGTCGCGGTCTGGCCGGTGTAGTCATGCCCTGGGTACACAGTGCAGGTGCTGGGCAGAGTGAACAGTTGGCTGTGAACGGAGCGGTACAGGCTCTCAGCGCTGCCGCCTTGAAAGTCTGTTCGTCCACAGGACCGAATCATCAGGGTGTCGCCGGTGAATACGGCCGACTGGTCGTCTGTGACGTAGCTCATCGAGCCTTCGGTGTGACCGGGTGTGGCCAGCGCGGTCAGGTGTCGAGAACCGATTGCGAGAGTATCGCCGTGTTGGAGTGTTCTGTCTGCGTTTTCAGCGGCATTGACGGCAGGCACGGCGACTTTGCAGCCCGTCCGTTCACGAAGCACTGAGGCGGATGTGATGTGGTCGGCATGAATGTGGGTCTCAATGACCCACGTCAGCGTCATTCCCAGCTCGTCGACGACTCGCATGTCGCGGACTTCGTGTCCGAGAACGGGGTCAATGAGTACAGCTGATTTACTGACCCTATCGGCCACGATGTAGGTGTAGGTGCTGGTTTCAGTATCGAATAGTTGGCGAATGAACATGGCATCTCCCCGAAGTGTGCGGGCAAGTCTGCACGACTCGTCCTTCTTATATCGACTTGAGTCGAACAATCCTATGGCGACGAATGCGTGAATTACTCATGCACAACCTGTAGGTGCCCATCGCCTGCGGGTATGTACTTCGCTGTGATGATGGAGTTCGTGCCATGTGGCTTGCCCTGTTGATGTTCGCCTGCAAAACCACCGCGCCGCTTCCTCCTCAAACGGTGGATGATGAGCCACCCGTTGTTGAGCCGGCCGATAGTGTGTTGGCCAACGTGGCTAGCGTGGCGGTCACCGGTGATTCGGGCAGCTACATCTTTGCGGTGGGGATTCGCAGCGATGAGACCGGGTGCGACCGCTACGCAGACTGGTGGGAAGTGGTCTCAGAGGACGGTGACCTGCTCTTTCGCCGTGTTCTGTCCCACAGTCATGTAGGCGAGCAGCCCTTCGTACGGTCGGGCGGACCCGTAGACATCGCAGACACCGAGAATGTCTGGGTGCGCGCTCATCTGTCCTCGGACGGCTACGGCGGTACAGCTTGGTACGGCAGCATCGCCGGTGGCTTTGTTGCCACCGAACAAGATGCGGACTGGGACGACCTGGCGGACGAAGCCCCGCAGCCCGGCCGCTGCGCGTTCTGAGCCGTCAGCCTTGCAGCGCGTAGAAGAAGACCCCTGGGATCTTCAACCAACTCGGATGGTGTTGGAAGTGCGTCAGTGCCTTGCCAATGTTGTGCTGCTGCGTGTTGGTCACGAACCAGGGCGGACGCGGCAGCATGGTCATGCCGCCGCTGGCTACTGTCCTTGGGAATGGGCGGAATGGCGCGCGAACGACGGTCCGTTCAGGCTTGTCGAACAGGAAGGTGTTGTGCACCACGCCAATGCCACTCTGTGCGTCTTGCAGGGTGTGACCAGGGAATGCACCCCAGGTTCCTTGGGCCATCAGGAAGCCCAGTCCGGTCCATGCGTTGATGGCAATGCAGCCGTAGTGCAGCTCTGCAATCATGTCCTCGAACGCCTGGGCGCCTAGCTTCTTCTCGGTCTTCGGGTCCAGCAAGATGTTGGCACCCAAGGTGCCGTTGAGGGTGTTGTTGCACCAATCGATGGCGTTCTTGATGTAGGCGGCGGTGTCGGTACTCGGGAAGCGAACCACGCTCAAAGCCGGCGCGAAGACCTCGTTGTTGGCCATCCACTCATCATTCGGGTCCATGGCGCTGACCACGCAGGCGGGGGCATCGCCACGGTCGAAGCGCTTGGCATCGCTCGCATGCTCGGCGAAGCGCTCCAGGCGTGACTCGGAGCCTGGGTAGTACAGCCCTCGTGGTGGAAGCGTCTTCATCACGTCTTCGACGGCCGCCAGCAGTGTGTCGGTGTGTTCCCAGTCCTCTGGCACGACCAACACCTGGCAAGCGATGCAGTTGAAGCCGGAGTTGTGGAGCTTTTGGGTCGCGATCTGCTCGGCTTGAAACCGGATGTCGGCTGCGGACCATGCGCCTGGAACCACAATGGTCGGACAGACGCCCCCGAGCTCGGATGTGACGGGTTTGTCGGTCAGCGGGGTGTTGGCAGCACGGTTGGCCTTTGCCGTTTCGCCCGTCCCCCAGACGATGGCGTCGTGTGTCGTGACAGCGCCAGTGATGTGGATGTTGTCGATACTCTCGTGGTTGCACAGGTACTCGCCGACGTCGGCTCCGCCTCGGACAATGCGCAGTGCGTCGAGGGCGATGAGCGGGGCGAGTGCTGTCTGTAGGAATGGGATGAGGTAGTCGTTGACCGGATTCATCTTCAGCAGGCAGACTTCGTGTTCGCTGAACAGCTTGTAGAAGCAGTCCAAGGGCGCGATTGCCGCGATGTTTCCCGCTCCTAAGATGAGAGAGACGGCGCCGTCGCGGTCGGACTCTTTGCTGTCGTAGGCAGACGCGGTGTTCGCCGCCAGAGTGTCGCGCGTCACCTCGGGCTGCATCCAGATGTCTGCTTCGACACCGGACAGAAGCAAGCTGTCCCACACGCTGTGAGGCGTCACCCGAACAATGACCTGGCCGTCGGGTCGTTCGCGCGTGGGCAGACCCTTCAAGAACGCCTTGTTGTCCAAGTGCGACAGGGTCTCGATGAGCTGGTTGCAGGCGGACATGACTGCGTACGGCCCCGAGACCCATTCTTCGCCGACATGCTGTGAGTCTGCCGGAATGAGCTTGTGTTTTGCCGCAGTGGTCGCCCACGTCTCAGCAACCGTGATGAGTGCGTCCTTGATCTGCTTGAGTACTGCAATGCGCGCAGCGGGAGTCGACCGCGCCCAGGCCTGCTTGCTGCCTGCGAGAGTCGCGAGGTCAGCGTCGAGGGCATCTGCGTCCATGGGACGATGGAGATCGCTGGGAAGGCTGGACATGGTCACCTCAAGAAAGTCGGGGTCTTTACCGTACGACTGCTCGTGGCTTCTGCACGTCAAAGAAAGACAGCGCTTCCGAAAGCCGGAAGCGCTGTCGCTCAATTTGAGTTCCGCGAGTGATGCACGAGGTGCATCGTCATTCGCTACATCATGCCGTATTCAGGACCATTTCCGCCTTCTGGCGGGACCCACGTGATGACCTGGTAGGGGTCACGGATGTCGCATGTCTTGCAGTGCACGCAGTTGGCGAAGTCGATTTCCATCTCTTCGCGACCGGTCGCGTCGTTGTGGCGCATGTTGTAGACCTGCGCTGGGCAGAACTTGGTGCATGGGTTGCCGTACTCTTCCTTGCAGGTCGTCGCACAGATGTTCGTGTCGATGATCTTGAGGTGAGCGGGCTGCTGTTCCTCATGCATGGTGCCGGAGCGGTGCACGCTTGTGAGCTTGTCGACCAGGTAGTCACCGTCGTACTTGGGAGCGGTGGTCACGGCCTTGGACGGGTCGCCGTAGTAGGCTTCGACGGTCTGCATGTGGCTGTAGTCGGCGCTGAACGGCTGAAGCGACGTGCCAGGACCAAAGGCGTACTGAATGCCGGTCTTGACCAAGCCGCCCCACAGTCCACCTGCGAAGTTGGCGTGGAAGTTCTTGGCGACTTCCATCTCGGTCTTGACCCAGCTGGCGTCGATGCGGTCTTTGTAGGTCTTGAGGGTCGCAGCACTGTTGTCGCCGCTGACCATGGCTTCGAACGCGGCTTCGGCAGCGAGCATGCCCGACTTCATGGACAGGTGAATGCCCTTGATGCGGAGCGGGTTGAGGAAGCTTGCGGAGTCGCCCACAATCATGGCGCCGTCTGTGTACAGCTGCGGCATGGAGCCCCAACCACCGATGGTCACGGCCTTTGCGCCGTACTTGATGACCTTGCCCTTGCCGAGAAGGTCTTTGACGTACGGATGGGTCTTGAGGACCTGCAGCTTCTCGTGAACGTCTAGGTTCGGGTCAGCAGCGTCTAGGGCGACGAGGATGCCGATGCAGACCTTGTCTCCGCCCATGCTGTAGATGAAGCTGCCACCGAAGGTCTTGGCGTCCAGCGGGTAGCCGATGGTGTGCAAGACGTAGCCGTCTTCGACGGTTCCAGGCGGAAGCTCAATGATTTCCTTGCAGCCAAGCTCGTACGCCATGGGGTTGCTGTCTTTGTCCAGCTGGTGACGCTCGATGAGCTTGCGGGTCAGGTGTCCACGCGGTCCTTCACCCAGGATGGTGATGGGGGACTGCAGGTCCATTCCAGGCTCGAAGGTGTCCTTGGGCAGGCCATCCTTGCCGATTCCCTTGTCACCAGTGCGCACACCAGCGACCGTGTCGCCGTCCCACAACAGGTCATTTCCTGCGAAGCCTGGGAAGATCGCGACGCCCTTCTCTTCGGCAATCTCAGCGAGCCATGCGCACATCTTGCCGAGCGAGATGATGGGCTTGTCGTGGTTGATCAGCTCGGGCGGTAGCCAAGGAGCCGAGACGTGGCCGCCTTCTGTGAGGAAGACCATGTCCTCGCGCTCAACAAAGCGCTCGACAGGGAAGTCGTCGCGCTCGCGCCAGTCGGGAATGAGCTCGGAGAGCGCTTTAGGGTCCATGACCGCGCCAGACAGCTGATGAGCGCCGACCTCGCTGCCCTTCTCGAGCACGCAGATCATGGGCTCGTCAATGACTTCACCGGTCTTCGTTCCAGCTTCGATAGCCTCATTATGGGCTTCGATCAGGTTCATCAGGTGGATAGCGCCAGCGAGGTTGGCCGGTCCGCCTCCGACGAACAGGGCGTCGCAGGGCATTTCATCGCGTTCCATCAGAGCCTCCAAAAGGTGGGTGCGCGTAACCACCGCTGTACCTGCGTACCAGCGTCATCCTGCTGCGGTTTGAGAGGTAGTGGTCGTGCGAACTCTGCCTGTGCGGGGTACCTGTGCCGCCATTGCTGGAGTTGCATCGTGAATGCCAAATGGATCTGGTTTAGCATTGTTGCCTTTGTAGGCCTTGTTCTTGACCAGGTGACGAAGGCTTGGATTCGGGCCAATATCGAGTACCGGGACGTCGGGATTGAAGTCATCGACGGCTACTTCGACATTGTTCATGCGCAGAATCCCGGAGCCGCACTGGGTATTCTTGGGACTGTGCCCGGAGCCCGCTACATCTTCGTGATCTTCACGATTGTAGCGGCCGTGGTCATCTTCAACATGCAGCGCCAGCTCAAGAGCGGTGAGAAGTTTCTCCCCGTGGTCCTCGGGCTGATTCTGTCGGGTGCACTCGGCAACGCTGTGGACCGCATCATCAACGAAGGCGGTCGGGTCACTGACTTCCTGCGGGTTCACACATCCGGCAACCCGGCACTCGAGACCTGGCTGGCGAACCATTGGCCGTACATGTCGGAGTACCCAAGCTTCAACGTCGCAGACATCGCGCTTGTTGTCGGCGTCCTCCTGTTCATCATCCACTACTTGTTTTTGGAAGAGAAGGAAGATGCGGAGGCCAAGCCGGCTGGTGAGAAAGCGGGCTGATCGACCCGCTAGTTGACCGGTCCCTTGACCTGGGTGGCATTGTCGCCGCTTGCGATGGACACTTGGTTGCCATTGCTCTCGATAGCGGGGCCTGCGGCTCCACCGAGGCCTCGACCACAGTTGCTGTTGTTCCCGTAGGTACCATTCCCACCGGGCTGGCCATACTCTCCGCCGCTGCCACCATTTCCGCCGATGCAGCATGAGAGACTGCGGAGTCCGGTGGCGCCCGAACCGCCGGTAGTTGATCCTGAAGAGCCTGAACCGCTGTAGCTCACACCATTGGTTTGGCCGTTCGCACCTCCGATTCCGCCAGTGTTGCCTGCTCCACCGCCTCCTCCGCCTCCAGGACCGCTGCAGTCTCCAGCCCCAGCACCGCCTCCGCCTCCTCCGCCACCGCCGCCGAACAGGCTTCCGTTGGCGTTCTGAATCACCATATCTACGGTCGCTTCAACAGCAATGCCTCCGCTGGTACCTGGTTGGTGTCCACCGGTGTGGTAGCCGCGGCCACGACCTCCAGCGCCACCCGCGCCGACGATGGTTCCGTTGTTCACCAGCGTGACGGTACTTCCGGCCGGCAAGCCGTCCGTTGTGAACGCGGGGGTGGCAGCGCTTAGGCTGTAAATCAAGGCGCCGCTCGGTACCGTGACGACGACGTCGATGGCCTCAACGGGATTGCCTGCAGCACTGTCCAGATCGTAGTTCGGACCGCTGTTTGCTGTCAGCAGGACTGAGCATCCGGACACTGGCCAGAACCCGCCTGCCCGAAGCGAGTCAAGAGCCTCGACCAAGGCGCCTTCGCAGACAGTCGTTCGTGCGGGAATGCGGCCACCGTTCACTGTGGCTCCTTCCGAAATGACGGTGTCCCGGCCGATTCGGCTCCCTGTCGCAATGGTTGCGTTCGCACCAATCGTGCTCTGCTTGCGAAGGCGAATGTTCTCTCCGAGGTCTGAGCCAGAACCGATGTCCGCTTCTGGACCGACCACGGTGCCGGAGCCGATTGTCGCGCCAGTCCGCACTGCTGCTGCGCGGCCGACGGTCACGTTTGCGCTGATGTTGGCGAGGTCTTCGACGATGACCAGTGAGCCAAGGATTACGTTTGAGCCGAGCTGGGCGCCTGTTCCGCCGACTGCTCCAACCGTCGTGGCGTAGCCCAAGGTGCTGTTGTTACCGATCTGGCTTCCGTCATACGCAGCCGCGTTGCGGCCGAGCGTCACGTCTGTCCCTAGGACGGCACTTGGCCCCACATGCACACGACGCTGCAACACGGTGTCCCGACCGATGTTCGCGCCCTGTCCAATGTGGGACATGGCCCCGACCGTGACCCGGTCGCCCAGTGTGGCACTCTGCTCTATGACCACGCGTCCACCGATAGTGGAGTTCTCGCCAACACTTGCGTTTGCACCAATGGTGGAGCCAGAGCCGAGGGTCACAGTCGCATGAACGGTAGCGGTTGGGTCGACACAAACGTCACCGAAGCCGTCGGCGTTGGTGTCCGTCTGGGCGGTGTTGGACACGCCGAGGCAGTTGTCCACAGCATCGTCGACGCTGTCATTATCCGCGTCTGCTGCGAACGCAGCCGTTGTCAGCAAGGCAAGCAGACCCATCATCATTTGAAGCTCCAGGCAGAGGCTGAAACTACCAAAGCCAACTGCGAGCCTGTAGCGGTGCTTTCTAGACGCAGAGAAGGGGCCGTGTAGTGCTCGGACCAATGGTTCGTATAGAACACTGTTTAGGCGAATTTCACGCAGAGTGGTGACCCGTTTTCTTTGCCTATTGGGGAGGTCATCCGGGTGACTCAACCCGATGGACTGCGGGGCATCGTACTGAAGGACTACGCGAAGTAGATTTCCTTTCGGATTCGCGGGTTCGCCGTTAGTCTCTGTGCATGTCCAGTGTGCCCAACACCCCGCCATGGGTCAGTGAGGAGTCCTTCCTCGCCGGTCCAGAGACGACGCAGCAAGTAGAGCTGCTCGATGGCGAGGTGATTGTGTCTCCGTCCCCAAACCTGGCGCATCAACACATCGTTGGTGGGCTGTTCTTGGCATTGAAGACCTGGCAGAAGGCGAATCCGAAAGCCACGATAGGCTTGTCACCGCTAGACCTCCGCATTGCGCCGAATCGTATCCTGCAGCCGGACCTGTTCGTCATCTGCGATGCCATTGCCGAGACCATGCCCATCACCGCTGTGCCCGAGCTCATCATCGAGGTGCTGTCGTCCAACCGCAGCTACGACCGCCTCGCTAAGCGCTTTGTCTACGAAGAGGCTGGCGTGCACGAGTATTGGATGGTGGATGCGGACCGCCGCTGCATTGAAGTGGTGGTCGCTGGTGAGCTACGCGTCGAGACCGAGAGCGTGCAGAGTTCGTCGCTAGAGGGCTTGTTGGTGGTTGACGTCGCTACGTTGTTTGGGCCGCTGTCAACCGAGTGAGACCCGGCAGGTGGTGATGCCGAACCCAGCGGTTCCTCTGCTCCCCACTGCATGATGTCGTTGTGGATAATGCGGTTTTTTGGTAGTGTTTTGGCGGCGTAGGGCGGTCCGAATACCCACTGCGCTGTTGAGTTTCGGACGGGTCGCACCCGGAACAAATAGTGGCCAAGCAGGGGGAGATGACATGCTTTTGAGCGGACTTTTGATGATTGTGAGTGCTGCATTTGCTCAGGATTGTGACGCTAATTACGCTCCGAACTGTGTTTCCGAGCAGGCTTCGGTGGACGGCAGTGTCACCTTCGGGTCGAATGTTGTGGTCCGCACTGGCGCGCAGATTGGGCCCAATGTGGGCCTTACGGATGACGTCTCTGTCGGGGCTCGTGTACAGATTCTCGGCTTCGACAATGGCGTGGGTCCCTTTACGGTTGGGGCCTCCACCCACATCGGACGCAGTGCGGTCATTGGCCACGACGCTCACATTGGTGAGTCGAACACCTGGGGTCGCAAGAGCACAGTCGGTGACGACGCACTGACTGAGAATGGCGTCAGTATTGGGTACGCCGTGGAAATGGGTGACGATGTGTTCTTGGGTAGCTCCGCTATTTTGGGCAATTTGGTCCAGCTCGGAGACAACGTCACCGTTGGCTCGGGCGCCGTTCTGGCTCGCTCCACGGTCGTGGAAGATGGTGCAACGGTGAACGGCATTGTCGGGCCTGGAGTCCAGATCGACGCGGGTGCCGATGTCGCCGCGACCGCGCGCATCCGAAAGGACGCCCATCTCTTCCCCGGAGCCATCATTGAGTCCGGCGCGAGGGTGAGCCGAGATGCGGTTATCGAGGCCAATGCTCGGGTCTCATCGGGTGCACGAGTCGGTGCTGGGGCGAGAGTTCTGGCTGGCTCGACCGTGCCAGACAACTACCGGGTTCTTCGCGCCGAGGTGTATGGCGACGCCTGCACGCTCGGAGATTCGGGCTGCCCTGCGACGAGCTGCGTAGACATTCGGGACAATCGTCCAGGCAGGGTCACTGGCGCTTACTGGATTGATCCGGACGCCAATGGCGCGCTTGAGGTGTGGTGTGATGTGGACACCGCTGGTGGTGGTTGGATGTTGGTCCTCAACCGCGAGTCGCCGGATTGTTGCAGCGGCTCTTGCTCGGCAACGACCCCGACTGGGTACGCGTCGGGCGTGTTGACCCCGTCCACGGCGCACCAAGCGCTGTCGAACGCAACGTGGGCGCGGCTGCGGGCGGTCTCTACCGAGTCCCTGGCCTTGGCACAGTATTCCAGTTGTTCGGTCGACCACGAGGCCATTGCGTTGATTACCGACCTTGAAGCCGCGAACTGTCAGCCGCTCAACACCAACCTCACCAGCAATGTGATTGCATGGAATGAGACGTCGGGGTGTAGCTACAGCGGGTCCGACTACTCGGTGTGGTTCGGAGTGAGCAACGCCTATTTCTCGGATATTTCCAACGTTTCGCTGTACTCGGGCACAATGGGTACCGCTTATATGAACTGGGCGTTGATGTACGTTCGCTGAACGGGCCCTCAGTCGCCAGTGCCGCCGGCACCGTACACAATCGACGTCAGCAGAACCGACCACAAGAACAGCGATAGCATCATGGACGGCAGCGCATAGCGGCGTTCGCCGTAGAACTTGGTCACCACCAAGGTTCCGAATGGGACGGACAGCCACGTTGGCGCCAGTCCTACAATGAGGAAGAAGCCAAAGCGGCTAAGTTTGATGCGAACGATGAACTTGTTGACTCGGGTGAAGGTCCGTTTCTGCTTTTCACCGGCAACGCGTTTTCGACGTGCGCGCTCGAACAGCGTGGCGGCAAGAATGTAGGTCAGCGCGCAGCTGACCCAGGCGCCGCCGACGTTCGCGGTGAGCGTCTCCATGAACGACAGCCCAGAGCCCCAGCCAACACCGGGTGCCACAACGAACTTCACGGTGCTCAGGGCGGCGACGCCGAGCAGTTTTGACCCGCCTAAGGGACCCAAGACGCCTCCGCGATGAGATGGGTACGCTCACCATCGGCCGACATCAACGCAACCGTCTGTCGCTGCCCGTCACGAGACATCTTTTGCACCGGCTTGGACGGTAGGAAGACAGGCTTTCGGAACTGAGCGTCAACGGTAAGCTTGCCTTGGTCGTTTGGAATGTCGTGGATAGCTCTGGCCAATGTCCACATGCCGTGAGCGATGGCTCGCCGGAATCCAAAGGGCTTCGCGAGCAGTGCGTGTAGGTGAATGGGGTTCATGTCGCCTGAGACCTTGCGGTACGTACGTCCCATCGACTCGGGTACTGCCCAGGCCTCTTGGCTGTCCCACGTCTCGGGAAGAACGGTCTTGACCCGTTCTGGCGGTTCGCCTGGCATGTCGAGCTTGGGCGCTAAAATGCCCATCTCGCTGTGCCATACGGGTTCGCCGCCAACCGAGATATCCGTGCGAATACCGAAGATAGCGCCACGTTTTGCCGGAACCGCAGGCGTGCTCCGGACCTGAATGTCTACGGGCTCGTCGACCCCAATCGGGCACAGCTGGGTGGTGCTCTGTGCCATGTGCACAATGCCCAGAACGCCGAAGGGCATGCTGGCGTGGGTCAGGACTGCGGCGTGCAGTGGACCCGCGAGGACCTGGGGCCACAGCAACGGTAGGACGTCGCTCTCGGCAAGCCCACACACCGACCGGTACGCGGCGAGCCGCTGCGGGTCGGTCGTGAGATTGGAGCAGGACACGGCAACTTCGGGCACGGGTCCCATCGAACGGCGCCGAAGCAGCCCGCGAAGAAGCAGGCGATTCATTGAGGGCATGCGGTCGAAAGTGGGGTTCACGGTCGCTCCAGGGACGGCGCTGTAGCGCGGTTCGAGCGTCGTCCCCACTTTCGCGGTGTTCGTCCTACAAGCAGGTCTCGCCATGCGAGCAGCGCCTCCAATCATGGTGTTGGCGCCGACCGTCACTTGCTTGCGAATGCGTGCGTTGTCGTCGAGCTGTACGTTGGCGAACAGCACGGTGTCGGGCTTAATGAGGGCGCCATCGGAACGTTGATTGAACCGACTACACGTATGGGATTTGTGGAGGTGTCCCAGTTCGCTAGAACGCAGCTGCCCACCACACTTTCTGTTGTGTCTAGATTCAGGTACAAAGCAGGTTTGCGAATGTTGCGGGTACGGCTACTGTGAGGAGGAGGGTGAACTCAAGATGGCGCTGGGGCTGTGTATGAACGGTGTAGAAACCCGTGGGTCCGCTGGGTTTGGTGGGCGCTCGAGCGCGTTGAAAACTGAGGAGTCGCTCTAGGTGCTTCCTTGGCTCTACTACGGTGAAACCATTCAAATCGGCACTTATCCAGCGGTCATCGTCGCCGGATTCTGCCTGTGCACGGTGATGCTGCGCCGTGAAGCGCTGTTCTCAAGACTGGCACCACGGCTCGTGATGGATGCGGCCTTGGTGGGCATTGTGGTCGGTGGGGTCTGCGCCCGTCTGTTTCACGCCATTGTTGAGCAACCGGCTGTCTATTGGGAAGACCCTACCTGGCTGTTCAGTCCGTTTGCGGGCTGGACCTTCTATGGTGGTTTTGTTGGCGGTCTTCTGGGGGTGTGGGCCGTAGCGAGGTGGCACCGTGTCTCGCCGCTGCGTGTGCTGGACGTGTTTGCCGTCGCCATTCCGTTTGGCCAGGCCATTGCCCGGCTGGGCTGCTTAGCGGGGGGCTGTTGTTATGGACGACCGGCCATCTGGCCCTTCGGAATCGAAGTTCCTTGGTCGGTAACGGTGGATGCTCACGGTGAGCTGCCCGCTCACTTGCTCGCTGTTCCGCTGCATCCAGCGGCGCTGTACTTGTCGTTGATGAACCTGGGTCTGTTCGTTGGACTGTCCTGGGTGCACCATCGAAGAGCCCGTCCTGGCAGCACCTTCGCCGTGCTGCTGATGGGCTACGGTGTGGGTCGCGGACTGCTTGAGGTCTTCCGAGGCGACACCGCGCGTGGTCTGTGGCTAGGCGACTGGGTCAGTAGCTCTCAGCTCGTGAGTATCGGGGTCGTAGCGGTTGGACTGTGGGTGTGGTGGCGTCGCGGTGACTCGCCAGCATAGGCCTGCTGAACCAGAGGCCACATGCACCCGATTCTCTTCAACATCGGCAGCTTTTCCATTCATACCTACGGCTTCTTAGGCGCCGTTGGTTTCTTGCTGGTGGTGGGGCTCTCGATCTGGCGGGCGCGTCAGATTGGTGAAAGTAGCGATGGTATCGTCGACATCATCTTCTGGGCGGCCGTCTTTGGCGTGATTGGTTCGCGCGGACTGTGGGTTCTGCAGAACCCCGAGATGGCACCGACTCCGGGAGACTGGGTCAACATCCGCCAGGGTGGACTGGTGTTCTACGGGGCCATGATTCTTGGCATTCCCGCAGCCATGGTGGTCATGTGGCGCAGGAAGATGCCCATGCTGGCGATCTCAGACGTGTTCGCAGCTGCTCTGCCTCTGGGCCACGGTGTCAGCCGCATTGGGTGTTTCTTCGCAGGTTGTTGCTACGGTACGCCCACGGATGTGCCTTGGGCGGTAGTGTTCAACAACTCATTGGCAGATGCCCCTGCAGGGGTTCCGCTGCACCCAACTCAGCTGTACGAAGCGGCAACGCTGTTTGCCATTACCGGCATTCTTCAGGTGATGTTGGGCAAGAAGCGCTTCCACGGTCAGGTCTTGCTCACCTACTTGGGCCTGTACGCTATGAGCCGCTTCGTCATTGAGACACTGCGCGGCGACATCACTCGTGGCTACTTCTGGGAAGAAGTTCTTGGGCAGTCGCTGACGCTGTCGCAGGGAGTAGCGGTGCTGTCGTTGGCTGTCGTTGCCGTTGGCTGGACCGTGCTCTCCCGGCGCGCACCTGTGACCGAGGCCAATCCCTGAGCGGCGTCCACTGTCCGGCATGATGGGCCGACAGGTGTAGCCAGTCGCCCGCAATGTCGAGCTGTAGGGTTCCGTGTTCTGAGGTGCTGAACACCGGAATGTTCCGCGCCTGTAGTCGCTCACGGACCTCTGTATGAGGGTGCCCGTATTGGTTGCTGCGTCCTGCACTGACCACGGCCAGCAGTGGGTCTACAGCGTCTAAGAAGTCGGCGGTCGAGCTGGTCCGGCTTCCGTGGTGACCCAGCTTGAGCACGTCGAGCACGGGAACGTCGTCTACCAAGCGTGCCTCGGTGGCTCTCTCGGCGTCTCCTGTGAGCAAGATGGTGTTGAGCACGGGAACAACGATGGAGGCGTCGTTGTGGTTGTGTGTCAGCGGGCGCTCGGGGTCAAGTCCTGGACGGACTCGGACCACGATTCCTCGTGCGTGAGCCAACTGCAGCAGGTTCTCGATTCCCGTTGTCTCGGCAACCCAGAGCTCTCGAATGTCGAGGTGGTGAACAATCGCGCCCAGACCCGCGATGTGGTCGGGATGATTGTGTGTTGCAATGACCACATCCAGCGTGGTGCGCCCGGTTCGTCGCAGGTAATGCAGGACATTTGTGCGACGCGGCCCTGTGTCAACCAGCCAGGTGGTCCCGTCCGGTTGGTCGACGACGAGGCTGTCTCCTTGACCTATGTCGAGAACGGTGAGGCGATTCGTCGGCAGCTCGCGCGGCCAGAAGACGATGAGATGAACGCCTAGGACCAGTGGTTTGTACCGCCATAGTAGCGGCACAGAGGCGAGCAGTAGTGCTCCAATCGGCCCAACGGCGGGATGGAGGACCGGTCCTTCGAGCAGCCGTAGAAGGACCATGAGCAGGTGGACGCCGAGCTGTCCCAGGACCAAGGCGACGTCGCTCAACGGCTCGGGCGCCCAGGTCGCGACGAGGGCACACGGCACTAAGACGACGGCAGTCAGCGGCAGAGCGACGAGGTTGGCCAGCGGAGACAACAGCGGAAGCGACTGAAACCACCATGCCGCTGGACCTAGCGTTCCGATGGTCGCGCCCAGTGTTGCGGCGATGGACCCTGCGATGCCCTTGATGACCGCCGGACTGGACTTCGGCAGGTACGACATCAGCGCCGGCGACACGCACACGAGTCCGAGCACCGCACCGTAGGATAGCTGAAACGACGCTGTGCCAACGCACGCCGGGTCCCATGCGGCCTGGATACCTCCCACCACCGCGAGAATGTGCAGGAGAGGCGGGGACCGGCCCGTGGTGCGGCTCGCGGCCAACAGAACGAGCAGTCCGGCGGCACGTACGGCACTGGTGGGAGCGCCAGCGGACCAGGCATACAACACGGCCATGCTCGCGCCGACCGCGTAGGCTGGGGCGACCGACACACCTCTGGGGTGTACGAGAGAGACGGCCTTCAGCAGCAACAGGACGATTCCTCCTGTGAGCGCGCCGACCAGGCCAACGTGAAAGCCAGAGATGGCCAGGACATGCGCGGTTCCCGTCCGTCGTAGAAGTCGTGTGGTGTCTCGTGGGATTCCGCTTCGGTCACCCGTCGCAAGTGCGGTCAACAGCGGTGCTTCAGGCAGTGCTCGTGGCCGTTGCTTCCTGGGGTGTAGTACTGCGGACTGTTCGGCTTTGATGAGCGTATGAGTCCGTGAGCGTCGGTTGTTTCGTACGGGGTCTGGCTCCCCCGGAAGCGCTCGCCGTGGCGCTGGACCGGCGTGACCCCAGACCAAGACCTCGGTGCCCGGTGGCGGTGGGCGGCTGCTGAAGCGCACCCAGACCCGACCCCGTTCTGCCCGAGTGGGTCCACCTGCCCGGGCGACGCTGTCCACCCGCACCGACGCGACCGTGCCGACGGACGCCCCAACGACCACGCCACGAACATGCGTCCACCCGGTCAGTGCTGGACCGGCAGGCTGGACGGCCACGGCGAGCAGGCCGAGCAGCAGTCCTACGACGGGCGCTCGAAATGCTCCCAGCAGCGGCAAACAGGCGACGAAGAGAGCCAGACTCCCCCACAGCCACTGCAGCGGAAGTGCCCACCCTGCAACGGCGACACCCCCCACAACTCCGGCACCGACCCACGCGACTTGTTTCATGCGCGGGCGGGAGCAAACTCTGTGCCGGCTCATGGCAACCAACGAAAGTAGATTACGGATGAATCTACTGACAGTTGTCGGTCGAATGGCCAACGTCTGACGTTCCGGGCGGTACCCTAGGCGTGGAGGTGCCGGTGGTTGAGACCCGTGGAGTGCTGCGGCACGACTGCTTGATGTGTGGCGGTAGCTGCCAGGGCGTGAAGGTACCGCTGCTCAATGAGGGGGAACTTCAGCGTGTTGCCGAGCAGGCGGTGGAGCTCGGTGTCGAAGAACCGGTTGTGGACGGTGTCTTACGCCGGGTCAACGGCCGCTGTGCGTTCCTGGGCGACGACAACCTGTGCCGCATTCATGCCAAGTGGGGACTTCTGTTCAAACCCACGGTCTGCCGGCAGTACCCGTTGGTTGCTACGCGCGTTGGCGACGAGACCCGGGTTGGACTGGACCCGGGTTGCTTTACCAGCGTGAAGACCTGGAAGACGGGTCCGCTTGTGCCGGCGGGAGCGCTAGTGTCGAGTCGGTCAGGCTTTCCAGATGCCGTCGTTCGGATGGAAGCTCAAGTGCTTGGACTCCTGGACGTTCAAGACAGTGTTGGTGGAGCCTTGTGCGCGCTGACCAGCGCATCGTCGTCGTGGCCCGATGCCTTCCTGGGGCGTTGGTTCGTGGCTCTTCGTGGCATCGGACTTCATGACCTGCTTGCCGACCCCGATACGTCGCCGTCGCTCACGAACAGCCTGGGTGGACTGGCGAGCGCGCTGCGAGGGGAATTGCCGGCAAGCGGACCCATTGTTCTGTCCGCACAGGCCGATGCCTTCGCTCTTGACGCGGCCCAGCGCATGGTGTGGCTGCGGCTTGTCACGCAGATTCCCGCTCCCGCAGTGACCGCCTTGCTCACGCTGGCAGGAGCGGTGTCGTGTGCTTGGGCCCACCCCAATGATGATGCTGCCTTCGGCCAGGCCTTTGCTGGCTGGGTTCGCGCCATTCGGTCGCCGTCAGTACTCGGCCGTCTCCTGCCCACACCCACAGCGTTGAGGGACTTGATCGAAGGGTGAGTAGGCCCTATGTAGCTATGCATTGGACCAAACGGCTGAACGCAGTGTTGTGTTCAGCCCGGGGAGATTGCCATGTTTCGCATCATCAGCGTGGGCCTTGCCGCCGCCTGTCTGTTCACCACTGCCAACGCAGAGCCCATTCAAACCGTTCATCAGAGTCGGTTAATCGACGTTTCGGGTGAGCCGATTCAGGGCGCGCACACGGTTCGAATTGCGCTGTGGGATGATGCGACGAGTGGGCTCGAGCAGTGGGGCGAGTCGTTCAATGTGACCCTGCAAGACGGCTACTTCAGCGCCACACTGGGAGCGGACACCGGTACAAACCCGCTAGATAGCGGATTGTTCAACGCCTCACCTCTGTACGTTGAAGTGATTGTGGACAATGTGGTCATGGGCGACCGCACGGCGCTGACCACGGTGCCATACGCTGTGCACGCGACATCCGTGTCCCAAGGCGTTCCAATTGGAACCATCCTGCCGTTCGGTGGAGACGCGGCATTGTTGGATGACAGCTGGATGGTGTGTGACGGCTCGACTGTCGCCTCTCCGGGTGCCGGCTTGGTTGACTTCAATGGCTCTGCCGGTGGTATTCAGGTTCCAAACCTGACAGACAACCGGTTCTTGATGGGCGTGTCTTCGGGAAGCGTTGGCGCCATCGGGGGACGTAACGACATTCCAGCGGGTGGTTCCCACACCCATACCTTTGGTCAAAGTTCCGTCGACCGGGCACCTGACGCCAGTCACTTTAGTGACGGCTCGTTCACCAATCCCGCAGGCTCGCACAATCACGGTGGTGAGAACCGTCCGCAGTTTACAGGCGTTCAGTACATCATTCGCGTTCGGTAGCAGCGGACTTTATTGAGTATCGCTGCCTTGGCGGTACATGGCCTGAAGCATGTGGCTCTCGACCTTGGCACGGTCGCCCATTGGCGTGACCTCGGCCACCTGGATGGCGTCTTGTCCAATGGCGAGAACGATCAGTCGCTCATTCGGCAACATGGTCCCTGGCTCCACCACAACTTCGCGACCGTCCGTCAGTCCAAGGATGGCCCGTGGGGGCTGTGACTGGGCGGTGGTGCTCACCAAGCGCACGCCGAAGCCCATGGCAACCGGCGTAAAAGCGGGAATCGCGCCGGGGGAGCTGACCGAAGTGCCGGGGTCGACCACTGGCTCGGGGGCTAGCATGGCGAAGTCTTCGACCATTGCCGGCGTTGCTTCTGCGACCAGTTCGCCTGTGTCGGCGTCTGGATCCATTCCGAGGGCTTCGGCCATGTCGCCGGTGTCGGTGAGGTCGTTGTCATCCAATGCCTCATCTTCCGGAGCGTCTGCGTCGAAATCAAAGCCGCCTGGCTCGAGCGCGGGCGTGCCATCCACAGGGAGTGCTGTGGGTGCGGGAGCCACAGCGACTGCTGCTGCCACGGGCTCAGGCCGAGGCTCAATGAGTCCCTGAAGGTCGCCGGTGGGAGTGATGGGCTCGCACGCGGCAAGGAGAAGAATCGACAGAACTAGTGGGCGCATACGGCCTCCGTTCGTGAGCCTAGCGTATTGCGGGTCCATGAGCCCGCCCCTCACCGATACCACGCTGGGAAGCCCGCTAAGACGAACCAACTGACCAGCGGTAGCAAGCCGACAATTGCGGTGATTGCAGCAAGTAGACGCCATCTCGACGCGCGAATGGTCTGAAGGGTCGCGCGTGGAGATGCCAAGAAGACGGCGGTCCACACAATCCACAGCGGAACCAGAGGCAGTCGGAAACGTGACACGCCAAACAAGCAGCCGACAACGGCGAAGACGTACAGGGCTAGACCGACAGATAGTACCGAGATGGCCCCTTTTCCGCGGCCGATGAGTCCGAGTGTGCCGGCGAATGTCAGCAGGATGCTTGTGAAGATCACCCACAGCGCAATGAGGTCACGGCTCCAGTGCGGCAGTCCACGCCACAGCCCGATTCGTATGTGTCGGGTGAGGAACGAGTTGGGATTGAGCAGCTGGGCCCAGCGCAATGGGATGCGTCGTGCGAACTCTGTTGGGTTGTCCAAGACCCACTCTTTCGCCCGCTGCACTTCGCAGTCCTTGGCTTCGACAACGGATAGCGAGCTGTCGCAGCGCTCACGGCCACTGCTGAGCACCCGCTGTAGAGTCTCGGCGCCAACGAGGCCGTTGCCTAGGTCCCAGGTGGGTGCCGGAAAGTCGTTGTTGCCGTTGTAGGCGACTTCACCAAGGGTGACATCACTGATGATGAGGCCGCCGTGGGTGGTGCTCGCCGTGTAGCTGTACGGGGCAAGAGCCAAGAGTGTCGCCGCGAGTGTGATGGCTGCGTGCTTGCCGTAGCGGCGCAGGCCGTCCGACCAAGCTTCCGCAGGCCATACCAGTGCGACCAGGAAAACGGGCGCCATATACACGCCCATTCCACGGGTCAGAGCGCACGCAGCGAGGGTTCCGCCAAGTGCCACACCGCGCCAGGGTCGACCGTCTCGCACCCAAGGGATGAGGGCGATGGCAGCAGTGAGCAAGAACAGGAAGACAGCCTCAGTCCACAGGCGTCCGCTGAAGTAGATGAGGGTGGGGTGCAGCGCGAAGGCCCATGCGGCAATGCGGGCGACTCGCTTCCCGTCGACCCGACGCCCAATCAGGTACAAGAGGGCCAGATTGCCGAGGGACAGGACAACCTGTACGCGCTTGAAGCTGGCGATGTTGGCGACCATGCTCCAGGCGGCCAACAGGTAGGGATACAGCGGCGCCCACAGCCAACGTTGTGCCGGTTGAAGACCTTCTCCCTTTACAATGCCCGTGGCGAGTCCTGCATACGCGCATTCGTCGCGCATGCACCCGTTCTCACCCCAGATGAGCATGGGCAGCATGCGCAGAAGGAAGGCGACGCCAATGGCGCCCCACAACCACGGGTCTTTGTAGGCTGGTTCCGCTTTTCCCACGACGTCCTCGTGGGGGCGGGTCTATCCCACCTCGTCCCGCTGAAACAGTTGAGCCATCAAGCGGTCCAATCGCGCTTCTTCTGCGGCCATGGCTGTCAGTCTCGCGTTGGACCGGCGGCGTGCGAGGACCAGCCCGACCATGGCGAAGAGTCCTCCAGCGGCCCACCACATCTCCCAGTTACTAAGCAGGGTGAACCAGGAGAGCGCACCAGTGTGGAAGCGTCGTCGCCAGCGTGGTTGCACGTCATCTAAGAACTCACCGGTCACGCTTCGTACGGCGGCGGGGAAGGGGGCACCCTGCTTGCTGGCTAAGACCAGCTTGGACAGGGCATCATCTCCGTATTGTTCTCTGAGAAATACCAAGAAATCGGCGCTCTCCGCGTAGGCGATTTGTGCCTTGGCTTCGTTTCTGGGAAATCCGTTCGAGATGGCTGTCAAAGAGGGGCGGTGGCCCGTTGCGACTGCTTGAACCAGCAACATGCTCATCTCGCCGTCGTACTCGCCAGACAGCAGCGTGGCGGCACCCTCCTGTAGCCAGGTCGGTGGAGTCGCAGGTGCGAATGTTCTGCCCAGAAGAATGTGAACCAGCTCGTGCTGCAACACTTGTTCGATTGGACGCTCACTGGAGCGAATAGCTGGGCGTTGTAGGTAGATATGTCCGCGGCTCGGCCAGGCGGTTCCGTCCGCATACTCGGGAACCCGTCCGGGCTGCATGCTCATGAACTGGCCACGGGTTGGTGCGACGACGACGTGAACCGTGCCGCCGATGGGCACACCAAGTTCTGCTGCCAGCTTGGGCAGAGCCTCATTTCCGACGTCTGCCAAGTGCATCAAGGCCTGTAGTTCGTAGTCTGGCCCGTACATAGTGAGCCACGGAGTCTCCAAGGTCTGCCACTCATCGGGCACAACGGGTGGACCTTCGACCACCCGTATTTCGGGGTCCCCGGCGGTCATCACCTGTGCCATTGCTGGGGAAGAAGCCCACATTGAAACCAAAAGTACCGCTAGTATCCACAACGACCGCATCATTGCTCCTTCGGCAAATCACATGATCGCGGGTTGCGCTACCGCAAGGTGTGTCGACGTTTTGGGACACGGCGGAAGCGCCAGGAGCTCCGAATGCCCTTCGATTTTCAACTGTGTCTGGATGAACGGGAAGACGCCCGCGTCTTTGCGACGGTGATTCTTGTACCGGACTGTCCACTGACGTTGGATGGGGTGGCCGTGCAGTTGTTCGACGCTGACGGGGAGAGCTTGTCGTCGAAGCTGCTTCTTCCAGTCAGTGGTGATCTGGTGGGACCGGTGTCATCACGCGTTCAGCTTCGCAGCAGCAGCGGTGAAATTCCTGTCGGAAGCCAGGTAATTGCGACGGCCTGGTGGGATGGTGGACAGATGCAAGCCTCTCGCTGCACAGATCCCGGGACGACGCTTCAAGCGCACGCGCTGGCCGAAATGGTCATCGCTCAAACCGACGAAGAAGTGCTGTTGGACGTGCTGCCTGAGGAACGTGAACGGATGATGGCGTTGTTCCCGTGGATGGTCCGGCCCCCGTCGACCAAGGCACTAGAGCACGAGCAGAGTGCCGAGGACTTGAGCGAAGACATGGGCCTAGACGGCGACGACGCTGAGTGGCTCAAGGACTTGATGAACGAAGAACTCTAAGCGGTACGCGGAGTTTCGGTCTGCGGACGTCAGAAGTCACAGCGGGCGTTTTGAAGCCAGCCAGACCCCATCCTACTCGAAGCGGAAGGCCGCCTTGTAGAAGTAGAAATTCTGACCGGAGTCTGCGTCAAAACCGCCACCCGCCCAGCAGCCTTCGTTGCCATGCAGGTCGCCGTCTACGGTCCCGGTAATGGGCAAGTCCGCTTCGTACTCGCTGCCGGCGTAGGCGTCGTCCTGGTGAATGGCGACGAGGCTCACGCGCGTTCCGTCTGGAATAGGGGAGTCCAAGATGACGGCGTCTGCTGGGCATTCGACGGGGGTTCGTTCGGTGTCGCTCCAGCTTCCGCCGGAACCTTCTCCGAAGATCGAGCCATCGAAACCCTCGCCGCCAAGAATGTCGCCGAGTAGGCCGCTGAGGGCGTCCGTCGAATCCTGAACAGGTGGAGGTACTGGGCCGAGGTCGCTTACTTCGTTGCTGGCGACGACGGTCCCGCAGGTGTCGGGCGTCGCACAGAAGACCAGCGTTTGTTTTCCGCCGATTCCTAGCGTGTGCTTTTGGGCAACGAAGTACACCCCGCCGTTGGCGTCAGGCGTCACCGCATGTAGACGTGTGCACCCGGAAAGTACAAGAAGAAGCGTCAATAAGCGCATGACGGCTCCTAGCCTAAGAAGGTCTTGCGACTCTTTTCGTTGAGCAGGCCGACTAGGATGATGATGCCCCAGGGTGGGCAGAGGTATGGCAGGTACAGTACGCCGAGCAGCAGGCCGAATACCCAGCCGATCTTGTTTCCACGCCCAATAAGTGCCGTGGTGATGAAGTGAACCACACCCCATAGAACGGCAAAAAAGAAAATGCCGAGTGCTACGGGAGCACCGAGAAGCCAGCCCATCTCAGAGGTCTCGGCAATGTTCGATCCGAACCACCCGCCAGCGATCATTCCGCCGACTATGGTCAGCAGTGCGAGAAGGTTGAGGCACATCGTGGCGTAGCGCAGCCACGGATTGCCAAGGCGTGGGTCGTCGAAGGGGTCCAGGTCGCTGTCCACAGCGGTTCTCCCACACTCCTCGAAACCGGATAGGGGCGGCCGGAAAATCGAAGGAGATGTCATGGTCAAGGAACGCACCCACACGTGCGGGGCGTTGCGCGCCGCCCATATCGGACAAACGGTGATTGTGCAGGGATGGGCGAGTGCTGTTCGCGACCGCGGCGGCGTTACATTCATCGTTCTGCGTGACAGGCACGGTACTGTTCAGGTCACTTGCGACGAACGTGCACCGGATTCCGAGCGCGAAACCGCAAAGAAAATCCGCCAGGAGTACGTGGTTCAGGTCACCGGCATCGTTGCTGCTCGTCAGGACAGCGCGGTGAAGAAGGACATGGAAACCGGGGAGATCGAGGTCATCCCAACGGATGTCGAAATCCTGTCCGGAACCCGTCCGCTGCCGTTCACCATCAGCGATGACACCGATGCTGGTGAGGACACGCGTCTCAAGCACCGGTATCTGGACCTTCGTCGCCCAGTGCTTCAGAAGAACATCATTGCTCGTCACAAGGCGGCCCAAGCGGCGCGTCGCTTCATGGACGACCAGGACTTCCTTGAGATTGAGACCCCGTGTCTCACTCGGGCCACTCCTGAAGGTGCGCGCGACTACTTGGTGCCCTCACGTGTGCATCCGGGTCAGTTCTACGCCTTGCCGCAGAGCCCACAGATCTTCAAGCAGATCCTCATGGTTGCCGGCATGGACCGGTACTTCCAGATCTGCCGCTGCTTCCGTGACGAGGACTTGCGTGCTGACCGCCAGCCCGAGTTCACCCAGATCGACGTGGAGATGTCCTTCGCCCCGCGCGACATGGTCATGCGCATTGGAACGGGCTTGGCTGCCGCCATGTGGAAGAAAGTCACCGGTGTCGACATTGGCGACGTCTCCACAATGACCTGGCATGAGTCGATGGACCGTTTTGGTGTCGACGCCCCAGACCTGCGCTTCGGCATGGAGTTGGTGGATCTCAAGCCAGTCCTCGGCGACAGCACCTTCCCGCCGATTGCCAATGCGATTGAAGCGGGCGGCATCCTCAAGGGCTTCCGCGTTGCAGGCGCTGTCAGCGACTCTTCCCGCAAGGTTCTCGACGGTTGGACCACGTTTGTCCGTCAATATGGAATGGGCGGATTGTTGTGGGGCAAGGTCCAAGACGACCGCAGCATTACAGGTCCACTCGGAAAGGCAGCGGGAGAGGCCGCTGAGGCCGTTCTTACCGCGCTCTCAGCGGAGCCTGGAGACGTCTTGGCCGTTGGCGCTGGCGACTATGACAGCACCAATGCGGGATTGGGACGACTGCGTGTTCACATTGCGAACGCGCGCGACCTCATACCAGAGAACACCTTCAAGTTCTGCTGGGTCGTCGACTTCCCGCTCTTCGAGAAGATTGAAGGCGGCTGGACACCCATGCACCATCCGTTCACGGCACCCAAGCCGGAGCACATGGAGTGGCTGGGTACCGACAAGATGGGCGACATTCTCTCGGATGCGTACGACTTGGTGTGCAATGGTAGCGAGATTGGAGGTGGTTCCATTCGTATCCATCGTGAAGACGTCCAACACAAGGTCTTCGAAGCCCTCGGCATCGAAGAAGAGGAGCAGCAAGAGAAGTTTGGCTTCCTGCTGGACGCTCTGGCTCACGGTGCTCCGCCTCATGGTGGGTTTGCCTTTGGCTTCGACCGCTGCGTTGGCATCATGACCAACTCCAAGTCGCTGCGAGACGTCATTGCGTTCCCGAAGACCACGTCGGCCCAAGACTTGATGAGTCGTGCGCCTGGTCCCGTAGATGCGCATGAGCTGGCTGAGCTGAAGATTGCCTCGACTGTCACGGCGGATGCATGACAAAGAGCGTTTCACTCCTAGCAGACGCTGCGCACTTCACGGTTCGCGCGTTTGATGGAGTGATTCGCAAGGGCAGCGGCGCCCCCTATGTCACTCACCTATTTGCGGTGAGTGCGTTGGTGGGGGAGTTCGGCGGTGACGAAGAGCAGATGGTCGCAGCCCTGCTGCACGACTACCTCGAAGACATTGAAGGCTCGTCGATGGACGAGCTGACGCTCCGCTTTGGTGCCCGTGTCTCCTCGATTGTTCTGGCCTGCTCGGACACCACAACGCGTCCGAAGCCACCCTGGCAAGCGCGTAAGAACGCCCATCTGGCTCATCTTCGAGATCAGCCCCCCGAGGTCCGGCTTGTTGTTGCGTGCGACAAGCTGCACAACGCGACGTGTCTACTCGTGGACACAACGCGTGACGGCGACGCGGCGTTTGAGTGCTTCAACGCAAACAAAGAACGTGTGCTCTGGTATTATAGAGCGGCGGTCATGGCCATTAGCGACGGGTGGCAGCATCCGGTTGTAGAGCGGCTTGATGCGGTGGTGACGGACCTGGAAGCGGTGGCTGCTCGGTCGTAGGTGTTGGGTGCCGATGGGGCTTGCTGCTTGCCGACGTTACACGCGCGGCATGTCCACCACCCAGCGCACATCAAGCGACGTCCTTCTTGAACAGGCGCACTACCTGCCTACTGCTGGCGTAGTCGTTCTGGCCCTCGCGATTGTGTCGTCCTGCTGTGGGGGCGTCATCGGTGCCACGATGGTTGCGCCCGTTACTTTGGCGATGCTTGGCGTTTCTCTGTGGGCTGTGCGGGTATCCGAAGCCGGCTCGGATGAGCGCATCGACAGCAGCCGTGCCGTGACACTGAGCGGCATTGCGGTGGCAGTCGTACCCATCGGTGCGTGCGTGGGCCTGGCGCTGGCGATGTTTGGTGGCTTTGTCGCAGGGTTTGTGAGTGCAATAGCCGGCTACTAAACGCAGGTCTGAGCCCTTAAACAGTCCTGCCCGGTCGCACATGACGACGTATCGGGATGGTGAGACTCGCTGATGAGATCGGGTCCCCTCCCACAACCGACCGCGATTGTGCCGCAGTTGCGTCCGTGTCGGGTCGTCCGAGACTCCGATTTGAAATTGCGTAGTGAACTATTGGCCTGCGAGATCCGATGTCCCGGCTATGTTTTTACGCAAGAGCCAGCCGTCCACCTCCCCTGAAGTCGAGCGACTTCGTGGAGCCCTTCAGCAAGCGATGGCTGTCGTTGCCAAGGCCGTGCCTACGCACGAGTCTGGGCGAGTTCAGCGTCTTGTGGGCCGTCTGCAAAAGGGTGAGAGTCCATCCGGCCTAGAGCGGGAGGTCGCTCAGCTCTGCAAGCTTGCATCGCCCCGTCCAGACCCAGACAAGCTGCTGGATGTCACGCGGGTTGTGCGGGCCCTCGCTGAGGCGGTCGATGCCGTTGCAATGGACGACCGGGAACTACGAGTGAGTATCCATGCTTTCGTCAGGTCTCTCCCGAAGCGTGTGACCCCTTCCAATGCCGAGGACGTCGAAGAACGCGTTGGAGAGATCATCCGCGAGGCGCCGAACGCGAACGACCGTTTGGCACGTGCGCAGTCGGCAACGGCCTCTCTGGTCAAGCAGCTGGTCGGCAGCATCCGCCAAGCCGGCCTGGGGTCGGGACGATTGGACGACAACCTGGAAGCGCTGGCAGTCTCGGTTGTTCAGCTTCAAGATGTTCAAGGAATGGCCGCACTGGCCACTCGCATGGACCAAGAACTTGGCTCGGTTCGCTCGGAGGTTCGCATGTTGAAGCGGGAGCTGGACTTGTCGACACAGACCCTGCGGACTCTGAAGCGGGCGGTGAACCCGAAGGACGATGCGAGCGACTTCGAGCAGGAACTACGCGACCATCTGTCGGCCGCCAAGTAGCGCCTGTGGTGATATGGGGCTGCAATGCAAGCCTCCGCCGAATCAATGGTCTTGGGTCCGTCACGTGTCATCGTGTCCGGGTGGCAAGGACTAGGTCTGGTGATTGATGGCCCGGCTGACGGAACGCCGAGCAACTACTTGGATGCCGTGTTTGACGATGCCTCAGCACGAGAGGCGTTCTTTGCACTGGTCGATACCCACGGGTTGGTTGTGTGCAAGAACCTCGACCTCGACCCCGAGCCGTACCGGTTTGTGGGCGGGTCGCGCGGCCATGGCAAGCTGTCTCAAGGTGAGTACTTCCACCACGACGGCTGCTCCACACCCATCAAGCCACGCATCAATGAGATTCGGTGCCCGGACCAACGTGTAGTGCGCACCATGCTCACGTCCATCGCGCCTTTCCCCGATGTTGTGACAGCGATGCTCTTGGAACTTCCTACCTTTTGGATGCGCGATGAGCGGCTTCGTGGGTGGCGGGAGAGAGCCCAAGCCGGTGAACTGGTGGGCGAAGATCCCAAAGTGATGCAGGGGAGATTGAACCGTGCGATTCGGGCGCTAGAACCAGAGGACGCTCGCGGTTTCTTCATGGCTGTGGACGAGCGACTGGAGGCCTATGCGGAGCCGTGGTCCCTGCGTGAGAGTCGGTTCATGGCGAACGATAATCCAACGGCAACGGTGCAGCATCGACGTGCTTGCTACGTGCCGTGGGAACCGGGCACACCAAATGGGCATCTGCTCAAGCGCTGGCCGGCCGAAGAGCTTCCGCCCCCTCGGTAATACGGCGCTGCGACGTCGAGCCCAACGGGTAGGCGGACCCTAGAAACCCTCTGGCTGACGCATGTGCAGCATCTGTTGGGTCCAGGCTTCGAACAGGGTCTCCAAGCTGTCTTGAATTGCCGGTCCTTCCAGCACACCGAAGGCTCTGGCAATGGCCTCGAAGGTGGCCAGTCCATCCGCGCGTGGCTCTCTGCGCAGTCGGTATCGGCTCTTCGCGCCAGGCAGCAGTGTGACTGCTTGAAAGTTCTCAATGCCCGGTAGTCGCCTCGCGGCCTTGCTCGCCTGACGCCATGAGCCGTCTGGAACCACCAGACTTACTGGGCGGGGGTCTTCGGCGAGCAGCTCGGGGGTCAGCGGCCGAGCGTCATCTGCTGGGAACAACAGCAATCCGCGGCGTTCCGGGCCTACGTGCTCATGCAGATCAACGGGCGAGTCCTGCCGTCCGTGGATGAGCCAAGCGTGGTTGGGCAGGGCACGCATGGCCAAGGGAGCAGTGGCTGTTGGGCGGTTCTGTTCCCGATGGTGCATGACCACAATGAGCTGGGTCGGCACGCTCAGGGTTGGAATCTGATCACAGATGCAGCGCGCGAGATGAAGCTTGCATCCGTCACAGCGTTCTTCACGGTGGCTTCGTTGTCCCATGCCGGCCCGGCTAACCGCTCCGACCGCAGTTCGGGGATGCTCGGGTGGCTGAACTCGCGCGTGTCTTCCGATCCCGATGATGACAGGTTTTGGACGAAAACCCCTCTCGAATGGTCGTCTATTCACTCGGATGGACTATGATATGAGTACCTTTTGTTTTGGGTGACCTATGTCACAGTTTGATGTTCGCTCCTCACGTCGTCACGACCCCTCTCTTCCTGTCCAGGAGGACGACCTCGCGTTGTCCGATGTGGGCCAGGAATCGTCGGCCGAAGTCGGCAATTTAGACATGACCTCGGCTCTTATGAACGGGCCGCTGGACGCCTTTCACGGGCTAGCTGTTGGGACCACGTCCCTGGCTGCTCAAGGCATCGACGTGTCTCCGGTCATGACCTCCTTGGCGCTGCGTAGGCGCGCGATGCTGCATGCAGACATTGCATCGGACACCTCTTCGGTCGACCGAGTCATGACGCGTTCGGGTAGTGCGCTTCCCAACGCTCTTCGCGGTCGAATGGAGGCGAGCTTCCAGCACATGTTTGGCCATGTTCGTGTCCACACGGACGCTGCGGCCGAGAAAGCTGCCAAGGACTTGAACGCCCACGCCTTTGCGGTCGGAAGTCATATCTACTTTGGCTCTGGCACATGGCGGCCCGGCTCCGCGGACACCGACCGTCTTCTCGCTCATGAGCTGACCCACGTTGTTCAGCATGATGAAGGGCGAATCAACGGCTCTGGCGTGTCAAGTCCCACAGACCCGCTCGAACGCGAAGCGTATGCCAATGAAGACCGCATTGTTGGCCAGCTATCCGAGCTTGACCAAACCCCAGAGCCCCAGTCGGGCAACGGCTGGATGGACGCGTCTTTGGCGCTTGGACCCGTTCCGGAAGCTGTGGAGAATGCCCGAGATGGCGGCGGGCATGCTCAAGAAGAGGCCGGAAATGCGCTGAATGAACAGGCCGCTTCGCTGGGGGCGGGCGCCTTTGGCATGGGGAGCATGGTCCTTCGTGACGAAGCCGCCACAGAGTCGCCAGAATCAGGACCGAAGGCGCATGCTGTCGGTGATGAGGTGTACGCGCGTGCCGGTGAGAACGCTCGGCGTGGTGTGGTGACGGAAGTTCGTGAGTGGGCAGAAGGCGACGGTGGCGTGCAGGTCGCCCCCGCTGATGGCTGGACCTACGTTGTGAGCTTTGAGCGCAGCGATGGCACGACCACCGAAGACTTTGTCTCCGAGAACATGCGTGCTGCCGAGGTTCAGTCGGTGCCAGAGGCATCGGTTCCCGAAGCCTCCGGCGATGAAAATGCGGAAGCCCAGGTCTGCGAGTCTGAGGAAGAAGAGGTCGAGGCGGCTGTAGAAACACCAGAATCGAGTGTTGAGGCTGCACAAAGCAATGGCCCCGCAGCAGACAAACCGGCTGCGGCAACGTCTTCGGGAGCCGACTCGGTCAGTCTTCCGCCATTGGGTCCGGTGATGGGACCGGTTGTTCAGAGCACAACGGCTGTGCGCGTTGGACAGGTCTCTCCCATGTCCTTGTCGTCGTCGATTCCAGAGTCGTCTGAGCTGAATGCCACGCACGAGCGTGTCGTGCAGTCCCTGAACACTCAGCTGGGTGTGGGCGAAGGCATCTTCAACACCGCTGCCAACGAGGTCAACGCCCTGTGTATCGACGCGAGCACCAGCTTTGGCGCGTCGGAAACGGACCTTCGAACCACTCTTGTGAGCAGCAATACCCAGGCCCTTCAGAGCCTGTCGTCGGATGTGGACACTACGCTCTCCACGACCAGCAGTGCGTATGATGCCTTTGACCAAGCGGTGGACCAGAGTTCTGTGGAGCTCGTTAGCCAGTTGACAACGCAGGCGCAGACCACCGAGACGGCCTTGCTCACGTCTGAGGCAGACTTTCCTCTGGTCATCCAGCGCGCGGTAGAGGCACACAAGATCGTCATGGAAGGCGAGTTTGGCGCCGTCATTACCGACATTACGGCCCAGGCTGCCGAAGAGAAGACTGCGGCGGAGCTTGAAGGGAAGACCTACGGGGGTGGGGCGGCCAAAGCGGATGCTGTCGCGGGCAAGCTACACGCAGCAAAGGTCAAAGAGAACTATGCCACTGCGCTTCGTACCTTCCTGGATGCCGTGTACGAGGACCTCCTATCAAAGGGGGGAATGCCTGCGGAAGAATGGTCTCAGTCCATTCATGCTCCGGCACTGAGTGCAGTCTGGCCAGGAATGGCGCGTCACCAGCAACAGGTAGACGAGAAGAAGAACCGGGATCAGGCGGCAGCAGCCGCAGGTCGGGCGAACTTTGAGAACGTGGTCTCACTTGAGCGCACGGTAGTGGCAGACGAAACAGCGGCGCACCAACAAGACGTAGGGGTCGCTCAAGACCAGACCACCCAGGAAATCAATCAAAGCGTGCAAGAGGTGACCGAGCAAAACCAGTCATTCACCGAGACTGTCGCCAGCGGACTGCAAGAGCGTCAGCAAGACGAGCGGGACGCACTGGCAAGCGTGGCCCCAGATGAGAATACCGGCGTGGATGCGTCCATGTGGGACATGTACGTCGCCAAGTATGAGTTTCGGAGCAACTCCGAGCACGAGCTGGTTCTCCAGGAACTACAGCGGTTGAACCAGCAGAATATGTCGTCCGTACAGTCAATGTTCGACGGGACAATGTCGTCCATTTTGGACTATTCGCAGGAAGAGCAACTCGCGACGCAAGAGAATCAGACCGTCTTCCAGACGAATGTTCAGCAGACCGCTTCGGAGCAGGTCGGTGGCCTTCAGACCTCTGCGACCGAAGTGCAGGCCCAGCATGTCCAGACAGCTGAGGCTGCTCAAACTCAGTCTTCCGCCATGCTGGAAGGTATTGGTGGTGCCGCACGAACCTTCCTCGACACTACCGTCCAACCCGCCCTCGACGGCTACTCAGTGTCGACCCGTTCGCAGATGGGCAACCTGCTCGGCAAGATGGAAGAGGCACTCAAGAGTGCGACCAAGGCAGGTGAGGCACTCGAGAAGGCCGACCGTTCCAAGCGCGCATCGGATGTGTGGGCCTCTGCCGACTACATGTGGGGAACGGACGAAGCCAAGATGATGTCCGCCGTCAGCGGAACCAGTCCTCTACAGGCCAGCGCTCTGTGTGAAGAGTACCAGCACCAGCAGGGTCATAGCCTCAAGTACGTGATTGAGGATGAAACCAGCGGTAGCCTTGAGAAGTCGCTGTTGGCCTGGATTATGGGCGACGAAGTCTCGGCTGCGAAACATGCCATGGACTACGGCGCGAACTCGTGGTTCCCGGATTCCGATGTTCTGGACCCGGCACTGCGTGGGGTGTCTGATGAAGGGCGTGCGGCGTTGGCCGTGGACCCGGAGTGGCAAGAGAAGAGCGTGATCGACAGCGTCATGAACCCGTTCACTGACGTCGACACCATGCTTGCCATCAACTCATTGGCAGACATGTCCCTGTCCCAAGACGAGTCTGGCCTTCGCGCAGACGCCGCGCTGCTGTTTCAGACCATGGATACGTTGGCTGGAACGGATGAGGCCGGCGCCTTCTTGTTGCTCGAAAAATATGGTCCCGAGAAGGCTGCCGAGCTTCGACTGGCCTACGCCCGCTACAGCTACGACCGTATGAACGGAGGCGGCCGCTTTGATGCCCTGTCGGCTGAAGACCAGCAGGCGCACGCGGACACCACACTCGTCAACGACATCAACGGCGACTTCTCGGCCACCTACTCGGAGGGTGAGAACGACCGTGCCTTGGCGTTGTCCCAAGGCAACATGGGGGCCGCGCGTGCTGGCCAGCTCAAGGACTCCTCTGAGTGGAGCAATGACCCCACCGCAGCTCTGGCTGCCGTCAGCGACGCAAACATGTACCAAGGAGATGACTGGCTTCAAGGCGTTCAGGCGACTGAGAACCACGCCGTCTTCATGCAGTCCATGGCGGTCTACGAGTCCGGTGGTCACATGGATGTCGAGGACATGCGTGCCGGCACCAGCCTTGAGAATCGCCAGTCAGCAATAGATGGCTGGGACGCCAACGAAGCGGCGACGCAGTCGTGGATTACTGAAGAATTCTCCGGTGGTGACACCGTCGAGGCCATGCTTCAGGACAAGCTGACCACAGGTGAAGCCGACGAAGGCGACATGCTCATGTACGGCGCGGATACCTTGGGTACGCGTGAAGAGTGGGTGGCCAAGGCGTTGCAGCAGGTGAAGTCGCAGACGGACTACTACACCCGATTGGACATGCTGGTGAACCTGGGTGGCCGGGCAGCCACCTACCAGGCGAAGATCAATGCGCACGACCGCGCCTATTACGCTCGCCAGGTGCCAGGTCAGATGGCACGGCTGCCTACGTATTTGGCAGCTCTTGAGCCATCGCTTGCGGCCTCGCTCACAAGTGCCATTCACCACATCTTGATCTGCTTGAATGCAGAAGCGGATGGCGGCACCCAGTTCGACTGGGAATTGTTGCTGGGTGAGTCCCTCCGTCGTGACAAGAACGCGATTGATATGTGGCAAATGGCGGACCAGAAGTTCCGAAATATGCTGCCCGAGAAGGTGCGGACCCGCGCATCAACCAATGAGGATCTGCAGGCATGGCTGGACCAGACCAGCGCCTCCATGACCACGGATCTCGCCGAGCAGCGGGAGCGCTACGAGAACGGTCAGGCCGAGTCGGATGAAGGTCAGATCACCGCGACCGACGTCATGCTCGCCGGTCACATCATCAAGCTCCAGCGCATGTTTGACGCGGGCAGTGACAAGCACTTCGACTCGGCGACTGGGTTCTTGTTCGACCACGCAAACGCGGACAAAGCCTCTGCCGCCGAGACGTGGTGGAGTGAGTTTGAGGCGCAGTGCGCCCGGGTTGACACGGCGACCGCATTTGAAGAGGCCAGTCAGAATCAGCTAGCGGCCATGGCCACCATGATCGTTACCGCAATCGCGGGCGTGGTCATCGCGATTGTCAGCTTTGGTGCTGCCACAGCGGTGAGTGCAGCGCTCTGGTCGGCGGGCATCACCCTCGCAGCAGGGTTGGTAAACATCGCCATCAACTTTGCCATCAAGGGCTCACGCTACGGCGCCGAGGACATGCTCGTAGACTTGGCGAAGACCCTCACGGACGCAGCACTTCAGTTTGCGACGCTCGGAATGAGCCGCATGGCTTCGGTTGGGCCGTGGCTCAAGGCCGTGTCCGCCGGTGACGATGTCTTCCTCAAGCTTGCTGCAGCAGCGGTGACGAGCCTTCCCGGCGAGCTGAACGGCCTGCTGTTCAATGAGGACGTGTGGCGTGGCGACAACTTGGACATGGCGCTGCGACAGTTCTTCGTTGGCATTGCCAAGAACAGCGTCACTGGAGTGGTTGCTGACTACGGCAAGAGCGGATTCAGCGAGGTTACCGAGGCGAATGGTCTAGCTGGTATGTACTTGGAAGGGGCCATTGATGAGCTGACGGCTCTCGCCGGTGATGCACTCACCAATCCCGCGGCTCTCCAGGACCCAGCGTACTGGATCAACATGACCACCAAGCTGGGCATAGGCACTCTTGGCGGTCACATTGCGCAGGGGCGCGCCGTCCGGCTGATGAATGACCAGCCCTTTGGAAACCTGAGCGTCGAACACCTTGGACGCCTGCATGCCGGTGCTCTCGCAGACCTCTCCGAAGAACACCGCACGCAGATTGGCCTGCGTGCGTCCAACGGTGACCCAGAGTTCGTTTCGCTTCAGAACAAGCTGCTGAACGCCCAGGCTGCTGTGACCCAAGCGGTGGCCGATACGGCAGAGGAATCGGTGGATCAGCCACTACCTGAGCTCGGAACCTCCACGTTGGTCGAGGAGCCTGGCACCGGTACCACCACGGCACGAACGGATGACGACATCGACACCGAGGTGCTCGACCGACTCATCGACTACGCCGATGGCGGTGCCAATGCGTCCATGATCACGGACTACGTCCTAGACATGGAGACGGCACAAGAGCGCTTGAATGCGGTGAACGTGCTGCAAGAGGCGTACGAGCTGCAGACCACCACGCATGTGAGTGAGATGAGCTCGTCGGACTTGGAGACGTTGGTTCAGAGTCACATGATGTTCGACGCCGCATTCCAAGAGTCTGACGTCCTACGGAAAGTCGTGTCAGAGGATGCCATGTCTGGGCTCTGGCAGGATTATCATGGAAATGAGTCCCGGACGCCTGTCGTAGGGGGCTCCGTGGGGCCCGCCGAAAACACGGACGGGTTGACCGCACCCGAGACCGTCTCTGCGTTGGGGCTCGACTACCGTCAGACAGATCCAGATCGGCCAAGCCCGTACGTCACCGAATCCGGTGGTCGCTATCAGTCCGTAGAATCCTTGCTCTACACAGACACCCCGCTGACCGAAGACATGAAGTCATCGGCCCAGATTCCGGTCGACCAGAGCATCATTGACTTTGCTATGGCCCATGATGACCCCGTCATCCGAGCCTTTGCTGAGACGCGCTACACAACGGGTCAAGAGACGCAGGAAGCCCCCATTGGTGGGCTGCAGACGAGTCTCAATCCGTTCACCGGCAACGGCATGACCATGCCGACCTCTTGGCTCGACAACCCGACGGTGGTCCCGAATCAGGAGTACACCATGGGCTACACGGGCGTGGCTCCAGGTACCCAGTGGTACGGACTGGATGACCGCGGCAATCGTGTAGTGGTTCTGACCTACAATGGACCGTCGGATGTGGCTCATGCGCCCTACACACGCAGTCAGGGGATTCCTGAAGGCTCCGCGCTCGAAGCGCAGGTACAGCGCATTCTGAATCAAGCTTACGAAGCTACAGGGCAAGACCCGTTGAGGCACTACGACCGATGAGCTTAGAACGTCGCCTATTGGCATGGAACGAGAAGCGCGGAGACGTTGAGGCTCTGCACAGGGCCATTACCGAACATCCAGACTGGCGTGTGCTCGAAGACAAAGACGGTGGTACATCCCCTCTTGTGGATGAGAATGGCAAGCGTTGGCTGACGTTGTTCAGCAATGACGACGCTCTGTATGAGTTCAAGAATTCAAGCGGATACAAGCCAGAAAAAGTGGGTCGAACGCCAGGATATGTCGCGTTCAAGACCATGCTAGATGATGTCACCGGCGTTCAGCTGAACCCCGATACGCCCATTGCGATTCACTTCACTCTGGCGACTCACGGTGACCAGCTGGAGCGCTGGGGCAACTCAGTGTTCGTTGAGCAGACCCTTGCAGACCCCGGAATGGTGGACGACCCGTTCCGAGTGTATCGGGAGTTTGGCGGGTACATGGTGGTCGTGGTCAAGGCGAAAGACGGCAGCGAGACCGTGGCGATGGCCCCAGATGACAAGGGCCGCAAGCTGGTCGCTGTCTTCACCGCCCCTGATACGGTGAAGGCGTTTGTCGAGCAGAACAAGTCGCGTCTGGCCGGCTCAGTGCGCGTGTTGCACTACACGGGTGCCAAGCTGTTTGAGACGCTCAAGTCGCGCAAGATGGACGGCATCGTCTTCAACTGTTCGGGTCCCATTCCGCCGCGGGCCTTTCAAGCGTCGTTTGCTGAGAAGGTCCTGACCGGGGTCTGAGCCGTCCCATTGGATTTGTCGTAACCGTCATGCTCTGCCAGCATACGGGCCAGCGTGGAGTTCACATGCGCATTCTGATTCCCGTCGCAGTCGCCCTCGCAGCCTGCACCACCTCGGATACTGATGACGGAATCGGCGGAACCGATCTGGACGTCGTCAACGACTCGTGCGCCGTCGAGGTGGGTCGATGCGCTCCAGAGTTCAGCTTGCCTGACACCACCGGGGCGTTGGTGGCCCTGTCCGAACGAGGTGGCCAACGGGTCATCTTGGTCGGCTCGGCAATGTGGTGACCCTCGTGTAGAGCCCTGGTTCAGGAGCTCGACGAATGGTACGAAAGTGAAGGTCCCGACGACGTATCCGTGATGACCGTGGTCATCGAAGACAACAACCGCGGCGATATTTCCGTCGAAGAAGCAGCCTCGTTCAAAGACGGCCTCGACCTGTCCTACACCGTGCTTGCAGATGTTGACGGTGACTGGTTCGACGGCTGGGGAGAGACTCGTCACAGCTACACAGTCATCGACAGCGACGGCATGGTTGTGTTTCACGAGCTGCGCAACTCGAACGGTCTGGTCGATGACCTCGTAGAAGCGGCGTTGGCAGCAGAGTAGCGCTACACCCCAGATGCAGGAGGTGCGCATGACCCGACGTCTGTTTGGCACAATGGCCCGAGTGGTGTTCGCTGCTGGGCTGCTGGCCGCGCTGGTGGGGTGTTCGTACGTCTACGAGGTCCGGTTCCACGTTGGCATTCCGGTGGGGACGACAGCTCCTCTCCAGCTGGAAGTCGTGGGTGCGTACGGAGTGGAGGAGCGGTTGGTCGTCATGCCGAATCCCACCCAGACCCTCGCGACTGGCGTGGTGTCGGTGTGTTGTGCTCCAGATCCGCTGGTGACTTTGCAGGCGTACCTGGACCTCAACAACAATGCGGCCCATGACCCGGGTGAACCCATTGATGTGTGGCCTGGTGGACCCGTGCGACTGACTGGAAACCGGTCCGTTCAGCTGCGAATACCCACGCTTCCAGCCGCTGTACCTTCCGTTGGCGTACCGACTATTGCTACGCCCTAGGGCAACCCGGTGAAAAGGTGCGTCGTGGAACGTAAGGTGGTCAGCCTGCGCCCGTTGGGTGGGCCCACCCTGGAGAACCTGTGCTGCTTTTGCTCTCCCTCGCCTCTGCCCAACCCATGAGTTCATCCCTGATGGATGTGCTCAGCGAGTGTGAGGATGTCGTCGTCGCCCGAATGATCCCTGGCGATTACCCAGAGATGCCGAGTCTCGAGATTGAACGGGCGATTCGCGGAAATCTATCCGGTGTCGTACAGCCGAAGAAAGGGCTCGGCTACCCGGCATTGCTGACCGACTCTCGCTTTGTGGCCTTTCTGTGCGACGACCTCGAATGGTCGGTGGTCGCTAAGCCCGTTGATGGAGACAACCTTGGCGGGTGGCTCGACGTCTTTGGCTTCTACGACTTCAACGCGCACATGGTTGATCCATCATTGCTCACCCTAACTCAGCTCGACCAACTCATTGCTGGAGAGCAACCTCTGTGGGGCTTCTCTGGGCCATTGGTCGCCTTGTCGAATGACGGGCATTCGGTCCTTCCCGTCGGTCACGACCTCGAAGTGTGGACGAACGGGACGGAGTTTGGTGTGACCGGTCTTCAGCCTTCAGGGTTGGAGCCCACCGAGGTGTACTTGTGGCCATGGGACGACGATAAACTCCGAGTGGTGTACAACTTGGGCTACCCACGTCCACTTACGTTGATGGGGCAGTTTGAGGACGGGCAGATGCAGTTCACCGTGCGCGAACCGGAGTTGTTGACCGTAGCGGAAGTCGGGGCGTACCTCGCAGATCACACGGCGATAAACGCGACCCATCGCATGTTGATTCACTGGGATGACGGCTCGGTCTGGAGCAGAGACCTTGGGTCCGTTGGCGAAATGGGAGACTGGCGACAAGGGCGGGAGCGCTGGCCAATGACAGAGCTGTCCATCGCTCCCGAGCGCTACATCGTCGCCGGTGACAACACGATCGCGTTGGGTGAGGGACAGCCCGGTATTGAGCTCCACAATCGTGGCGCGGAGGGCACGCTACTTCGGGAATTGCTTCGTGGACCGATTGCTGTTCACGTGACCGCCGGCCCCTACGTGGGACGGACGGGTCGCTTGGTGCGTGCGCCGCTGTTGGACGAGTAGTGCGCACGAGTCCGACGACCAAATGGCAATGGTGTAAACCGATGTTTACGCTGTTGGTGGTACTCGTGTTTGTCCAAGAAGAAGAGATGGACGTTCATGGACCAGCGCATGGTGCGAGTCATTGTAGCGCCGGCGATCGGGCAGAGCCTGACCGGTTTGATACGCATTCTAGGGTTGCCCTTGGGAAGCCGTGTGGTGTCGCCTGAGGTGGTGCCAATGTTCCAGCTGGAGGAGCGCCTGCCTTGGGAGTCGCCCGACTGGTCATGCCCCCAAAAACGCAGGCAAATTATCGACGGCCGTTCGCTAGGGCGTTCGCCAGCGGCAGAAACGCCGGTTTTCGACGGAGGTGGCGCCCCTACCAGGGCGGACGTTGCCTCTTGGTCGGGGGGAGTCCCGCATGTTCGAGTGTGCCGTCCGTACCCACATGGACGATCATGGAGAGTACCACCCCCACCGTTGCCTGTCTGCCGCCGGCCGTTGGATGTTGTTCTAGGGAGTGCCCTGGACATTGGTAGTCCTCGCCCCAAGACCTGATTTCATAGGTGCAAGCTGGTGGAGCGAGCTCTGCTATGTTCGACAGCGCAGGCATGCAGTGCCCATCGACGGGGTCTGGAGACGCTACAGTGCAACGACCAATGGACTTCACAACCGCTGGGGCGCAACGGGAGCCGTCTTGTGTGCAAAAGGGCGAGAGCTGGGCGCTTGGAAAATGATCTCCGCTATCGATCTTCAGCATTCCCGGCGTCGTGGGCATGACTTGGTCCATGATGCACCAGAGCGGCTAATCGTGGCCGTTGACAGTCGGCCGGACCACGCTATTAGCTGTCCATCGTTGGGGGCGAACAGAGAGTCGCCGCCACCGACGCTGACCAGAACTTCTGGTTGGCAAGTCCCTCCCAGTACAGTACACGGGAAGGCGCTGAAAGGGTCGACACACTGACTCTTACGGCATCGAGCAAGAACTTCTTGCTTGACACCATCGCGGCCATCGCATAGATGCCGCGGCGCCCACCCACGGAGACGTGAGGGGGCAGGCCGGAAACGGCCGAGTCGAGTAAGTGAGAAACTTACTGGACGCCACCGCGGCCATCGCATAGATGCCGCGGCGCCCACCCACGGAAACGTGAGGGGGCAGGCTGGAAACGGCCGAGTCGAGTAAGTAAGAAACTTACTGGACGCCACCGCGGGCATCGTATAGATGTCGCGGCGCTCACCACCCACCGGGGTAGCGAGCAGGCTCGAAAGAGCCGGTCTTTGAAATTCGAGCAGAATATGAATGGTCGAATCAAGTGATGATTCCAATGGAAATATAGAGCTGAAGC